>Ga0163144_10003285_pt1 | contig 36914 bp, 34 predicted proteins | sample OliLak19BULKMAT1_FD_123175 | JGI IMG/M metagenome (GOLD analysis project Ga0163144, IMG submission 123175) | Freshwater microbial mat bacterial communities from Lake Vanda, McMurdo Dry Valleys, Antarctica - Oligotrophic Lake LV.19.BULKMAT1 | ecosystem: Environmental > Aquatic > Freshwater >...
CCCACATTGCCGAGGCGATGCAATGGCGGCGTGCGCTGCCTCAGGCCTGAGGGCGGGCGTTTACAGCATGAAGCCGAGGTTGCGGTTGCTGAAATTGGCCAGGTTCGGGAACACGTCGAGCAGCTGCGTGTCGGTAGCGCCGAACCACTTGCCCAGGGTGGCGCCGAACTGATCGACAGCAACTTCCGGCAACAGGCTGCCATTGCCGAGCTGGTTCGAACTGCCGTCGAAGTTGTTGTTGCTGGTGTTCTTCAACGCCAGGCTCGGGAAGTTGCCGTAGAAGTCACCACCCCGCACCGCGCCGCCCATCACGAAGTGATGTGAGCCCCAGCCGTGATCGGTGCCGTCGCCGTTGCTGGTGAAGGTGCGGCCGAAGTCGCTGGCCGTGAAGGCCGTGACCTGGTTGCGTGCGCCGATCGCTCCCAGCGTGGTGTCGAAGTAGCGCAAGGCGTGGCCCAGGCGCGCCATCAGGTCCGCCTGGTTGCGGTTCTGGGCGTCGTGCGTGTCGAAGCCGCCCAGGCTGACGAAGAAGACCTGGCGCCTGGCGCCGATGCCGGCATTGCTGCTGGCCTCGATCATCCGCGCCACGACTTGCAGCTGCTGCGCCAGCGAGTTGAACGCCGTCGTGGCGGGCGCGAGCGGGTCAGGCGTGTAACGCAGCTTGGGGTCGTTGTTGGCGTTGTAGGCACCACTGGCGGGTGCGGTTCCGAAGAGGGCGTCCGAGGCCGGCTTGAGGGCACTGCGCAAGGCCGCTTCGGCGTCGATCGAGCGCTGCGCCACCGAGCCCAGATCGCCTTCAAAGACATGTCCGCCGCGGCCGTTGCGCACGATGCGGTCCATCGCCGCCGCCGCCGCTGTCGAACCGTAGAGGCGGCCGTTGGCGTCCGCGCCCATGCGAATCGCGCCGTTGCCGCCGACCTGGTACTGGCGCACGGTCTGTCCAGACAACCAGACTGCGTTGCCGCTGGCAGAGACGGCTGTGAAGATGGCCCGCTGGTTGCCCGCGGCCATCAGATCGCCCAGCCGACCGCCCCAGCCGACGGTCGCGCCTTCCGGCTGAAAGGCTTGCCAGGTGTTCTGCTGGTCGTTGTGCGAGAACAGGCTGACCGGCTTGGGGTGAGTGGCCAAGGCGTACTGTGCCTTGGTCGTCGGCAATACGAGCGGGCCGACATTGGGCACCACGGCAAGGCGGCGGTCGGTGGCGAACATCGACTGCAAGGTCGCCAGGCTCGGGTGCAGCGCAAAGCTGCGGCCCTGGGCGTTGGTGGGGACGATCGGCAGCACGCCGCCGAGCCGGGCTGGCGAGCCGACAGCGGCCGCGGCGTTCACCGCCGTGCCGGGCGCCAGCAGCGCAATCGACTCCGGCGCCTGGTTGCGCACGCTGCTGTAAGCGCTCCACGAGGCCGCGTCGGTCGGCAGCACCATGTTGAAGCTGTCGTTGCCGCCGAACAGAAAGACGCACACCAGCGCCTTGTAGTCACTGGCCGTCTGTGCCGATGCGGAGCCCACGGCCGCCAAGTTCACGGCCATCGGGCCGGCGGCGCCCAGGGCGGCCATGGCGCCGGCCTGGCGCAGGAACACCCGGCGCGCGCTATCGGGATTGATCAGATGGGTCATGCGGGCCTCGTCTACTTCTGGACCTGGAACTCGGGCGAGACCAGTGTCAGCAGGAGCGCTGTGTTGACGCGATTGCGTTTCGCGCCGTCGATCGCAGCCTGGTTGCTTCCAGTCGCGGCAGGGATGGCGATCGACGCCACAGCGCCTTCGATTTCGCCGGCCAGCGCCGCCGGCATGCTGCCGTACATCAGCTTGCGACTGGCCAGCGCAACCAACTCGGGCGGCCGGTCTGCCAGGGCCAGTTCGGCCGTGAAGTCACCCTGCATCTCGCGCCGGCTCGAAGCAGTGTTGAATGCACCGACGCCGGAGCCGACGTTGTCGCGCATGAAGTTCACGTAGCCCGCGGCCGTGGTCTCGTGGACCAACTGCATTTCCGGCACCACCAGCCCGGCCGCGGTGGCCTGGGTCCCGGGCGCGACGTAGCCCGGGCGATAGAAGTTGAACACCGAGGGCGAGCGCAGCGGCGTCTGGCCGAGCGAGGTGCCTGGGTTGTCGGTGTTGCCGACGCGGAACTCACCGCTGTCGGAGCGAAAGCCGTGCGCGCGCAGGAAGGCCGACAAGCGCAACACGGGCTCGCGCACCTTGCCCGAACTGCTGCTCACGGCGCGCGCTTCAGGGTGCATCAGGATGGTCTTGACCACATGCCTGAGGTCGCCCCGCAGGCCGCGACCGTTGTCGGCGAAGGCCCCCGCCACGGTACTCACGTAGGCCGGGCTGGGATTGCTGCTGGTCAGTCGCTGGATCAACTGTTTGCCGATGAAGGGGCCGATGTTCGGGTGAGTGGCCAGGGTGTCGAGCGCCTCCTGGAGGCTGGCACGCGGATCGGCTGTTGCTTGAGCGGCCATCGTCCTGCCGAGGAAGGACTTGGCCTCGCTGCTATGAAAGCCGGCATAGCCGATCATGGGCTTGAACTGCCGGTCGGGATCACTGGCGCCGTTGAGGGCGCCTGAGTAGAAGCAGGCGCTGGCCGGCGCCCCCGGGCAGTCCCAGCTCCAGCCTGTGAACACGCGCGCCAGGCCGCCGATGTCGGCGCTGCTGTAGGTGTCGATGCGTGCACCGGCGTTGAGCTTGGCGCTGCCGTCGGCATTGAGCTCGTGCAGGCCGATCGAGAAGAGCTGCATCACCTCGCGTGCGAAGTTCTCGTCGGGCACGCGTCCGCTGCGCGGGTCAGCTTTCTGGTTGCGCAGGTGGGACAGGTAGACACCCATCATCGGGTGCAGGGCCACGCCTTCGAGCAGGTCGCGGTAGGTCCCCAGGCCCTTGTCGGCGAGCAGGTCGAAGTAAGCCGACACCGCGCGCGGGTTGTCGCCCACGGTGCCGTCCTGCATCGAGATGACCATGATTTGCGACAGCGCATAGGCCACCCGCTGGCGCAACTGGTCGTCACCGGCGACTGCGGCCTTCCAGAAGGCGTTGATGGTTCCGTTCTGGTAGGCCCCCGCATTGGCATTGGTCGGGTCAGCGGCCTTGGCGGCGGCTTCGGTGGCTTCCCACGTCGCGCGGTGCTGAGACGCCGGTTTGTTGAACTGCTCGTCGATCCAGGCGGCATAGCCGATGGCCAGCACACGGTCGACCTCCGCGTCGGTCGGACCGAATGTGGCCTGGGTCAGGAAGCGCGCAGCCGCGTCTCGCGAGGCCGGCATCTCCGGCGCCTCGACCACCGGACCGGTGCCGCCCCCTGCACCACCACCACCACCGCATGCCGCCAACGCGGCGGCCAGCGTCAGCATCCCGATCGCCTGCTTGAGGGTCCTGAGTTTCACGTCGTCGCGCTCCGTTGGTCGGGGCAGGCCCAAGGCTGGCGCCGCTCCGTCGTCGATTGTTCTGCTGCCGGAGGCATTGCATGTGTGCAATCGTCGGCAAATGCGGCAGGCATTACCTTGTGTCACCGTGCGTGACAGCCAGGGGGCCAGGGGTCGGCCTGCAGCCCTTGGTCGAACGCTCTGCGTCGCGGTTGCGCGCCCCCGCAGGCAGAGTCGGTCGTGCTGAGCTGCGAGGCTTCGCCTGCCGAGCCTCAGCCCAGCTGCGGCGCCAGCAGGCGCCGCGCCGCGGCCTGGTCGAGGCGGTTGCGCGCGGCCCAGTCGCTCAACTGATCGCTGCCGATCGTGCCGACATTGAAGTAGGCGGCGTCGGGGTGCGCGAGGTAGAAGCCGCTGACGCTGGAGGCCGGCGTCATGGCCAGGCTCTCCGTCAGCCCCATGCCAATGCGTTCAACCTCCAGCACACGGAACATCTCGCGCTTGGGCAAGTGGTCGGGGCAGGCCGGGTAGCCGGGGGCCGGGCGAATGCCGCGGTACTGCTCGGCAATCAAGGCGTCATTGCTGAGCGCCTCACCCGCCGCATAACCCCACAACTGCTTGCGCACGCGCAAGTGGAGGTGCTCGGCAAAAGCCTCGGCGAGGCGATCGGCCAGTGCCTTCAACATGATGGCCGAGTAGTCGTCGTGATCGGCCAGAAACTGCGCCTCCTTCTTCTCGACGCCCTGGATGCTGACGGCGAACATGCCGGCGTAGTCCGGCTGGATGCTGCGCGGGGCCACCACGTCGGCCAGGCAGCGGTTCGGACGTCTGACACCGTCGATGACAGGCCGCTCGGACTGCAGGCGAAGGCCGTGCCAGACCATCAGGGGTTCAGCACGCGACTCATCGGCATAAAAGGCAATGTCGTCGTCAGCGACCGCATGGGCCGGGTACAAGCCCACGACCCCGTGGGCCTGCAGCCAACGCCCCTCAATCAGGCGTTTGAGCATTCGCTTGGCATCGCTGAAGACACGCGTGGCTTCGGCACCGACCACCTCGTCGCGCAAGATATCGGGGAAGCGGCCGGCGAGATCCCAGGTCTGGAAGAAAGGGGTCCAGTCGATGTGGGCCGCGATCTCGGCCAAATCGACGTTGCGCAACTCGCGGCGGCCGATGAAAGTCGGCGCGGTCGGCCTGTACGCGGCCCAGTCGACGGCCTGCTTGTTGGCCCGCGCCGCCGCCAGGCTGACCAGGGGTGTGACCTTCTTGCTGGCGTGCTGCTCACGCACCCTCAGGTAGTCGGCGTTGAGTTCGGTGATGTATTTGGCCGCGCGCTCATCGCTCAGCAGATCGCTGCAGACACCCACGCTGCGCGAAGCGTCGGGCACGTAGACCACCGGCCCCTCGTAGTGCGGCGCGATCTTCACCGCGGTGTGTACCCGGCTGCAGGTCGCACCGCCGATCAGCAGCGGGATCTTGCGGCTGCGGAACCAGTCGTCTCGCTGCATCTCGGCGGCCACATGCTGCATCTCTTCGAGGCTGGGCGTGATCAGGCCCGACAGGCCGATGATGTCGGCACCCTCGACCCGCGCCTTGGCCAGGATGTCCTGGCAAGGCACCATCACACCCATGTTGACGACTTCGAAGTTGTTGCACTGGAGCACGACAGTGACGATGTTCTTGCCGATGTCATGTACGTCGCCCTTGACCGTGGCGATCACGATCTTGCCTTTGGCCTTGGCCTCGCCGCCGCCGGCGATCAGCAGCTTCTTCTCTTCCTCGATGTAGGGCAGCAGGTGGGCCACGGCCTGCTTCATCACGCGCGCGCTCTTCACCACCTGAGGCAGGAACATCTTGCCGGCACCGAACAGGTCGCCGACCGTGTTCATGCCGGCCATCAGCGGTCCTTCGATGACGTGCAGCGGCCGGCCGCCGCCGGCCCGGATCGCCTGCCAGGCTTCCTCGGTGTCCAGCGTGATGAACTCCGTGATGCCGTGAATCAAGGCATGGCTCAAGCGCTGATTGACGTCGCCCACCCGCCAGGCCAGGCGCGCGCTGTCGTCCAGCGCCCGGCCCTTGGCGCGGTCGGCGATTTCGACCAGGCGCTCGCCCGCGTCCTTGCGCCGATTCAGCACCACGTCTTCGACGCGCTCGCGCAACTCGGGGTCGAGATCGTCGTACACGCCCACCATGCCGGCGTTGACGATGCCCATGTCCATGCCGGCCTGGATCGCGTAGTACAGGAACACGGTGTGGATCGCCTCGCGCACCGGGTCGTTGCCGCGGAAGCTGAAACTCACGTTGCTGACACCACCGCTGACCTTGGCACCCGGCAGATTGGCCTTGATCCAGCGCGTGGCTTCAATGAAGTCGACGGCGTAGTTGTCGTGCTCCTCGATTCCGGTGGCAATCGCGAAGATGTTCGGGTCGAAGATGATGTCCTCCGCCGCGAAACCGACTTCATCGACCAGGATCTTGTAAGCCCGGGCGCAGATCTCCTTCTTGCGTGCAAAGGTGTCGGCCTGGCCCTTCTCGTCGAAGGCCATCACCACGGCCGCAGCGCCATAGCGCCGCACCAGGTTGGCCTGGCGCCGGAATTCGGCTTCGCCTTCCTTCATCGAGATCGAGTTGACGATGCCCTTGCCCTGGATGCACTGCAGGCCGGCTTCAATGACGCTCCACTTGGATGAGTCGATCATCACCGGAACGCGCGCGATCTCGGGCTCGCCAGCCATCAGCTGCAGGAAGCGCACCATCGCCGCCTGGCTGTCGAGCATGGCCTCGTCCATGTTGATGTCGATGATTTGGGCGCCGTTCTCGACCTGCTGGCGCGCGACGGCCAGGGCATCCTCGAACCGGCCGCCGAGGATCAGCCGCGCAAAGGCTTTCGAGCCGGTGACATTGGTACGCTCGCCTATATTGACGAACAGAGCGCCGACATCGATTGAGACGGGCTCGAGGCCCGCGAGGCGCAGCGCTGGTGGTTGGGGGGCGTTCATCGTCGTTGCGTGGACAGCAGGACGAGCGCCGTTGCCGCGCGCGGCCGGGAGCACTGCGCGCTTGCCGAGCCTGGCGGCTGTGCAGCCGTCGCAACGCTCCTCGGCACCCACGGATTCTATTCGTACCGCCCATTGAAACGCCGGTGCTTGTCCACATCTGGCGGCCACGGGTAGCATCGGCCACCCGCTCAAGAGGATCTCGCCATGACCAACGCCCCCCGTCGCCTCGCTGCGTGGCTTGCTGCGCTGACTGCCGTGCTGGCGCTGTCCGGCTGCGGCTACAACCAGTTCCAGACCCTCGATGAGCAGGTCAAGGCCGCCTGGTCCGAAGTGCTCAACCAGTACCAGCGCCGCGCCGACTTGATTCCGAACATCGTGTCCACCGTCAAGGGCGAGGCCAACTTCGAGCAGGAGACCCTGACCAAGGTCATCGAAGCGCGTGCCAAAGCCACCTCGATCCAGGTCACACCCGAGACCCTGAACAACCCCGAGGCGTTCAACAAGTTTCAGCAAGCCCAGGGCGAACTCGGCAGTGCGTTGTCGCGCTTGATGGCCGTCAGCGAGGCCTACCCGAACCTGAAAGCCAATGCAGGCTTTCAGGACCTGCGCGTGCAACTCGAAGGCACCGAGAACCGTGTGACCGTCGCGCGCAATCGCTACATCAAGACGGTCGCCGAGTACAACGTGCTGGCGCGCCAGTTCCCGACCAACCTGACAGCGATGATCTTCAGCTACGCCGTCAAGCCGAGCTTCACCGTCGCGAATGAAGCGCAGATCTCGGCGCCGCCGACGGTGAACTTCGACAAGGCTGCGCCGCCGGCCGCGCCCGCTGCTTCGAAGTAGGGGCGCTGGAATGCCCCGACTGCGGCGGCTCGCGCCGCTGCTCTGGCTGCTGCTGATGGCCTCGGCGGCACCAGCACAAGACCTCCTGCCGATACCGCCCTTGTCGGGCCGGGTGATCGACCAGACCGGCACGCTGACAGCGGCGCAGACCCAAGGCCTGACAGACAAGGTGGCGGCCTTCGAGGCTGCGTCTGGCCCGCAGATCGTGGTGTTGCTGGTGCCGACGACACAGCCCGAAGACATCGCCGCCTACGCCCAGCGGGTTGGAGACGCCTGGAAGATCGGCCGCCGCGAGGTCGGGGATGGTCTGCTGATCGTGGTCGCCAAGAACGACCGCCGCGTCAACATCCAGACCGCCAAGGCCCTCGAAGGCGCGATTCCGGACCTGGCCGCGCGGCAGATCATCGACAGCGCGATCCGCCCGGCCTTTCGGGGCGACGACTACGCGGGGGGGCTGAACGCAGCGGTCGATCAGCTGATCGCGCGCATCCAGGGCGAGGCCCTGCCCGCCCCGACGCGCAAGCCTTCGGCGCGGTCCCCGAACGCGTTTGGTGGCCTGCAGCCGATGGAGCTGCTGATCTTTGCCTTCATCGCTCTACCCGTGGTGGCTGGCGTCACGCGGCGCATCTTCGGCCGGGGCCTGGGCTCGCTGGCCAGCAGCGGCGCCACCGGTGTGGTGGCCTGGTTGGTCAGCAGCAGCTTGCTGCTGGCCGGCATCGGCGCGGTCATCGGCTTGGTGTTCGGCCTCTTTGCCGGCGCCAGCAGCGCCCTGCGCAGCAGTGGGCGTCACGGCGGCGGCTTGGGTGGCGGGTTCGGCGGCGGAGGCTGGAGCGGCGGGGGCGGAGGCGGGGGTGGTTTCTCGTCCGGCGGTGGGGGTGATTTTGGCGGCGGTGGTGCCTCGGGGGATTGGTGATGGCGAGCAAGTTCCTGCGCATCCTCAAGCACCGCTGGCTCGATGACCGCGACACCGCGCGCGCGCTCGGCCGGGATGCCCTGCAACGACTCGAGGCGCGAGTGCATGCGAGCGAGGGGGCGCACAGCGGCGAGATTCGCCTGTGCGTCGAAGCCGGGCTGCCGCTGTCTTACCTGTGGAAAGGCCTCAGCGCCCGGGACCGCGCAGTCACCCTGTTCGGCAAGCTGCGTGTCTGGGACACGGAGGCGAACAACGGCGTTTTGATCTACCTGCTGTTGGCCGAGCACTCGATCGAGATCGTCGCCGACCGCGGCCTGGCCCGCCACGTACCCGCCGAGGAGTGGCAAGCCATCGTTGCCGGCATGCGCGAGGCCTTTCGCGCCGGGCGCTATGAAGAAGGCCTGAATGCAGCCGTCGCTGCGGTCGACTCGCTCTTGGTGTCGCATTTCCCGCTGACCGCCGGCACGTTGAACCCAAACGAGTTGCCGAACCGCGCCGTCATCCTTTGACGCTCGGCGGGCGTCAAGATGAGGCGTGCAGTGCCGAAAACACGCCCATGGACCGCAACTGCGGTGTTGGCGCGCCCTGCGCCAGGAATTGGCCGTCATGAACAACTGGTTGATTGCGCTGTTGACGCCGTTTCGGCAGCCCGCGGCCTCGGCCGCCAGACCCGTGCGGATGCAGCCGCCCACCCGCCCGGTAGCGCCGGCGCATGCAGGCGAGGCTCGGTCCGCGCCGGTGGCGGCGCCCGCGTCTGACCTCGACCAGGGACTGTTCGTCTGGCTGCTGGCCCAGCCCGTCGATCCGGCCGCTGCGCTTGCGGCCGCCGAGCGCCAGACGCTGGCGCAGCTCGATCGCGCCACTTCCGATACCAGTGTGCAAAGCGCACTGCTGCCGCGCGCGGCCGCTGTCGTGCCCCGCTTGCTGGCCCAGTTGCGCGGCCCCGACAGTTCCCTGGCGGCACTCTCCGACCAAGTCTCGCGCGACATCACCCTGGTCGCCGAGGTGATCCGCTTGGCCAACAGTGTCGGCTACCGCGGACGGGCTGCGGTGGTCGAACTCGAGCACGCCATCCGCAGGCTCGGCGTGGACGGTCTGCGTTGTGCGATCGGCCGGGCCGTGCTCAAACCGCTGATGGACCCACGCAGCGGTGTGCTGTCGATGCGCAGCTCCCGGCGCCTCTGGCAACTCACCGACAGCAAAGCCCAGCTGAGTGCGGCTGTGGCACGCGGCCTGGGCTGCGAGCCGTTTGATGGCTACTTGCTCGGCCTGGCGCACAACGCGGTCTGGTCGGTCGTGCTGCGCGCCCTGGACACGGCCGAATCCGACGCAACGGCCTGGCACTTCAGCGCATCCTTCGTGCGCGAGGTCAGCGTGCGCCGGGATCGTCTGTTCGAAGTCGTTGCGCAGCAGTGGCAGCTGCCCCAGGCCTTGAGCGAGGCCGCCGCCGAGGTCTCGGCGTGCAGTCTGGCCGCGGCCGGCAGCTCACCGCTGGTTCAGGCCCTGCGCAGCGGCGATCATCTCGCCGGCCTGCTGTGCATCCACGACACCCGTCGCGCCACGGCTGAGGCAGAACCGCTGTTGGCCGCCTTGCCGCCATGCGTTCGCGCTGCCTGGCTCACGCTGGCTCGTTCAGCGCGAGACATCGCAGCCTGAGCACAGGCGCTGCCCGCAGGGCGCGTGGGCATCAGCGTGAAGGAATCGGCTTGCAGGGCCCGCGGAAAACTTCCTTCAGCGGCTTGCCGGCCAAGGGCACCATGTCGATCGCCTCGGCGGCCACTTTCGTGTCGGGTAAATGGTCGAGCAAATGGCCGATGAGCGTCAGGCGCCCACGCCGCTGGTCGTTGAAGTCGACCAGGGTCCAGGGGGCGCGCTTGTTGTGCGTGAGGGCGAGCATGGCGTCACGGGCGCGGCCGTAGTCGGCGTACTTCTCGCGCGCCTTCAAGTCGATCGGTGACAGTTTCCACCGCTTCATCGGATCATCCAGGCGCTCGGCGAAGCGATGCTCCTGCTGTGCCTGGTCGACCGTCAGCCAGTACTTGAACAGCAGGATGCCGTCGTCGACGAGCAACTTCTCGAACGCTGGCACCTGGGCCAGAAAGGCCGACGTCTCGGCGGGGGTGCAAAAGCCCATCACCTTTTCCACGCCGGCGCGGTTGTACCAGCTGCGATCGAAGAGGGCGATTTCCCCGGCGGCCGGCAGGTGCGCGACATAGCGCTGGAAGTACCACTGCGCGCGTTCGCGGTCGCTCGGCTTGGGCAGAGCCACGACGCGGCATTGGCGCGGGTTGAGGGTGTCGGCCATGGCCGAGATCACGCCGCCCTTGCCTGCGGTGTCGCGTCCCTCGATCAGCACCAGCACGCGCTTGCCCGCTGCTTGCAGCCAGCGGGCCATCTGGTTCAGCTCGAGTTGCAAGGGCGCCAGCTTCTCGAGGTACTCGCCCTTGCCGATGCGGCTGTCGCCCGCGCCACTGTTCTTCTTCACCTTGTCGACCATGCCTGTCACTCGCTTTCCTGGTGTCTCGCAGCCCATCAGGCGATCACCTTCAAGGCGTCGCGCCGAGTCAGGGGCAAGCTGTTGCGCGTCCTGGCGGCAAAACGCCCCGCCCCGTCAAGCGCAGCATACGGTTGTTCGCGCAACGCCCTACCCGCGCGGTTGCGGGTGAACGACTCGTCGACAGCGCGGGCTCGCCCGTAGCGCGGCAGCAAAGCGTTGCACAAGAGGCGAGCGCCAGAGCCACTGGGCCCCTGCAAGGGGGATCCAGCGTGAACGGGCGCTAGCCCTCGGGCCGCGCGTTCACTCTGCCGGCGCGCAGTTCGGGGCGCAGACCATCTCCGAGCGCCCGAGAATTCGCTTGGAGCGTAGCTGCGCCTGCTGCCTGTGCTTGCCGCACATGAAACAGGAGCGGGTATTGCCGCCACCGAGGAAGGGGGAGCCCGGCGCCTTGGCACCGTAACGAAGACCATCTTCGGAAAGACGGGTTGCGATAGCTTTGACCATGACCGTATTGTCGCAGGATGGCGGGCGGCTGTGGAGAGGGGGCTTCACCACCCGGTTTTGGGGGGGGGTGGCAGCGCGCGTCGCGCCGATTGCCCCGGCGCGACACTGGAAGGTTCTGGGGGCGGCTCGTGCGCTCCTGCGTCGAAGCGGTGCGGATAATCGCATCCCATGACCGGCCACCATCTCACTGCCGACCTGAGCGGCTGTCCGGTCACCGTAGCGGCGATGACCGACTCACAGGCATTGCGTCAGCTGTGCATCGAAGCGGTCCGCGCGGCCGGCTTGACGCCAGTGGGTGAATTGTTCCACGTCTTCCCGCCGCCCGGCGGCGTGACGGGCGTGGTGCTGCTGGCCGAATCACACCTGGCGGTGCACACCTGGCCTGAGCGCGGTGCGGTAACCCTGGACGCCTACGTCTGCAACCTTGGCACCGACAACTCGGCGGCCGCCCAAGGCCTTGTCGATCAATTGATCGCCGCCTTCGCGCCCAAGCACGTGCAACGCCAACGCTGGCTGCGCGGCGTGGCGTTCGTGCCACGCGGTTCGCATGCTGCGCCCTGAGCCCGCCGGGCCGTACGGCGAGCGCGGCGAGGCGTGGTACCACACCCGCTTGACGCCACCGCCGCGCTGCGCGCGGCTGCGCGTGGTCATCGACACCGATGCCGCCAACGAGATCGACGACCAGTTCGCGCTCGCCTGGGCCTTGCTGTCACGCGAGCGCCTGGACGTGCTGGCGGTGTACGCCGCGCCCTTCTCTTTCGAGCACCGGCGCCTTGAAATGATTCGGGCGCGCGAGGCGCAGCGAGACCTTGCCAAGGCCAGTCCGGCGGACCGCGAACTGCTGGACCTGCACGCGCCGCGCCTGGCCCACGCCGAGCGCCGCGGCTGGGTGCTGGAAAACCTCGACCTGGCGGTGTTCAACCCGCCAGCCGTCGGCATGCAGCGCAGCTTCGATGAGATCCTGCGCGTCTTCGATGCGCTGCGCGTGCCGCCCGCTGGACGCGTTTTTCGCGGCAGCGCGGGCTACCTGCCGGCCCTTGCCACGCCGTTGGGCAGCGAGGCGGTCGAGCACATGATCGCCACGGCCCGTGCGACCCCCGCCGATGGGGCGCCGCTGTACGTGGTGGCCCTCGGTTGCGTGACCAACATTGCCAGTGCACTGCTGCTGGCGCCCGACATCATCGAGCGCATCGTCGTGGTCTGGACCAGCGGCTACCCGTCGCATGCGCCGCACGCCAATTTCTCACTCAACCTCGAGCAGGACCTCGCGGCCTCGCAATGGCTGTTCGACAGCGGCGTGCCCTTGGTCTATCTGCCGGGCTACCAGGTCGGTGCGCAGCTGCGCCTGTCCCTGCCCGAGATGCAGGCCTATGTGCAGGGCCGTGGCGCCATCGGCAACTACCTGCACCAGCTTTACACCCACAACCCGCTGTGGGAGTTTGCCGGCATCGACAGCTTCTTCGCCCACTCCTGGGTGATCTGGGACCTGATCAACCTCGCCTGGCTGCTCAACGCCGAATGGGTGCCCAGCCAGATCGTAGCCACGCCGATGCTGGGCGCTGACAAGCGCTGGCGTCAGGTGCCCGGCCGGGCACCGATGCGCGAGGCCCATGCGGTGGCGCGCGACGCGATCTTTGGCGACTTTTTCACCCGGCTCGCCGCCGCGCCGGCCTGATCGCTCAGGCCGCGGCTCGGCGCGACGGTCCAGCGCGGTCGAATGCGCCGCGCAGCACGTCGAGCTCCTGCACCACGCGCTCGATGGCCGGTCGCGCCAGGTAGCAATCGACGCGGTTGCGCACATGCTCGACCAGGGCATGGCTGCTGTGCTGCTGGCTCCAGTCTTCGCCATCGGCGCTGCGACTGGCTGCGCGCGGCGAGAGCACGCGCCACTTGGCGCACCAGGTTACGGACCATAGCCACATGGCCGCGCGCAGCGGCACGAACCAGGCCTGCATCTCCGCCCCCAAATCGCAGTCTCGTTGCCACGCCAAGTAGGCTTGCTGCACCTGGCTCGGCGTGAGCTCGGCATGGGTCTCGAGATCCCAGGTCGTCGAGGTGTAGAGCGTGGCATGGGCCAGGTCGAGCGGAGGGTGGCTGTAACGCCCCTTCTCGAGGTCGACCAAGACCGCGCTGCCGTCGCCGCGCATCAGGAAGTTGCCCGGGTGGCCATCAAAGGCAATCAGCCGGCGCGCGGGACGCTCGACCTGTTCACACAGGTGCGCAAAGCCGGCATGCACATGGTCGACCAGCGCGCGCGCGCCGGGGGCCAGCGCTGCGGCATCGAGGTAGACGCCCTGGGCGCCGATTTCGAGGCGCAGCGCGGCCAGCGGGTCGCTGGCGTCGAGCAGGGGTGCGCGCTGGGCCGTGGCGGGCAGGGGCAGCGAGTGGATGGCCGCCAGCGCCTGCATGATGGCTGGCAGATCCTGCGGCAGGCGTGCATTGCGTCCGCTGATCTCCTCCACCAACAATCCCCCACGCGGCAATGCCGCGCTCGGCGGCAGTTCGCCGTGCAGCCGCGGGACATGGCCACTCGGCCCGGCCCGCTCGAAGCAAGCGGCTTCATACGCCAGGTTGGTGGCCGCCCCCAGGCCCATCTGGCTTTGCTTGGGCAGGCGCGCAAGCCAGCCCGTACCGACCAAGCGCACGTGGTGGTGCGCCAGGCCCTTGTCGCCGAGCAATAGCAGCGGAGCGTCGGCCGCCGGCAGACGGGCGTGTTGCAGGGCGCGGCGCAGGTTGGCCAGCAGGGCGGCCTGGTCGGCAGATGGGGGAGACAGATTGGACATGCGGTGCGGCCGGCGCACGCGGCCGGAGACAGACTCTACGTTGCTTAGGCGGGGCCGATCGCCGTTCCTTACAGCCACCCCGAAGGCAGGTGGGTCAGATCGCCGGCTTCGTCGACGTCGTGCAGCGGCGCCAGCTCGACCCACCGCAGGCCGCTCTCGGCCAGGCGCACGCGCGTCTGCGCCAGCACCTGGTCGGTGCTCCAGGGCATCTGCTCGAACAGCCGGGGCAGCGCGCGGCGCAGGCCGATCAGGACGTAGCCGCCGTCCACCGCCGGGCCCAGCACCGCGTCGCTGCCGGCCAGTGCGTTGCATGCAGACCGCAGGTAGGCCGCGTCGAGTTGCGTGGCATCGGTGCCGATCAGGATGACCTGCGCCACATCGACCAGAGCGCGGGTGATGGCCTGGTCCATGCGCGCCCCCAGGTCGCCGCCGCCCTGCACACTGAGCCGCACGCCGCCCTGCCGCTGCTGGGCCGCGAACGCCGGATGCGTGGTGTCGGGGGTGCAGCACAGCTCGACTTCGCCCAGTCCCGCTGCGCGCGCCTGCTTCATCGTTTCGTCAAGCAGACGCCGCGCCAGCCGCGCCGCGCCGTCGGCCCCGAGCACCGGGATCAGGCGCGTCTTGGCGAAGCCCGCGACAGGGGCCTTGGCCATCACGATGAGCTGCGTGACGGCCATCAGCGGTAGGCAGCCGCCAGGCGCTCAGCCGACACGCCGAGCCAATAGAGCAGGCGCAGCCGCCACATCAGCACAATGGTGCGCCAGGCGCCGCGGCTGTCCCAGCGCCGGCCCGAGGTGCGCACCTTGGCACGAAGGCAGACGGGCGGACTGATTCGGCGCAGGCGCTTGCTGAGCTCGATGTCCTCCATCAGCGGCTGTTGCGGAAAGCCACCCACGGCCTCGAAGACGTCGCGGCGCACGAACAGGGCTTGGTCGCCGGTGGCGATGCCCGTCAGGCGCGAGCGCAGGTTCATCAGCCGGGCCACGGCGGGCAGCAGCACCGAGCGGCCCTCGATCTGGACGTCGAAGCGACCCCAGGCCGAGTGCGCCGCCGCCCGTGCAATCAAGGTACACGCGGCGTCGGGCAGCGCAGTGTCGGCATGCAGGAACAGCAGCACCCGTCCGGCGGCGGCGCGGGCTCCGGCATTCATCTGCAGGGCCCGACCGCGGGGTGAACTGAGCACGGCGTCGGCCTGGTCGCGGCACAGGGCCAATGTGCTGTCGCTGCTGCCACCATCCACGACGATGAGCTCGGCGCCAAACGCGCGCAGCGGTGCCAACGCCCTCAGACTGGCGACGATGTGCTCGCATTCATTCAGCACCGGCATCACGATTGACAGCGGGATGGGAGGCATGGCAGGCGTGTAGGGCGCAGCCGGGCTCAGGCGCGCAGCGCGCGCGCCGCCGCGACGCCGGCAGCATGGCCGAAGGTGAAGGCCTCTTCGAAGACCGAGTAGCCCGCCAAGTCGCTGTGGGCGAAGTACAGGCGGGGCGTGGCCGGCCCGGCCAACGCGCGCAAGGCGGCATGGCCGCGCACGCCGGGCGCCGGAATGGCCATCGCATGGCCGTACCGCATCAAGTCGACCCGCTGCGTCTTGCCTGCCAGGTCAGGGTGCGCCCGGGCGAGGTCGTTGATGACGCGACGCGACCAGGCTTGCCAGGGCTCGTCCTGCAGGGCCTGGCGCTGGCGCGACACGGTCGCGCGGTCACCGCTGCCCAGGGCCCAGTAAGCCGTCAGTACCGTCGGGCCGGGTACCGGGCGCAGGCTCTGGTGCATGGCGTCGACATAGCCCAGCGCCGACGCGTTCGAGCCGGACACGCCCGGGCCGTAGAGCACATTGTCCCAGGACGGTGGCGCACCGGGCTTATCGGTCAACGCTGCGCGCAGGTGCAGGTTGGCCACCAGCCACGGTGCCTGGCCCAGGTGTGCCGCCGCTTGCGTCAGCGCGTCTGGCGCCTGCGCGACGATGCGGCTGGCCACGTGCAGCGGCAGCGCCAGTACGACTTGCTGTGCTACCCAACGCTCTGTGCGCGGCTCGGCCGCGACGTGCTGAACCTCGACTTCGACGCCATGGCGCAGTACCTCGACCTTGCGCACCAGGGCGCCGGGCTGCAGCCGGCCGGCCAACGGCGCGGCGAGCCGGCGTGTCAGCCACGCGTTGCCCTCGGGCCAGGTGAAGACGGCCTCGCGCTCGGCCGCTTGGCCCTCGCCCGGCGCTTGAAAGCCGTGCCGGCTGGCAAAGTAATGCAGGCCGGACCAGGCCGAGACCGCCGCGCTGTCAGCGCCGTAGTCGTCGCGGCAGGCGTAGTCGAGAAACCAGCGCAAACCGCTGTCGTCGAGGGCCTGGCTGTCGAGCCAGTGCGCGAAGCTCACGCCATCCAGGCGCGCGTGGCCAGCGCTCCAACCGGCCCGCGCGCTCGGCAGTGCAAAACGCAGCTCACGCGAGGTGCGGGTCACGAGCTGGGAGAAACGTCGGTACTGGCGCTCGCGCGCCGAGCCGCGCTCGGCGGGCGGCAGCAGACCGTCGAACCACTGGCCCTCGACCCACAAGCGCTCCTGCGGGCTGTGGCAGAGGTGGCGTTCGTCAGCCACGGTGCGGCCCCCCACGCTGCGCAACAGACCCAGCTCGTGCAGCCACTCCGCCACCTCTCGCGCCTCGGGCCCGGGCAGCGGCAGGTAGTGGGCCCCGAGCGGACACGCCATCCCGGCCAGGCTGTGGCCACGCGCGTTGCCGCCAGCCTCGTCTTCGAGCTCGAACAGTTGCATGTCCTCGATACCGGCGCGCAACAGGGCCCGCGCCGCCGCCAGGCCGGCCACACCGCCGCCGATCACGGCCACGGCGCAGCGCTTCGTCAACGAGGGCGTGAACGCGCTTGGCTCGCGCAGCAGGTGACCGCGCTGATGAGACGTGCCCAGCCAGCCGCCCTCGTAGGGCGCCGTCGTCTGGCTGCGGCAGGCTGCCAAGCCGAGCCCGAGCGGGGCCAGCAGCGCCGCGCGCCGCGTCAGGTCGCTGGCACACGCCCTCATCGGTGCACCTTGCCCCACTCCTCTTCGAACTGCTGCACCAGCACCTGGTTCGACAAGCGGTTGACGTCGGTCGGCACCCGCGCCATGTCGGGCGGGAACTGCAACAGCGCGGGGATGCCGGCGATGTTCAGAAAGCGCAGCCCCTCGGGCAGGGCAGGCGGCGCGCGCCAGGGGCGTCGGCTGGCGATCACGAAACCCCACTCGCCGAAGCTCGGCACATGGGCGTGGTAGGGCGTGACGGTCAGGCCGACGGATTCGAGCGTGCTGACCACGGTCCAGAAGCTGCGCCGAGCCACCAGAGGCGACGTCGTCTGCACCACGGCGTAACCGCTGGCAGCGAGGTGGCGGTCGACCAGCGCGTAGAAGCTGCTGGTGTAGAGCTTGCCAAGCGAAAAATTGCTCGGATCGGGGAAGTCGATGACGATGATATCGAAAATGTCTTCGTGACTTTCGAGCCACGTGAAGGCATCGGTGTTGACGACCTTGAGCTTGGGCGAGTCAAAGGCCTGGGCGTTGAGCTTGCGCAGCATGGGCTCGCGCGCGAAGAGCCGCGTCATGTGCGGATCGAGCTCGACCAGGGTGACCTGCTCGACGCCCGGGTACTTCAGCACTTCGCGCAGCGCCAGACCGTCACCGCCGCCGAGGATGGCCACGCGCCGGGGCGCGCCATGTGCGGCCATCGCGGGGTGCACCAGGGACTCGTGGTAACGGTACTCGTCGCGTGAGTCGAACTGCAGATTGCCGTTGAGGAACAGGCGTGCGCCACCCTGCGCGTCGGCTGTGACCACCACGCGTTGGTAGTCACTGCTGGCAGCATGCACGATGCGCTCGCCGTAAAAGCGGTCTTCGGCCCATGTGGTGAGGCGGTCGGCGCCGAGCGCCGCCGCACACAGCGCCGCAGCCACCAGGGCGCAGGCGGCGGCGTGGACCCAGAGCCGGCGCAGTTCGGCGCGGAACAGCCACAACGCCCAGGCGGCCACGGCCACGTTCATCAGGCCGAACACCACCGCAGTGCGAATCAAGCCCAGCTGCGGCAGCAGCAGCAGGGGAAAAGCCAGCGCGACGGCCAGCGCGCCGAGGTAGTCGAAGGTCAGCACCTGCGACACCAACTCGCTCAATTGCCAGCGATGCCGGAAGTGGGACTTCAGGATGCGCATCACCAGCGGAATCTCCAGGCCCACCAGGGTGCCGACCAAGAGCACCAGCGCATAGAGCAGCGTGCGAAATGGCAGCGTCGAGCCGGCATCGTGCAGCAGGTTGTGGGCCACGAAGAGCGCGGCCGGCATCAGGCCGCCGATCAGGCCGACCAGCAGCTCGACGCGCAGGAAAGTGGCCACCAGTTGCCGCACGACAAAACGGCTGAGGTAAGCGCCGACGCCCAGCGCGAACAGATACACGCCGATGATGGTGCTGAACTGCAGCACCGAGTCGCCGAGCAGCCAGCTGGCCAAGGTGCCCGCCGCCAGCTCGTAGAGCAGGCCGCAGGCAGCGACGACGAAGACGGACGCCAACAACGCGACTTCGGCCGGCGCCATGCGCGACCCCAGCGCCCCTCCAAGCGGCGGCCCCGGATCCGGCTCTGCCGGTCCGCCAGCGGCGCCCCCTTGGGGGGCAGCCGTGAAGCCGCCGCGGGGCTGGGTCACGGCACTGGCGCGGCGCAGCCGCTGCGGGAGTGTTCTGCTTCAGCCATGGACTGCGGCCGAAACGATCAGCCCAATCGCGATGCACATCGCACCCACCACAATCGCCAGTGCAACATTCTTCTTCTCGACGATTTCCCTCCACAAGTCGTACGGCGTGAGTTTGTCGATGATGAGGAAGCAGGCCCAGAAGATCGCCACGCCCATGAGCGCGAAGAGCATGGAGCCGAAGAAGATGCCGGGTTTGAACCACTCGATGCCCATCATGGGGACCTCCTGTCGTTGCGTTGAAAAGTGATGAAAACTACTTGTGGCCGCCGAAGCCGCCGCCGCCGTAAGAGCCGCCACCGGTGCGCGCACCGCTCGAGCCCGAGCGCTGGCACTGCCGGTACTCGTTGCTGGCCTCGCCGAAGGTGGTGCGCAATTCGTCGCACTCGTTGCGGCTGCAATCCTTGAGAAACAGCACGATGAAGACGATCACCAAGACCGCAATCACCAGGGTCTTGGCCAGCGAAGTGCCGTTGCTGTTGAAGGAGATCGGTGACGCCTCGCGCGCCAGTGCGGCGCCTGCAGCGCCCGGCAGCTTGAAGGCCGCGGCAATGACGGCGGCATCCAGCGTCTGTCCGGCCGACCACGTCACTTCAGCGCCGGCCTGCTCGCGGTTCAGGCGTTTGGCGCCCGACGCAAAGTCGATGTTCGCGGTGCGCTGGCCGCGCTCGAGTTTCCAGTAGAACTCGCCCAGCACGTAGGTGATCTGGCCACGGTAGGCGTAGAGCTTGCGGTAGTCGTCGCTGCGCCAGCGGGCCGTGTCGCCGCTCACCTGCGGCGCGCCGGTGAGCGGCACCGCGTAGCTCCAGCCGTCTTCCGCGTCGACCAGGAAGGCGAAGCCCTCGCTGCGGTTGTAGAGCAGGTACTCACGCCAGAACACGCTCTCGTCGTCGGCCTCGTCGGCGATCTCGCAGCGCTCGGCATAGCCGACCACCTGCCAGGGCTTGGGCGGTCCGCCCAGGCCCAGCGACGCCGTCGCGCCGAGCGGCAGTTGCGGCTCGCCGCCGCCAAGCCGCGGCGTGTCCTGGGCGTAATGCGCCAAGTCGCCACCGACGCCTTGCGACACGTCGACCACCGCAAGGCACTGGTGGCAGACGATGGCTTGGGTGGTCGCCAGCTTGATTTCGAGCGCGCTACCGCAGCTCGGGCAGGGCACGCCGCGCGCGCTGAGTGTCTTCTCGCTCGGCTCGCGCAGGCCTGTCAGTGCGAGTTCGGAGAGCGATGCGCCACGACCGACCGACCAGTGCGGCCTGGCGGGATCCGCAAAGTCCAGCGTGGCGACTTCGTCCTGGGCATTGCGCAGGTCGACGATGCTGTACTCGCCGTCCAGCTTGGGCGCCAACGGCAGTTCGCCTTGCGCGGCGGCCGTGCGCACCCGGGTGACCGAGGCGACCTGCCAGCTGCGCCCGTCGATCGTGAACGCCAGCCCTGGGCGCAAGTCGTCCAGGCGCGGCAGAGCCGCGGGTGCGGCTGCGTCGAAGGCCATGACATAGCGGCCGTTGTCCTCCGACAGCCAGGCGCTCTTGCCACTGTCGAACAAGGCGTGCCACTCGTTCCAGCTGCCCTCGGCATAGCCCATCTGCAGGCGACCGACAAGGGTGAAGGCCGCACCTTGCCAGCGCCCGGCCACGCCGAGTTGCAGGGGCGAGTGGTCGTCGAACAGCTCGGCCGATTGGCCGATTCGGCGCAAGGTCTCGCCATCGCGCGCCAGTGTGCTGCGGCAAAAGCTGCAGACCGCCATCGGCGAGGCCGCCGAGGCGAACTCGACCGGCGCGCCGCAGTTCGGGCACGCGGCGCGCCAGGCGCGCTGCGGGGTGTCGCCGGCAGCCACCGATCGGCGCGCTACACGAGCTTCTTCAGCAGCTCAGCCTTCTTCGCAGCGAACTCTTCGTCGGTGAGGATGCCCTTGGCCTTCAGGTCGGCCAGCTTCTCGATCGTGGACATCACCTCGTCGGGCTTGATGCTCGCCGCCGCTGCAGCCGCCGCCTGTGCGGCCGCGCCGCCGCCCTGCAAGCCCTGCTGGAGGTTCTGCGCCAGCACCTGGCCGAGTGCCACGCCAGCACCCAGGCCCATCGCGTCGCCAGCAATGCCGCTGCCGCCGCCGCCCGCCGCGGTCATGCCAGGGATGGCCTGCGCGGTCTGGTACTGCATGAACCGGCCCATGTCACTGCCGACCATGCCCATGCCGATGCGTTGATCCAGCAGTTTTTGCAGCTCGTCCGGCAACGAAACGTTCTGCACCGTCACGCTCTGCAGCGCCAGGCCGAGTTTCTCGAACTCCGGCGCGGTGGCGTCCTTCAGCTGCTTGGCGAACTCGACCTGATTCGCCGCCAGGTCGAGGAAGGGGATGTCGGCCGAGGCCACCGCGTCGCTGATGTGCTGCAGCATCAGCGCGCGCAACTGGCCGTCGAGCTCGGCCACGCTGTAGTTGTCGCGCGTGCCCGAAATCTGCTGGTGGAACAATTTCGGGTCGGTGATACGGTAGGCGTAGTTGCCGAAAGCGCGCAGGCGCACAGCGCCGAAGTCCTTGTCGCGAATGGCCACCGGTTGGGTCGTGCCCCAGCGCTGGTCGACCTGCTGGCGCGTGCTGAAGAAGTACACGTCGCTCTTGAACGGGCTTTGGAACAGCTTGTCCCAGTTCTTCAGGTAGGTCAGCACCGGCAGGGTCTGCGTCGTCAGCTTGTGCATGCCCGGGCCGAAGACATCGGCGATCTTGCCCTCGTTGACGAACACCGCGACCTGCGATTCGCGCACCGTGAGCGAGCCCCCGTACTGGATCTCGCGGTCGGCGATGGGATAGCGCCAGGCCAGCGTGCCATCGGCGGGCTCGACCCACTCGATGATGTCGATGAACTGTTTCTTGATGAAGTCCATCAGCGCCATGACCGTCCTCCTTCGCCCGCGACCAGATGCGAGCGCGGCGGGATGATACGGCGCGCAGGCTGGGCCGCCGCAATCAATCAGGCCCCGTGACGCGGGCGCGTCCGGGGCCTGGGTTGACCCGAGAGGGCTTACTTGCGCCGCAGCTTCTGGATCGCCGCGATCTGCGCCGCCATGGCCGCGAACTCGCCTTGCGCGGCGGCAAAGTCGATGTCGCTCTTGGCGTGCTTCATCGCATCTTCGGCCAGCTTCTTGGCTTCAAGGGCCTTGGCCTCGTCGAGGTCGTGGCCGCGGATGGCCGTGTCGGCCAGCACGGTCACGCTACCGGGCTGGACCTCGAGGATGCCACCGGCGACAAAGACGAACTCCTCCTCGCCGTTGTCAGCCCGCACGATACGCACCGCGCCCGGCTTGATGCGGGTGATCAGTGGCGTGTGGCGCGGGTAGATGCCAAGCTCGCCCATTTCGCCGGGCAGGGCGACGAACTTGGCCTCGCCCGAGAAGATGCTGCTCTCGGCGGAAACGACGTCGACGTGGAGGGTGGCCATTTCGTTGCCTTACTGGATCTTCTTGGCTTTTTCGAACGCTTCGTCGATCGTGCCGACCATGTAGAAGGCCTGCTCGGGCAGGTGATCGCACTCGCCGGCAACGATCATCTTGAAGCCGCGGATGGTTTCCTTCAGGGGCACGTACTTGCCCGGCGAGCCGGTGAAGACTTCGGCGACGTGGAAAGGCTGGCTCAGGAAGCGCTGGATCTTGCGCGCACGGCTCACGGCCAGCTTGTCCTCCGGGCTCAACTCGTCCATGCCCAGGATGGCGATGATGTCGCGCAACTCCTTGTAGCGCTGCAGGGTGGACTGCACGGCGCGGGTGGTGCTGTAGTGTTCTTCACCGACCACGTTCGGGTCGACCTGTCGGCTGTTGCTGTCCAGCGGATCGACGGCCGGGTAAATGCCCAGCGAGGCAATGTCGCGGGACAGCACCACGGTGGCGTCCAAGTGGGCGAAGGTCGTGGCAGGCGAGGGATCGGTCAAGTCGTCGGCCGGCACGTAGACAGCCTGGATCGAAGTGATCGAGCCGACCTTGGTCGAAGTGATGCGCTCTTGCAGCCGGCCCATTTCCTCGGCCAGTGTCGGCTGGTAACCCACCGCGGAAGGCATGCGGCCCAGCAGCGCTGACACCTCGGTGCCGGCCAGGGTGAAGCGGTAGATGTTGTCGACGAAGAACAGCACGTCGCGGCCTTCGTCGCGGAAGGACTCGGCGATCGTCAGGCCCGTCAAGGCCACGCGCAGGCGGTTGCCCGGGGGCTCGTTCATCTGCCCGTAGACCATGGACACCTTGGACTCTTCGAGCTTCTCCAGGTTGACGACGCCCGAGTCGGCCATCTCGTGATAGAAATCGTTGCCCTCGCGAGTGCGCTCGCCGACACCGGCAAACACCGACAGGCCCGAGTGCGCCTTGGCGATGTTGTTGATGAGCTCCATCATGTTGACAGTCTTGCCGACGCCGGCGCCGCCGAACAGGCCGACCTTGCCGCCCTTCGCGAAAGGACAGATCAGGTCGATGACCTTGATGCCCGTTTCGAGCAACTCCTGCGACGGGCTCAGCTCGTCATAGGTTGGCGCCTTGCGGTGAATGCTGGCGCTGAGTTCGTTGCTGACCGGGCCGCGCTCGTCGATCGGATTGCCGAGCACGTCCATGATGCGACCCAGCGTGGCCTTGCCGACCGGCACGGTGATCGAAGCGCCCGTGTTGCTGACCATCAGGCCGCGACGCAGGCCGTCGGAGGAGCCCAGGGCGATGGTGCGCACCACACCGTCGCCGAGTTGCTGCTGCACCTCCAGCGTCAGCGCCGTGCCTTCGAGCTTGAGCGCGTCATAAATGCGGGGCATGGCCTCACGCGGGAACTCGACGTCGACCACGGCGCCGATGCACTGAACGATCTTGCCTTGGGCTTGCGTAGCGGGGGTATTGGCCATGTTGCTTCCTTCGATGCTTCGATTCTGCGATTCGTTAAACAGCCGCGGCGCCGCTGACGATCTCACTCAATTCCTTGGTGATCGCCGCTTGACGCGTCTTGTTGTAGATGAGTTTGAGTTCACCAATCAGGCTGCCGGCGTTGTCGGTTGCGGCCTTCATGGCCACCATGCGGGCCGATTGCTCCGAGGCCATGTTCTCGGCCACCGCCTGGAACACCAGGGCCTCGATGTAGCGCTTGAGCAGGTCATCGATCACTGACGGTGCGTCCGGCTCGTAGAGATAGTCCCAGGCGTAGGCGCTCTTCTCGCTGTCAGTCTGTGCCAGGCGCTCGTCCGACAGTGGCAGCAGGGTTTCGGTGAGCGGCTCCTGCTTCATGGTGTTGATGAAGCGGGTGTAGCAGAGGTACACCGCATCCAGTTTGCCGGCCACGAAGGCGTCGAGCATGACCTTGACCGGGCCGATCAGCTTGTCGAGCTGCGGCGCGTCGCCGAGCTGGATGGCGTGGCTGACCACGTTGGCGCCAATGCGGTTCAGAAAGCCATTGCCCTTGTTGCCGATGGCCACCGCCTGCACCGCCTGGCCGGCGTCCTTGGCCTCACGCATCTTCTGTGTCACGGCGCGCAACACATTGGTATTGAGGCCGCCACACAAGCCCTTGTCCGTGGTCACGACGATGAAGCCGACAGCCTTCGCAGACGACCCGGACCGCATGTAGGGCGACTTGTATTCCGGATTGGCGCGCGACAGGTGGGCGGTGATGTTGCGCACCTTGTCGCTGTAGGGGCGCGCCGCACGCATGCGTTCCTGCGCCTTGCGCATCTTGCTGGCGGCGACCATCTCCATGGCCTTGGTGATCTTCCTGGTGTTCTCCACCGACTTGATCTTGCCGCGAATCTCTTTACCGACTGCCATGACAGCTCCTGGTCAGTGGCTCAAGCAAACGATTTTTTGAAGGCGGCGACCGCGCCGTTCAGCTCTTCCTCGCCGGCCTTGTCGATGGCCTTGTCGGCCTCGAGGGTGGCCAACAGTGCGGCATGGCTGGACTTCAGGTGCTGATGCAAACCGTGTTCGAACGCCAGCACGCGCTTGACTTCGATATCGTCCATGAAGCCCTTGTTGACGGCAAACAGCGAGGCCGCCATCAGCGAGATCGGCAACGGCGAGTACTGCGCCTGCTTGAGCAACTCGGTCACTCGCGCGCCGCGGTCGAGCTGCTTGCGCGTCGCGGCATCCAGGTCCGAGGCGAACTGGGCAAACGCGGCCAGCTCGCGGTATTGCGCCAGATCGGTACGGATACCGCCCGACAGGTTCTTCACCAGCTTGGTCTGCGCCGCGCTGCCGACCCGCGACACCGAGATGCCGGCGTTGATGGCCGGGCGAATGCCGGCGTTGAACAGCGAGGTCTCCAGGAAGATCTGGCCGTCGGTGATCGAGATCACGTTGGTCGGCACGAAAGCCGAAACGTCGCCAGCCTGGGTCTCGATGATCGGCAGCGCGGTCAGCGAACCGGTCTTGCCCTTGACCGCGCCCTTGGTGAACTTCTCGACGTAAGCGGCGTTCACACGTGCGGCGCGCTCGAGCAGCCGGCTGTGAAGATAGAACACGTCGCCCGGGAAAGCTTCGCGGCCCGGCGGACGGCGCAACAGCAGCGAGACCTGGCGGTAAGCCACGGCCTGCTTGGACAGGTCGTCATAAATGATCAGCGCGTCCTGACCGCGGTCACGGAAGTACTCGCCCATGGTGCAGCCGGAATAGGGCGACACGTACTGCATCGCGGCCGACTCGGAGGCCGACGCGGCCACGACGATGGTGTAGTCCATCGCGCCGTGGGCTTCGAGCGAGCGCACCACATTCTTGATCGACGAGGCTTTCTGGCCGATGGCGACGTAAACGCAGGTGACGCCCTGGCCCTTCTGACTGATGATGGTGTCGATCGCAACGGCCGTCTTGCCGGTCTGGCGGTCGCCGATGATCAGTTCGCGCTGGCCGCGGCCGATCGGCACCATCGAGTCGATCGACTTCAGACCGGTCTGCAGCGGCTGGCTCACCGACTGGCGCTCGATCACGCCTGGCGCGACCTTCTCGATCACGTCGGTCATCTTGGCATTGATCGGGCCTTTGCCGTCGATCGGCGCACCGAGCGCATTGACCACGCGACCGATCAACTCCGGACCCACCGGCACTTCCAGGATGCGGCCGGTGCACTTGACCGTGTCGCCTTCCGAGATGTGCTCGTATTGGCCCAGGATCACGGCGCCGACCGAGTCGCGCTCCAGGTTCAGGGCCAGGCCATAAGTCGGCTGACCGTCCGGCGTGGCCGGGAACTCGAGCATTTCACCGGCCATCGCTTCCGACAATCCGTGCACGCGCACGATGCCGTCCGTGACCGAAACCACAGTGCCCTGGTTCTTGATGTCGGAGGCGGCGACAAGCCCCTCGATACGGCTCTTGATCAGTTCGGAAATTTCTGCGGGATTGAGTTGCATGGGTCTCTCCTGTATTTCTTCGGCGAGGGCCGCCAGCGCAACGCTTGACTCAAGCGGTGAGCGCCATCTTCATTTGTTCGAGGCGGGCCTTGACTGAGGTGTCGAGCACCTCGTCGCCGACCACCACACGGATTCCGCCAATCAGCTCGGGCTGCACCACCACGCTGGCATTGAGCCGGCGACCGAAGCGCTTCTCGAGGGTCGGCACCACGGCTGCCAGGGCAGCCGCGTCGATCGAAAAGGCGCTGTAGACCGTGGCGTCGGAGACGCCCGAGCGGGCATTGATCAAGGCATGAAACTGGAAGGCGATCTCCGGCAACGCGGCCAGCCGGCCATTGTCGAGGATGGCCAGCATCAAGTTCTGCACCGAGGGCGACAAGGGTGTGCCGACCACTGCGGCGATCAGATCGAAGACCTGGCGCGCGCTGACCTTGGGGTTGTCGGCGAGTTGGCGCAATTGGGCGTCGTTGGCCACCATGGCCAGGCGGTTCAACTGCTCGGCAGCGGCGGCGTCGCCGCCGGCCTTGAACAAGGCCTCGGCATAGGGCCTCGCGATGGTGGCGAGCTCAGCCATCTCAGAGCTCGGCCTTCAGGCGACCCAGCAAGTCGGCGTGAACGGCGGGGTTCACTTCCTTGCGCAGGATCTGCTCGGCGCCCTTGACAGCCAGTGCGGCGACTTGATCGCGCAGGGTTTCGCGGGCCTTGATCGACTCCTGCGCCGCCTCGGCCCTGGCCGCCGCCACGATCTTGGCACCTTCCTCGCTGGCGCGCGCCTTGGCTTCTTCGACCATCTGCTGCGCCAGGCGCTCGGCATCGGCCAAGCGCTTGGTGGCGTCGCCGCGCGCGGCGGCGAGCTGTTGCTCGACGCGCGTATTGACGCTGCTCAGTTCTGCCTTGGCCTTGTCGGCGGCCGACAGGCCTTCAGCGATCTTCCTCGCCCGCTCGTCGAGCGCAGCGGTGATCGGCGGCCACACGAATCGCATCGTGAACCAGACCAGGATCGCGAACACGATCATCTGGATGATGAGGGTAGCGTTGATGCTCACAGGGGTGCCTCGTCAGGGAATGCATTGGGCGGCACTTGCGCACCGACCGGCCACACGCCAGGGCTGCGAATTACTTCGGCAGGTTGGCGATCTGAGCGATGAACGGGTTGGCGGTGGCGAACCACAGCGCAATACCGGTACCGATGATGAAGGCCGCATCGATCAGGCCGGCCAGCAAGAACATCTTGGTCTGCAACTCGCCCATCAATTCGGGCTGGCGCGCGGCCGCCTCGAGGTACTTGCTGCCCATGACGCCAATGCCGATACAGGCGCCGAGCGCGCCCAGGCCAATGATCAAGCCGGCGGCGAGGGCGACAAAACTGATGACTTCCATGATGACTCCTAGAGGATGAGTTTGGTTTGTGAGCGAAAGGAAAAGGGAAACGAATCAGTGCGAGTCGTGGGCCTGACCGATGTAAACGAGGGTCAACATCATGAACACGAAGGCTTGCAGGGTGATGATCAGGATGTGGAAGATGGCCCAGGCGCTGCCGGCGACAACATGCAGCAGCGCCAGCGCAAAGCCGCTGGCCGACAGCGTGAAAGCGCCGCCCAGCAAGGCAATCAACATGAAGATCAACTCACCGGCGTACATATTGCCGAACAGCCGCATGCCGTGGCTGACCGTCTTGGCCACGAACTCGATCAGCTGCATGGCCAGGTTGACCACACCCAGGATCAAGGCCGCAATCGGGTTCTTGCTGGTACCGAAGGGCGCGCTCACCAGCTCATGAGCCCAGCCGCCGACGCCCTTGATCTTGACGTTGTAGGCCAGACAGACCAGCAGCACGGACAGCGACAAGCCCATCGTCACCGACAGGTCGGCCGTCGGGACGACGCGCATGTAGTCCTTGGCGCCGATGGCCGGGCCGGCGACGTGCCAGATGGCGGGCAGCAGATCGACCGGCAGCAGGTCCATCGCATTCATCAGGAAGATCCACACGAACACCGTCAGCGCCAGCGGGGCCACCAACTTGCGGCTGGCCGCGTTGTGGACGATGCCCTTGGCCTGGGTGTCGACGATCTCGACCAGGATTTCCACCGCGGCCTGGAAGCGGCCCGGCACGCCCGAGGTCGCGCTGCGCGCGGCGCGCCACAGCAACCAACAGCCGATCACGCCAATGGTGATGGCCCAGAACATCGAGTCGAGGTTGACGACGGAAAAGTCGACCACCGCCGTCTGCTTGTGATTCTGCAAATGCTGCAGGTGGTGAACGATGTATTCACCGGCGCTGGGGGCCTGACCTTCGGCTGCCATGTTTCGAGCGATCCCGTCTTGTTCGTTTGTTCTCTACCGCCGTCGCCACACAAGCGCCAGCCAATACACCTTGGTGCAGGCCACCAGACCGACCAGCAGGGCCGGCCAACTCAGCGGCTGCACGATGCGGGACGCCAGCACCAGCAGGACGACCGCAACGCCTATCTTCACCATCTCCCAGAACATGAAGCCGACGGCGCTGGCGCCGGGCGACACACTTGTCAGCGCGCTGGTCATGCCGCGTGCCAACAGGGCACCCGGTACCACCACCACGCCAGCGCCATACAGCGCCGACCAAACCACATCCCAACGGGCCGTCACCAGCCCTGCCAGCAAAGCCACCCCCACCCCGACCGCGACTTGCACCGTGATCACCCGCCACGGTGAAACCGCGTAGGGATTGTTCGCCATCAAGGCCTGCGCTTCGTCGCGGTTCAGGGTCTTGTAGGGCGCCTTGGCGGCCTCATCCGTGTCGTCGCCCCAGGGGTCCAAGCCGCGCTTCTGGTCAGACGGGGTCAGGGGCACGGATGCATCCAGCAAAGCCGCGGGATTATACGGGCTAACCCGCGCCCTTCCGCACCCCGGTGGCACTCAACGCACAATGGCCTGTCGCTTGAAAGGGCTGTTCCACGTGTCTCCACCCGAACCTCCGTCCCCATCCGCCTGGTCTGCGCTGCGCGCCCAGTTCAAGGCGCAGGTGCCCGACAAGGCCGTGCTGATGCGCCACCGTTGGCTGCTGCCGATCGCGCACCGTCTGGAAGAGCCCGGCTTGTGGCACATGCGGCCTGAGGCGATGGCGCGCGGTGTGGCAATCGGTCTGTTCTGGGCCTTTGCCGTGCCCTTTGCCCAGATCATTTTTGCCGCGGCGAATTGTGTGTGGTGGCGCGCCAACATCCCGGTGGCTGCTGCGATCACCCTCATCACCAACCCGTTCACGATCGGCGGCTGGCTGTGGCTGGCTTACCAGCTCGGCTCTCTATTCGTAGCACCGGCCGCTGCGTTACCGCAGGCCAGCGGCTGGCTGGCGACGCTGCAGTCTCTCGGTTGGCCGACCGTCGTCGGCATGGGCTTGTTTGCCGTCGGGGGCTCGCTCACCGGCTACGTGCTTGTGCGCAGCGCTACGCGGCTGTGGTTCCATTGGCGGGTGCTGCGCCGCAGCCGGCGCCAGCGCGCAGCCGGCGTGTGATGTTTGCTTGCGGAACCCGCGCCGCCTGCGCATGCTCTGACCCCTCGCCCGTCACTCGCCACGCCCCATGCCCCCGTTGCCCCGCCTGCTGCTGATTGCCGCTCTGCCCTTCGTCGCGGCGCTGGCCCATGGCGCGAGCGCCGTCGTGACGACCGAGCAAGTGCGCGCCGAGTTGCTGGCCCATGCGCCCGACGGCATCAGCCCAGGCAAACCGGTCTGGCTCGGCCTGCAAATCAAGCACCAGCCCGAGTGGCATACGTACTGGAAGAACCCGGGTGACTCGGGCCTGCCCACCACACTGATCTGGCAGTTGCCCAGCGACGTGGGCGCTGGCGAAATCGCCTGGCCGACGCCCAAGAGACTGCCGGTCGGACCGTTGATGAACTACGGCTACGAAGGCGAGTTGCTGCTGCCCGTGCCGCTGACAGTCAGCCCTGGCTTTGCGGGCAAGACGCTGGACATCAAGCTCAGCGCACAGTGGCTGGTCTGCAAGGACATCTGCATCCCGCAACAGGGCGAGTTCACGCTGAACCTGCCGGTCCAGGCCAGCACGGCATTGCATGGCGCCGCGTTCGAGCGCTCGCTCGCAGCAGTGCCCCAGGCGGCGCCCGGGTCTCGGGCGCGCGCTGAACTGGCCGATGGCGCCAAGATCTTGAAGATCAGCGTCAGTGGGCTGCCGGTGGCGCTGCAAGGCCGCCCGCTGAGCTTCTTCGCCGAAACCGCTGGCGTGGTCGAGCCCGCGGCGCCGGTGATCGCGCGCTGGGAAGGCACCACCTGGTCGGCGCAAGTCACGACCGCCGACCAGCGCTTCGAGAGCCCGTCGGCAATGAAAGCGGTGCTGGTCGCGCCGGGCGCCACGGCGGGGGTGCAGGTCGGCTTGGAGATTACAGGGACCTGGCCCGCCTTGACGGCCCCCGGCACGGCTGTCGCGCAAGAACCCGCGCCAACGGCGCAGCCCGCCAGCGCAGCGCCGCCGGTGCCAGGCTTCGCACTGGCTCTGGTGTTCGCCGTGATTGGCGGCGCACTGCTGAACCTGATGCCCTGTGTCTTCCCCATCCTCTCGCTCAAGCTGCTCGGGTTCGCCGGGCACGCTCACAGCCGACGCGCCTTGCTGGCCGGCGGCCTGGCCTACAGCGCCGGCGTGGTGCTGTCTTTTGTCGCACTGGCGGCCTTGCTGTTGCTGCTGCGCGCGGGCGGTGAACAGATCGGCTGGGGCTTTCAGCTTCAATCCCCGCTGTTCGTCGCCGGGCTGGCGGTCTTGTTCACACTGATCGCCTTGAACCTGGCGGGCCTGTTCGAGTTCGGCACCGTGCTGCCGAGCGGCCTGGCTTCGCTGCGCCTGCGCCACCCGCTGGCCGACTCGGCCTTGACCGGCGTGCTCGCCGTGGCCGTGGCCTCGCCCTGCACGGCACCTTTCATGGGCGCGTCACTCGGCCTGGCCTTCACCCTGCCGCCGATGGCGGCCTTGACCTTGTTCGCCGCCCTCGGCGCCGGGATGGCCTTGCCCTACCTGGCTGCGTGCACCTGGCCGGGGCTGGCCCGCGCCATGCCGCGGCCTGGCGCCTGGATGGCGACCTTCAAGACCGCGATGGCCTTCCCGATGCTGGCCACCGTCGTCTGGCTGGTTTGGGTGCTCGGCCAGCAGACCAGCATCGACGGCGTGGCAGCCCTGCTCGGGGTGTTGGTGGCGCTGGGCTTCGCGCTCTGGGCCTGGGGCCGCATTGACAGCGGGCGTGGCGCACGCACGGCCTGGAGCGTGGCTGGCGTGGCGCTGCTCGCCGTCGCACTGGCCTGGGCGCTGCCCACCTGGCGTGAAGCCAGCGCGGCGGTGCAGCCGACCAACGCGCAAGCACGCTGGCAGCCCTGGAGCGTCGAGCGCGTCGCCGCGTTGAATGCCGAGGGCCGTGCTGTCTTCGTCGACTTCACCGCTGCGTGGTGCGTGACCTGCCAGGTCAACAAGCGCACGACTTTGGGCAATGCCGCGGTGCTGGCCGATCTGGATGCCCGGCGCGTGGTCTTGCTGCGCGCTGACTGGACCCGCCGCGATGCCGCCATCAGCGCCGAGCTGGCGCGTCTGGGCCGCAACGGCGTGCCGGTGTATGCGATCTACAAGCCCGGCCAGGCGCTGCCCACACTGCTACCCGAGCTGCTCAGCCCGCAAGTGATGCGCGATGCGCTTGCCAGCCCCTGACCTTTTTCGTCGCGCTTACTGGAGTCGACCCCATGCAGTTCAATGATCATGCGCCCTGGATGCTCGGCCTGGCCCTCGCGACCGGCATGGCGCACAGCACCGCGGCCTCCGCCACGATCGGCCAGACCGCCCCCGCCTTCAGCGTCACCGACGCACAGGGCAAGGCGGTCTCGTTGGCCGACTTCAAGGGCAAGACCGTGGTGCTCGAGTGGGTCAACCCCGAGTGCCCTTATGTGCGCAAGCACTACGACAGCGCCAACATGCAGGCCAGCCAAAAGGCGGCCACCGGCAAGGGCGTCGTCTGGCTGTCCGTGAACTCGACGCACCCCAGCCACAACGACCACAAGAAGCCCGCCGAAATGCTGGCCTGGACCCAACAACAAGGCGCTGCGCCGAGCGCGACGCTGATGGACGGCGAGGGCAAGCTCGGCCGCAGCTACGGCGCCCGCACCACGCCGCACATGTACGTGATCGACGCCAAGGGCACACTGGTGTATGCCGGCGGCATCGACGACAAAGCCAGCGCGAATCCGGCCGATGTGAAGACCGCGAAGAACCACGTCAACGCCGCGCTGGCCGACGTGTTGGCCGGCAAGCCGGTGGCGCAACCGGTGACGCGTGCCTACGGCTGCTCGGTTAAGTACGGGGACAGCTGACCCGTCGCTCCGCCCTGAGCCCCTTTCCCGGGGCTCGCGCCCGTTCTGCTGGCAAGCTCAGCGCCAACGCACGTCAAGGCAAGTGTTGGTACTGCGCTGCCAGCGCCTCGAACGAGCGCTGCGAATCCGCAGCATCGAAGCCGCGGCCGAGTTCTTCGGCCAGGATCTTCGCCACCGCTCCGGCTTGGCGCTGCGCTTCGGCCGCGTCGAGGAAGAGCAAGCGGGAGCGGCGCGCCAGCACGTCTTCGACGCTGAGCGCCATCTCGTAGCGCACCGCAAAGCGCACCATTGCTTCGCTCAGACCGCCCTCGCCTTCGCGCCACAACCAATGGTCGGCACCGGGCAGGCTGCGCAGCAGGGCGGCTTCACTGCCATACAGATGCTCGCCAGGCGAGGCGGTGATCGACACGCTGGCGTGGGCGAGTGCGCCCGCGAGCGGTAGCTTGACGGTCACACCGCCGGCGCGGCGGGGCAGCAGGCCGCGATCGAAACAGCGCTCGAGCACGTCTTCGGCCATCGCGCGGTAGGTGGTCCACTTGCCGCCCGTCACGGTGACGAGGCCCGAGCGGCCGACCAGCACGGTGTGTTCACGCGAGAGCTGCTTGGTGTTGTCGCCCCCATCACTGTCTGCGCCGCCGGATCTGACCAGCGGCCTCAGTCCGACCCAGACCGAGCGCACATCGGCGCGGGTGGGCGCCTTGGTCAGATAACGTGCCGATTCGCGCAGGATGAACTGCACTTCTTCGGCAAACGGAACCGGCTCGCGCACGACGTCGGCGCGTGGCGTGTCGGTGGTGCCCAGGATCGTCTTGCCCAACCAGGGCACCGCGAACAGCACGCGGCCATCTTCGGTCTTGGGCACCAGCAGCGCGTGGGTGCCAGGCAGGAAGGCCCGGTCGACCACCAGGTGCACGCCCTGGCTGGGCGCGACGATGCCCGGCCCGGCCGGTTCGCCGGCCGCACGGTCCATGTTGCGCAGGTCATCGACCCAGACCCCGGTGGCATTGACGACGCACTTGGCAGCGATGCGCAACTCGGCGCCGCTGGCAGCGTCGCGCGCGTTGAGGCCGACGACCTGGCCGCCTTCGCGCAGCAGCGAGGTGACGGGACAGTGGTTGAGCAGCACCGCGCCTCTCGCGGCCGCCGTGCGCGCCAGCGCCACCGCCAGGCGCGCATCGTCGAACTGCCCATCCCAGTACTTCACGCCGCCCGCCAGGCCTTTGGCTTGCACGGTGGGCAACAACTCGCGCGTGCGCGCCGCCGAAAGAAACTCGGTTGCACCCAGCCCACGCGAGCCGGCCAGCGCGTCGTACATCTTGAGGCCCACGCCGTAGAACGGCGCTTCCCAAAGGCGATAGGCCGGCATCACGAAAGCCAGCGGCTGCGCCAGGTGCGGCGCGTTGGCCAGCAAGGTGGCGCGCTCGTGCAAGGCCTCGCGCACCAAGGCAACGTTGCCCTGTGCCAGGTAACGCACGCCGCCGTGGACAAGTTTGGTGGCGCGCGAACTGGTGCCGGAAGCGAAGTCTTCGGCCTCAAGCAGGACCACCGAGAAGCCGCGCGCCGCGGCGTCGAGGGCCAGGCCCAGCCCCGTCGCGCCGCCGCCGATCACGGCCAGGTCCCAGACGCGCTCGGCTTGCGCCAGCGCCAGCAAGTGAGCGCGGGCGGTGTCAGGCGGGACGCCGGGCTGGGTCATCGCAAGCAATCAGGTCACGACCGATTGCTGAGCGATGCCGGCATCGACCAACATGTGCTGGCCGGTCATGCCGTCGCTGTCGTCGGCCGCGAGGAACAGCGTCGCACGCGCGACATGACCGCTGTCAAGCCGAATCTTCAAACACTGGGCGTCGAGGAACTGTTGGTCGGCCGCCGGGTCGCGGTGCAGCGCGGTCTGTCGCTCGGTGACGATGGCCCCTGGCACCAGGGCGTTGACGCGAATGTTGCGCGCCCCGAGTTCGCGCGCCAGGGTGCGCGTCAGGCCCAGGATACCGGCCTTGGCGGTCGTGTAGCCGACCAGATTCGGCCGCCCGCGCATCCAGCTCACCGAGCCCATGTTGATGACGCTGCCGCTGCCGGCAGCGACCATCCCGGGAGCGACGGCCTGGATCGCGAAGAAGTAGTGCTTGAGGTTCAGCGCCAGGCGGTCGTCCCAGAACTCGGGCGTCACGTCCTCCATGGTGTGCCGGTCGTCGCGGCCGGCGTTGTTGACCAACACCCGCACCGGTCCGAGCTCCTGGCCAACCCGGCCGAGCAAGGCTTGGTAGGCCACGACATCGCGCACATCGCAGGCGCCATACCAAGGCCTGACATGGCCCGCCGCCACGACCTCGTCGATCAACGCCTGGCCGCCCTCGGGCTTGGTGCCGCAGAAAGCAACCTTGGCGCCCTGAGCCGCGAAGGCGCGAACCAGCTCGGCGCCGATGCCCGAGCTGCCGCCGGAGATGAACACGACCCGGTCCTGCAGGCTGGCGTAGCGGGTGTAGGGGCTGGAGCTCATGGCGGTCCTCAGATCAGGGCGAAGTGGGCCGGCAATCCCGGCACATCCACCCGCAGTTGCAGCACGCAGCCCGCCAAGGGCTCGTGTGCCAGTTCTTCGGCCGCGCGCTTCTCGCGCGAGGTGGTGATGTAGAGCGTTCGCAGGTCGCGCCCGCCGAAACACGGCATGGTCGGGCAGCGCACCGGCAGTGCCAGTTCGCGCGTCAGCACGCCATCGGCGGCGAAGCGCAGCAGCCGCGCACCTTCGAACATCGCCACCCAGTAGCCACCTTGCGCATCGACGGCGGCGCCGTCGGGACGACCGCCGTAGTCCGTCAAGGGCTGGTCGGGCTGACGCGCGGGAAACTCGGCAAACACGCGGCGCCTCGACACACGGCCTTCGGCCCCATCAAAGTCGAGGGCGTCGACCCGGTGAGCCTTGGTATCGGCCCAGTACAGAGTGCGCGCATCCGGGCTCCACGCCAGGCCGTTGCTGACCGTGATGTCGCCCGCCATGTTGTCGAGGCGGCCTTGCGCAAAACGGTAGAGCGCGGCGCGCGGCGGGTCACGTGGCTCGTAGATCGTGCCGACCCAGAAGCGACCCTGTGGATCGGCCTTGCCGTCGTTGAAGCGCTCGCGGGCCATGTCGTAGGGCGCCTTGGCCAGCGGCGTGGACTCGCCGGTCCGCGGGTCGAAGCGCACCAGGCCACTGCGCAGCGCGAGCAGCAGCGCGCCATCCAGCAACGGCGCGCAACAGGCCACGTCGGTCTCGAAAGCCCACTCGCGGTGGGCGCCGGTGTCGGGATCGAAACGGTTCAGCTTGTGGCCGGGAATGTCGCACCAGTACAGCACCTGTTCGGCAGGATGCCAGAGAGGCGACTCGCCGAGCAGGCTCGGTGGTACGCCGGGCAAGCCCACGATCGCGGCCAGCGTCACGCCCTCTTCACCTCGATGGCCATCCAGGCTTCCATCGAATCGCCGGCCGCCAGCGAGACCAGGCCGTGCGCGGCCGGATCGCCCATCTGAATCGCGTTGCTGACATGGCTGACCGGTTCGACGCAAAAGTAGTCGCGGGACGGCGGTGTGAACACCACCAGATAGGGCAGCGACGAGGTGAGCTTGAGGGCCAGCTTTTCGTCGCGCAGGTTGGCGGCGCCTTTCCAGCCCTCAAAGCAGTTGTCGAAATCGAGGTGCCGCACTTCGCCGTCGATGCTGCCCTGCGTGACCCGCCGCGTCGGCAATTGCGTCGTCGGGTCGGACTCCCAGCGCTGACTGCACTCGACATGCAGCCGGCTGCGCGAGCGCTTGGGGAAGTAGGGGTGCCAGCCCAGGCCTGCCGGCTGGGTGCGGGCATCGATGTTGGTCAGCGTCATGCGCAGCGTCAGCGTCGTGTCACTCAGCTCGAAGCTCTGCGTGGCGTCGAAGTTGAAAGGCCAGTGCTCATCGGCCTGGTGGTTGACGGCCAGTTCGACCTGGGTCGGGTTGCTACCCGTCACACGCCAGGGTGCCTGCCAGACCGTGCCATGCAGCGAATGCGGATTGCCCGGCTCGAAATTCGGCGCCGTGGTGAAGTCGCGGCCGAGCCAACGGAAGTGACGGTAGCCAATCCGGTTGGAGTAGGGCGCCATCGGAAAGCAAGCCGAGGGCCGCGAGGCGACGAGCTCCGCCGGCTCGCAACTGCGCAGCACGGGCGTGGTGTCGTGCCAGAAGCCGGCGATGGCGCCGCCAAGATCGGGGCGCAGAGCCAGGCGCAGTGCGCCAGCGTTCAGCTCGAGGGCGGGGGTCGGGGGGACAGCAGTCATGGTGCTCCGTAGCGAGTTCGATGGGGTGCGGCCGCTGCGCGTCGCACACCCATCGTAAGCGTTGCTCGAAAACTCACCAGCCCGGGGGCAGCACTTCGCTCAGGGCCACCACCCGCCCCTCGTCGATGCTCTTGTGCGCCGCCAACCCGGTGGCCACGGCGCGCAGACCCTCTTCGAGGGGAATCTCGGGCGGTGAGCCGTTGCGCACGGCCTGGGCGAACTTTAGGTGCTCGACATAGCTCGCGCCGAAGTGCTGGCCCGGGTACTTGATGCTGGTGTCGCGCACCTGGCGCACGGCCACGCCCTTGCCGGTCCCGGAGGGCTGCCCCCAGACCTCGCGCCGGCCC
>Ga0163144_10003286_pt1 | contig 36912 bp, 29 predicted proteins | sample OliLak19BULKMAT1_FD_123175 | JGI IMG/M metagenome (GOLD analysis project Ga0163144, IMG submission 123175) | Freshwater microbial mat bacterial communities from Lake Vanda, McMurdo Dry Valleys, Antarctica - Oligotrophic Lake LV.19.BULKMAT1 | ecosystem: Environmental > Aquatic > Freshwater >...
CCCCGTCTCCGAATGGGAAATCGCGGTGCCGGCCGAACTCAGCAACGTCGCCGTCGAGGGTCAGAATGTGAGGACCTGGCGGCGGGAAGACGACAAACTGATTGTTTCGCTCCATCAACCCGTCATCGGTCCCAGCACTTTGCTCGTGACCTTCGTCGAGGCCATTCCCCTCACTGGTGGTCCGCTTTTGGCTGGCCGGGTCGCTCCGCTTGGAGTCGCCGATGAGCGGGGCTACATCGAGATCGTCAGTCCCGGCCAGGTTCAGGTTGACGTCACCTCGGCCTCGCTCGAGCTGCTCGCCCTGGATCCCCTGGAACTGCCCGCTGAGTTTCGCCTGCTCGCCGCCGCGCCCGCCCAAAGCGTCTGGCAATACACCGCCCGGCCTTTCGATCTGAAATTTCAAATCGGCTGGTTCGAGCCGGGCATCACCGTGCCCCAAGTGGTCGAATTCGCCGAGGCCACCACGAAAGTCTCGCGCTCCGGCGAGGCGGTCACTGATCTCGTTTATTTCGTCAAATCACGGACCCGCAGCGCCCTCGATTTGCGGCTCCCCGCCTCGTCGCGACTCTGGTCGGTCAGTGTCGGCGGTGAAACGGTCAACGCACGCAAAGACGGAGAGATCACCCGCATCCCCCTTCCCGGTGCCGCTGACCCCGATATCCCAGTCGAAGTGCGTCTGCGTCTGGGACGCGAGACGGAGGGCAGTTCCAGTTTCATCCTCGCCCTGCCCGGAGTCGCCGCGACCGTGCTCAAAACGGAATGGAAACTCTCAGGCGAGGAACATCGTGTCCTCTATCCTGTCGGAGGAACGGTGGCCCCGCCCCATCCGGTGCGCGTGGCGACCGGATTTGCTGGTCTCATTCGCCATGGTCTGATCGCCCTCGGGGGAATCATTGTCTTGGCTCTCGCCGGGGTCGTCTTGACGGATTCCCGTCAATCCCATCGACGCTTCCTCGGCCTGGTGGCACTCGTAGCGGCGGTATCTCTCGCTGCAGTCAGTGCCCTAACTGCGAGCCGCCACGCCGCGGCGCCCCGGCCTCTGACGCTCAGCCTGCCTTTGCTTCCCGAAGGCACGCCGGTCGAGCTGGCTTTGCGCTCCGTGCCGACCTGGCAGGCCCATCTTTCATGGTTCGGAGTCGCCCTCGGGCTCGTTGGCGTGGTCGGCATCGTGTTGGGACGTCGCCGCAACAAGGGCGAGTTCTCCTGGATGTGGGCCGCCCCCGGCGTCGCGGCGATGCTGGTCGGGCTGCTCTTGCAGCATGGCAGTGAAGCTTGGTTCTTCACCTTGCTCGCGGCGATCCTGGTCGTCGCCTGGCTCTGGCCCCGGACGCGCGATACCTGGCTGGATCGACCTCGCAGACCAAAAGCAGCGAAGCTCGCTCCGGTCAGCGCGGTGGTGCCCGGTCTGCTGCTTGCCCTCGGCCTCACCCTCGGCGCGGCCCCCGCCCCGGCGCAGACCGTTTCCCCCGGATTTTCCCTGGCCCGCTCCTTCACCCAACAGGCCAGCCTACCCGATGGAGATGCCAAACTCCTCGTCACCGCCGAGGGGCGCTTCTCCGGAAAAATGGGCGACACCTTCCTACTGCTCCGCGCTCCGGCGGTGCTGACTTCCTTCGTCGGTCCGGGACTCAGCCTCACCCGAACCACCATCGAAGGTGGCGATCTCGCCTACTCCGTGACACTTGGCAACGCACTCGGCATCGAGATCATTGCCACGTTTTCCTACGAAATGCCCGTGCCCGACGGAGCAGCCGGATTCACCCTGCCCACCGGACCTGCCGCCTTTTCCGAAATCGAGCTACGCCACGATCAACCCGGATGGGAATTCGTCAGTCCGCAAGCGATCCGTTCGCGTCCCCTTCTGATCGCCAATCCCGCCGAAAGCGGAGCGGTCCTTCTCTTTGCGACCGGCGCGATCCCTACCCTGACACTCCAACCCAAAGCCCGCGACCTCGCCGCAGAGAAAACGCTCTTTTACGTTGAGGCGGATCAGCTTTTCCTCCCCGGTCCCGGCGTGCTCGATGGCAAACATCGCTTCCGCATCAAACCCGCGCGAGGACGGATCGGCACTCTCAACCTCCGCGTGCCCGCCGGACTGACCGTCAGCGAAGTCACCGGTCCGATCGGCTCCTGGCAATTCGACGCCGAAGCCGGATCGTTATCGCTCACGATTGAACCCGCCGCCAGCGACGCGTTCGAAATCCTCGTGACCACCCAGCGCGGGCTCGATGCCCTGCCGACCGACCTGACCGTCGCTCCCATCCGCGTGCTCGGGGCCGCCGGCGAGGTTGGCCTCTTCGCTCTCGCCTTCGGCACCGAAGCCCAACCCGAGAAGGCAGGGGCCACCGGTATGTCCGAAGTCAACCCCGGCGACTTCGACGCCACCCTGCTCCCCGGCGATGGCGTGCTGCTCCACCGCGTCTATCGCTATGGAGCAGAACCCGGTGAGCTTGCCGTGCGGGTCAATCCGGTCGCCCCGGAAGTCCGCGTCAGCAGTAGTCAGGTCCTTTCCTTCGGCGAAGAGCGCCTTGTCCTGGCAGTAGAACTCGGTGTTGAGATCAGCCGGGCTGGCCTTTTTACACTCAGCTTCCGTTTGCCCGAAGGCCTCGAAATCGAATCGCTGACCGGTTCTGCGTTGCGGACCTGGTCTGAGGTAGGCGACGATGCCTCCCGGGAAGCGGTCATCCACCTCAATGGCCGCACCCTCGGCACCCAGTCCTTTTCCCTAACTCTCGCCGGAACGACGCCAACCGGCGAAGCTGATTGGAAAGTCCCGAACATCCAACTCCACGAAGCTTCACGTCAAACGGGACAGCTCGTGGTGCGTCCCGCCGAAGGGATCCGACTTCGCACCGCTGAACGCGCCAATCTCTCCGAGGCCGACCCCCGTGAACTCGGCGGTGATGCGCGCGACGCCCTCGCCTATCGCCTGCTGCAACGCGATTGGGCTCTAACCCTCGGCGTGGAAAAGCTCGATCCTTGGATCACCGGACAGATTCTCCACACCACCACCTTGCGCGAGGGCCAGACCCGCACGTCCCTGACGGCGCTCCTCAAGATCGAAAACGCCGCCATCCGTGAGCTGCGAGTTCGGCTACCCGGATTGACCGAAGCCGAAATCCGCACCCTTCGCGCCAGCGGTCCCTCCGTCGGCGATCTCGTCCGAGTGGCCCCCGATTCCGACGAGTGGGACATCCGCCTGCAGCGACGCCTCATCGGCGAGGCCCGGATTCATCTTGAGTATGAGCGGCGGGGCGAACGCGAAGGCGGCCAGGAAGCCCTCGCCCCAATCGAATTTCCCGCCGTTCGCCAACCTTCCTATTTCTTTGCGGTGCGCTCGGCGGGTCGGCTCGATCTGTCCACCAGCGCGCTCCCCGGTGGATGGCAAAACACCGAGTGGAGCGCCGTCCCGGCAGTTCTCCGAGAGGCGGGCGGCGACCGTTCCGCCCCCGCCCTGACCCTTCGCGCCAATGCCCCCGTCGAGGCCGCCGAGATCGAAGCCAAACGCCATTCCCTCGCCGAAGCGCTCAAGCTGCGGGTCGCCGGCGGCCGCCTCACCACCCTCCTATCCCCGGCCGGGGACGAACTCACCGCCGTCGAGCTCACCATCGACGTCGTCCAGCGCGGCAGTCTCCGGGTGGGCCTACCGAAGGGCGGCGAGCTTTTTCATCTTTTTGTAAATGGCGAAAACGTCCACTTTGTTCGCGAGGGTGACGCCTGGCGGTTCTTCATCGTGCCGGGAGCCGACGGACAACGCGCTGAAGTCCGCTTCGCTTACATCGTGCCCGCCGCCAAGCCTACCGCACGCCCAAGCCGGGTCACCCTTGTCAGCCCCTCCCTCGCCATCCCCATGGAGAATCTCGTTTGGGAAGTAAGCTTGCCTCCGGGGATGGAACTGAGTTCCGACTCCGGTGACCTCGACCGTATCGAAGTCGTCAGTCGCGGTCCTTTCGACCAAACTCGCTACGTGCAGGAAGCCCGCGACCTCCGCGAGGCCCAAAGCCAACGCGCCACTGCCTTGCTCGACCAAGCGAACTCCCTCATCCAGAGCGGTGACAACAACCTCGCCCGCCAGGCTCTCAGCAGCGTTGCCAATGGTTTCGCGGCCGATGCCGCTTCGAACGAGGACGCCCGCGTCCAGCTCGACAACCTGCGCACTCAGCAAGCCGTCGTCGGACTGAATACCCGCCGCCAGCGTCTCGTCCTCGACCAGCAGGGCTCGGGGGCCGAATCCATTATCAGCGACCAAATCCGGCAGGGAGCCGCTGCCAACAGGGTGCTGAACGAAGGTGACCTCAACTACCGCCCCGACGAACTCGTGCAACTGCTCCAGGGCAACAACGACGAAGACAACGCCGGTCTCACCCGCATCGCCGGGAAGATTGTCCGCCAGCAGGAAGGCGAAGAACCCCTCGCCCGTCCCATGGGTTTGGTGATACCCACGGAGGGGCAGGTCTATCGCTTCCAGCGTGCCCTCCAAGTCGCGGAAAGCGCTCCACTCGAACTCGAACTCGGTCTCGCCTCGCAAGATCGCCTCGCGACGTGGAGGGTCTTCGTCGGTCTCGCCCTGATCGCCGGACTCGCACTCTTCCTCGCCTCCCGATTGGCAAAAACCCCTGGGTAAAAACAAGGGCGCGGGCACCCCGCCGCGATGGTTTCCGGTCAACAGATTGTTCCGCTACGCTCTGTCTTCGCTACACCCTTTATTGTTCTATTCAGCCGAAGCATTCAGACAAAATATGAAGCCCCAGTTCGCTTGACTCCCCCAAGCGCATTGAGCTACTTTGCATCATGCCTCACGCTTCATTGGTCGAAGATCCCGACGAAGAGATCTCCCCCGTTTCGTTTGCGTGGGACGTGCTAAGCTACCCGTTCCGGCGCAACGGACGGCCCTTTCTGGTGGTGGGAACGATCATTCTGCTGCTCGGAGAATTCCTCGGGAACTTTCAGACTTTGGGGTTTGTAGGCCTCGTCGCGAATCTTTTGATCTTTGCCTACCTCTGCGGGCTCTACTTCGAGTTGATCGAAATTTCTTCGCACGAGAATGACACTGTCCACTGCTTCCCCGACCTGACTGAGCCCCTCGACGACATCGCCTGGCCAACACTCAAGGTAATCGGGGTTTTGCTGATTGCGCACTTGCCCCTATCGGCTTGGTATCTGTGGGGCGATCCCGAAGCCGCCTCGACCGCTTGGGTGGCCCCGACGCTGCTCGGAGTGGCTGCTTTCTATTTTCCCATGGCCATGCTTGGGACGGTCATGCACGGGACTTTGCTGGCGGCCTCGCCTCATATCGTGCTACCGGCGATCTTTCGAAGCGGAGTGCTCTATTTCTTTGCGGCGGTCTTGATTAGCGGTCTTTATGCAGGCCAATGGTATGCGGCTGACTTCCTCCCCCAAAATGTGTGGCTGGTCGGAATTTTGAAGGCCGTAATCTCCATGTATCTGCTCCTGACAAACGCCCGGGCCCTTGGTCGGCTCTATTTGCGCAGAGAAAACGAGATCGGCTGGTTTCGCGATCCAGATGCTTTCGAAGAAGCGTGAAGAGTCTCCCAGCAAGATACAAACCATTGGAGTCAGGAGTATTTAATCTTGACTGGTTATTGCAGTTATGGTATTTCTAATGAAGTGCCATGTTCTACCACCTTTTGTCGCCTTGTCTGTTGCTGCTTCCGATGCTCGCGGGAATTGCTCTGGCAAGCCCTGCCACGGCCGCGCCCTTCGGTAAAAAGGCACCCGCTCGCCAAAAAGCCGAAGTGCTTCCTCATACCATCGCCGTATCCTATCCGACTTCCTCGGAACAAGCATTGTGGACTCCTCCGCCACCGCCGCCCATGCCTTTCGAGGGCTACACCTATGCGCGCTCCGACTCACCACGCCGCAGCGGATTTGGTTTCGGATCGGATCAACCTTCCGAGGAGATGAAGCAATTGATCGAGGTGATCCGGGCGAGGGCGGATCATATTTCCAAATTCGGTCTCCCCTACAAGTTCGGTGGCGACACCCTGGAGGAGGGCGGGATGGATTGCTCGGGGACGATGCTTTATCTTTTCTCAGAAATCGGCTTCAGCGACATGCCGCGGACCAGCTTCGACCAATACGACTGGCTGCGCCGCAATCGCACCATGGAGCATACCAAAACCATCCCAGAGAAAATGGGTGGCAAACGGGGCATCAAACCCGGTGATCTCATCTTCTGGGGAGGCACCTATGATTCCGGACATAAAGTCTCTCACGTGATGGTCTATCTCGGTCAAAGCCCCAATGGCACTCACTACATGTTCGGTGCCCGCGGACAGAAAAAGCGCGGTCTCAACGGATCCGGTGTTGACGTCTTCACTCTGGAACCAGGTTATCAAAAGAGCCTGATCGGATACGGATCGCTGCCGGGGGTGTCCTGAAGATTCTGAAGATTTTTCCAGGCAAAAAGGCGTAGGGGCGTGCAAGGGGAAACCAGCCATCGGCCTGAAAATGGTAACGGCATGGGCACTCGGATGGATTTGCGTTCGGCCCATGAGCATCCCGCACCAAACTGTTCTCGACCAAGAGGGAAAGCCAACCGCCGCACTTATCCCCTGGGATGCCTTTATCGAGCTAGTGGAGGCCCAGGGTCACGACCTCGACGACAACGAGCGCTCTGAACTCCGCGAGGCCCTTGCCGACTCGAAAGCAGACCAGGCAGGCGCCTTCGTCCCAGCCCACGAAGTATGAGGCAAACGGTATTCCATCGGCATGCGGTCCGATACCTTCAGAGGATGCCAGTCGAATGGAGGAGCCAGATCAAGGATGCAGTTGTTGGAATCGCCGCGCTTGCCGAGCCATCGGGCCATCACAATGTGCGCGCGATGACGGGCGAATGGGCCGGCTGCTTCCGTCTGCGAACGGGTGCGGATCGAACGATCTTTCGGCTCGTGGATATCAACGGAGAGCCCGTTCTCCAGGTTTTGCACGTTGGACCACGCGGTGACGTTTCTTCAAAATACCCGGTCAACGGCTCCGCTCCCACTCGCGAAGCCGTCTAGCAGCCTGTCGGACTTATCCCGCCCGGCTGCGAAAATCGGGGATTCAGCCCGAATTTTCCCTCGTCTTCGTCATTTATGTTCACACAAACTCCTCAAACTCATGAAAATTCTGACTCGAACCCCAATACCCTCGCTGAGACGCTCTACGTCCGACAGGCTGCTAGGTTTCAGCGGTTCAAATCCTCGTCAGCGCCGCCTCCGCAGCCCAATATCCGCACATACCGTGAACTCCACCTCCCGGAGGCGTCGAAGCGGAGCATAGGAAAATATCCCGTGCCGGCGTCGTGTGTGGACGCAGGCGAACCACCGGCCGAGTCAGCAACTGCCTCCAATCGGTCACCCCGCCCACAATATCACCTCCGACAAAGTTCGGATTGTAGGCCTCGTAATCGGCGCAATTCATCGTGTGACGAGCCAGAACGGTGTCTTTGAATCCCGGAGCGAAGCGCTCGATTTGATGCTCGATCGCCCCGGTCATGTTCCGAGTGGAGCCTGACGGCACGTGGCAATAGGCCCATGCGGTGTGTTTGCCCGCCGGAGCGCGCGTATGATCAAAGAGACTCGGCTGCGACAGCAGAACAAAGGGGCGCTCGCAGTGAATACCCTCCCAGGCCTCACGCTCGGAAACGGCGATCTCGTCCAGGGTGCCCCCCAAATGAACGGTGCCGGCTCCGGCGCAGGAAGCATCCTTCCACGGAATCGGTTCGTTGAGGGCGTAGTCGATCTTGAAAACTCCCGGTCCATGGCGAAAGCGGCGCAGTCGCTCCCGATATCGGGCGGGTAAGCGCTCCCCGGCGATGTCGGCAAGGGCGGCGGGACGCGTGTCGAAAAGATAGGCCTTCGCCTGCGGCAATTCCTTCAGTGAAGTGATCTTCCATCCTGTCTGCAGGTCACCTCCAAGGCTCTGGAACTTCGCCGCCAATGCTTCCGCGATACTCTGTGATCCGCCTCTAGCCAATGGCCAGCCAACCGCATGGGCAGCAAGCATCAGCATGAACCCAACCGCATTCGGGGCGAGAAAACGGTCCAGCGGCAAAACGGAATGAGCCGCATTTCCCGCGATCAAAGCTCGCAACCGCTCATCAGGAAACCAAGCCCTCGCGGACGCCAGCGTCGAGGGCATCGCCACCAGTCCAAAGGCCATCGCTACGAGAGGGTGACTCGGAATCTGGGGAGGAGCCATCAAGTCGTCCAGCAACTCGCCAAATCTGGTTGAAAGCGGTCCGAAGATCCTCCGATAATTCCTCCCCGCCCCCGCAGAAAAGGAGGCCGCCGTCGCCTCGACAGATCGATGCAAAAGCGCAGCAGGAGCCTCGTCAAAGGGGTGGGCCAACGGCGTCGACGGATGGATCCATTCCAAACCATGCTCGGCAAGATTCAGCGTCTGAAGATACGGCGATGCCAGGCCCATCGGGTGGATTGCCGAACAAACATCGTGCCGGAATCCGGGTAGCGTCAATTCCGTCGTGCGCGTGCCACCGCCAATTTCGGAATGCCCCTCGACGATTAGGACCCTGGCCCCCGCCTCTGCCAGTCGAACCGCCGCTGCGAGCCCGTTCGGACCCGAACCAATGACCACAGCATCGTAGTGATCACTCATGGAGTTTGCGCGGGATTACGTTGCTCCAAAAGCCACTTGTAGAGTTCTTTGTCGTCAAAGATCGGCACTATGATATTCCCGTGATCGCCCTCCGGGAAAATCTTGAAGTCCGCGTGACCACCGGCCTGATTGATCGCCTTGACCAACTCTTGGTGACGAGCGGGCGGCACAATGTCGTCTTTGGCCCCGTGAAAGGCCCGGATCGGAATGTTGGTGAGCTTCGGAGCCAGGGACAAAGGTCCATGGGCACAGACCGTGACCAGGGCCGCGAACCGTTCCGGGCGACTCCCCGCAAAGTCCCAAGCCCCCGCTGCTCCCAAACTGACTCCGGCAAGACAAATCCGGGATTTGTCCACCGGATAGAGAGTAAGCACCTCGTCGAGCAAACGATTCAACCCGGCACTGGGCCAAGCGCCGTCCGGCAGCTGGGGGCAGACCGTGACGAACGGAAAATCGGGTCGTTTATCGAGAAAGGAAGGTGGCCCGTAGCGGCGCAATTTCTTAAGATCATCCCCTCGGAGACTTCGTCCGTGCAAAAAGATCAGCACCGGAAAACCTGCCGCCGGTCTCTCCACACGCGGCAGATACAGCAGATATCGCCACGGTTGCTTTCCCGCAGCGTCACTCGAAGCTGCCGCAGTGACTTCAACGAGTTTCCCCGGTTCCGCCGCAGGCAAAGGAATAGGGAGCACCAGCGTGAGGATCAGGGCCATACCAGCCCCCCATCCCCACCGCGTTGCGCTCCGTTTCATGGTTCACGGGGAGGGCGTGACATCCCTCCTCCGGCTCTCGGAAATCAGAGCTGACCACAATCCGCCACGACGACAACTTTCGAAACCTTGCCGGAGCGCGCCCCGAGCTTCTCGATCGCCCGGACCACATCCATGCCATCGACGACTTTGCCGAAAACAACGTGGGCACCGTCAAGCCAATCCGTCACCGCAGTGGTGATGAAAAACTGGGAGCCATTCGTATTTGGACCGGAATTCGCCATGCTGAGCGTGCCGGGTTCGAGATGCTTGAGTTGGAAATTCTCGTCGTCGAAGCGGCGGCCATAGATCGACTGACCTCCGGTTCCATCGCCGCGGGTGATGTCCCCGCCCTGGCACATGAAGTCAGGGATGACCCGATGGAAGGGACTGCCCTTGAAACTAATGCCTTTTTCGCCGGTGCAGAGGCAACGGAAATTTTCGGCGGTCTTGGGGACGACGTCGGTGCGGAGCTCGATGACGATGCGGCCCACGGCTTCGCCGCCGGCAGTCATGTCAAAATAGACTTGGGGGAGGGTTTCTGATTTTTCACTCATATAACATAAAATACTAAATGGATTGCTTACGGCTGAACTCGTTTCGCGGATGTCACAACCACGTTTTCCTGCGGCACATCATCCATCGGTTGCGGGCCGTGCACCCCGTCAGGGCCAACGCTCAACGGTTTCTCCCCGGTCGTAACGGCAGCGATCTTGTCCACCACATCCATCCCGGAGACAACCTTGCCGAACACCGCGTAGCCCGACCCGCGAGCGTTGGGATGGTCGAGATTCGCGTTGTCAGCGTGATTGATGAAAAACTGGGCGCTCGCGCTGTCAGGATCGTTGAGGCGAGCCATCGCGACGGTTCCCCGAAGGTTGCTGAGACCGTTGCCGGACTCATTCTTGATCATCGCTTTGGTCGCCTTTTGCACAATGGAGCCGTCTGGTTTCAGTCCGAAACCGCCGCCCTGCACCATGAAGTCCGGCATGACGCGATGGAACACGGTGCCGTCGTAAAAGCCCTCGTCCACATACGCGAGAAAATTCGCCACCGTGATCGGGGCTTTTTCATCGTTCAACTCAATGACGAACTCGCCCAGATTTGTGACAAATGTCACCTGAGGTCCGGCCGCAGCCGAACGGGGAGAGAGTAAGGCGCAAGCTGCCAAGGTGGCGGCAACGAAGGAGAAACATCGCATAAGTTTGAGGGGGCTTGGGGATTTGTGAGGAGGAAGCCCCTAAGTTTCACGCGAGCCGAAATGAAGTCAACCCCTGAGAAAGGAAGTCCGTGACGACGAAGTTTTTCGTGATTTTCGCTTCCGTTGCTGCGATTTCCGGCCATCTCCCCTTTTTCCGCCATCCCTTCGGCCTTGCCCTTGGGAATGCTTTATGTATTCTAGCCACTCTTTCACCCATCCCTGTCATCTCACCTGCTATGTCATCTCTCAAATTGCACAACGCCATGTGGCCCGGTCTCGTCGGAAAAGGCGACGGCGAAGGCCAGGAGCCCCCGATCTCTCTCGATCACATGCTGGAACTGACGGCCGAAGCCGAGGTCAATGGCCAGCGCTTCGACGGGATCGACTACTTCCTCTTCCTCCCCCACACCGATCCGGCCGCAAGTGAAGCGGATCTCCACAAAATCGCCGACAAGATCGCATCCCACGGATTTGAGGTCGGGTCGCTGGTGGCACCTGTCTGGCCAGGCACGGTCGGCGATTCCGCGATGGGCGACGACGCGTCTCAGGCCAAATTCCTGGAGGCCGTGAGGGTCGGCTGCCGCATCGCCGGCGTCTTCCGCGAGCACGGCATCCGCAAGCGTGGCGTCATTCGAATCGACTCCGCTGAGTTCGGCGTGGAAAAGTGGCGTGAAGATCCCGTGAAAAACACCAAGCGGATCGCGGCAACCTTCCGCGAGGCCGCCAAGATCGCCGCCGACCACGGCGAACGTCTCGCCGCCGAGGGTGAAATTTGCTGGGCCGGCATGCACAGCTGGAAAGACATGCTCGACCTGCTCGAAGAAGTCGGCATGCCCGAGACCCTTGGTTTCCAGGCAGATCTGGCCCACACCTACCTCTATCTGCTCGGCTACAACGCTCCCGAATACGCCCTGCTCAAGGAAGGTTACACCGAGGACGAATTTTACTCCGCCTACGAGACGATGACCGACAAGTTGCGCCCGTGGACGATCGACTTCCACGTTGCCCAAAACGACGGCACCGTGCACGGAGCCGGCAGCCACGACAAAACCGGCAAACATTGCCAGGCCGATGACCCGAATGGGAAACTCGACATCGTCCGCTGCGCAACCTATTGGCTGAAAGACTACGCTGCCCGCGGCATCGAGCACATTTGCTGGGACGGTTGCATGTTCCCCAACGCCGTGTTGGAGACGCCTTCCACCTGGAACTCGATCCTCGCCAAGATGATCGAAGTTCGCGACGCGGTTTAAAGGCCTGTAGCCGAGGTCACTGACCTCGGTTCTTTGTCCGCCTAGACATCCACTCCCACCAACCCTTACGAGGTCACTGATCTCGGCTACAATCTTTCCATGAGTTCCGCAGACACTTCCCTGATCGACTTCTACCCACCCTCCGCCGACTTCTCCGCCCAGGCGCACGTGAAGTCGATGGAGGAATACGAAACCCTCTACGCCCAATCCATCGCCGATCCTCAGGGTTGGTGGGCGAGTCAGGCCGAGCAACTCAAGTGGCAACGTCCCTGGGACCAAACCCTCGACTGGTCGGAGGCACCCTTCGCCAAATGGTTCGTCGGCGGGAAGCTCAACGCGGCGGAGAACTGTCTCGACCGCCACGTGGCAGAAGGACGCGGTGATCAGATCGCGATTCATTGGATCGGTGAACCCGGCGACACCCGTGACCTGACGTATCGCGAACTTCTCAGCGAAACCTGTCGCCTCGCGAATGCCCTCAAAGCTCGGGGCGTCAGCGCCGGGGATCGGGTGCTCATCTACCTACCCATGGTTCCCGAGGCGGCTATCGCGATGCTCGCCTGCGCGCGGATCGGGGCGGTGCACTCCGTGGTCTTCGGTGGCTTCTCGGCCCAATCGATCCTTGATCGACTGGAGGACTCCGAAGCGTGCGCCATCATCACTGCTGACGGCGGCTGGCGTCGCGGCGGCGTGGTCCCGCTCAAGGCCAATGTCGATGCCGCGCTGACCAGCTACGCAGCCGTGAAATCCGTCTTTGTCCTGCGTCGTTCTGATAACGAGATCACGATGAGCGAAGGACGCGATATCTGGTGGCACGAAGCCGTCGCGGATGTCTCCGACGATTGTCCCGCCGAAGGCTTCGATGCCGAGCATCCGCTTTTTATCCTTTACACCTCCGGTTCCACCGGCAAACCGAAGGGCATCCTCCACACCACCGGTGGCTACCTGACAGGAACCGGCAGCACCTTCCGCCACATCTTCGACTATCGCCCCGGCGACATCTATTGGTGCACCGCTGATGTCGGTTGGATCACCGGACACAGTTACATCGTCTATGGCCCCATGGTCTGCGGCGCGACCCAAATCATGTATGAAGGCGGGCCGAACCATCCCGAATGGAACCGCTTTTGGGACATCATCGAGCGTTACAAGGTCACCATTTTCTACACCGCCCCGACCGCCATCCGTGCCTTCATCAAAGCGGGTGATCATCACGTCGAGCGCCACGATCTCAGCTCCCTGCGTCTCCTCGGATCCGTCGGCGAACCGATCAACCCGGCAGCCTGGCTCTGGTATTTCGAGAAAATCGGCGGCGGACGCTGTCCGATCGTTGATACCTGGTGGCAGACCGAGACCGGGGCCATCATGCTTTCTCCCATGCCCGGTGCGACTCCGCTGGTTCCCGGAACGGCGACCCGGCCCTTCTTCGGAATCGACGCAGCCATTCTCGATGAAGAGGGAAATCCCGTCACCCAGGGGCAGCCCGGACGTCTCGTGATTCGCCACCCCTGGCCCTCCATGTTGCGCACGATCTATAAAGATCCCGATCGCTACGTCGAGACCTATTGGAGCCATTACGAGGGCGTCTACCTCGCTGGAGACGGCTCGCGTCAGGACGAAAACGACTATTTCTGGATCATTGGTCGCCTCGACGATGTGTTGAATGTCTCGGGTCACCGACTCGGCTCCGCCGAGATCGAGAGTGCCCTGGTCGCTCACCCTCTCGTCGCGGAAGCGGCGGTGGTCGGGCGCCCCCACGACATCAAAGGGCAAGCCGTCGTCGCGTTCGTAACCCTCAAGCAGAGCGACCTCGCCGGAGACGCCCTTGCCCTCGAGCTTCGCAATCACGTCGGCGAACTCATCGGCGCGATCGCCAAACCCGATGACATCCGTTTCGCCCAGGCCCTGCCCAAAACCCGCAGTGGCAAGATCATGCGCCGCCTCCTCAAGGAGATCGTCGCCGGAGGCGAAGTCAAAGGCGATACCTCCACCCTGGAGGATTTCTCCGTCGTGGCTAGCTTGCAGGCCGAAGATTGATCATCCGACGAGCCCTAATCTCTCCCTTGACGGGACTCGCCTTCCCCGCTATAATCCCGCCCTTTCCACCCATCCCCGTCAGAATCATGCCCGAAGTTGAAATCAAAAAAGGTGAGCCGATTGATCGTGCTCTCAAGCGTCTCAAAAACAAAATGGAGACCGAAGGCATCATGGACGAAATGCGCCGCCTCCGCGCTTTTGAGACCCCCGCTCAGAAAACCAAGCGCAAAGCCCGCGCCACTGCGAAGAAAAACCGGAACAATGCGAACAAGGTGCGTTTCACCTTGAATGATCGTCCCAGCCAGGAGGAAGATTGATCTCCGCACGGTGATCACACCCTGTTGCATGTGAGACCATACCCTGTTGGGTTGTACGTTCGACCTGAAAAATTGCCCCGCTGCCACTGGTTTCGGGGCTTTTTTGTGTGTGTTCGGGAGAGCGGATTTTAGAGTCCTGAACCGGGCCCTTGCGCCACTTCTCCTTTTCCTCCCCCGCGCATCTGCGGCATTGCCAGAATTCCCGCGAAGTGGTCAAATGGAAGGACCATGACTCACCCCCGTTTGTTTCTGTCCGGCCTCCTTGGGGGCATCTCGCTGCTCTGCTCCCTCGCATCCGCCGCTGATGCCAACAAAAAGGCCGAAGCGGCCAAGGCTGCCGGAGCAGAGACTCTCGCCCGTCTCGCCACCGTGGAGCACTGGAAACCTCTTTTTAATGGCACCGACCTGACCGGCTGGCAGGGAGACACCGCTGGCTACAAAGTGGCTGACGGCGTGCTTGTCTGTGAAGCCGGCGCGAAAACTCTGGAGACGGAATCGGAATACAGCGACTTCGTCTTTCGATTTGAATTCAAACTGACCGAGAGCGGCAACAACGGCATCGGACTGCGCGTCCCCGCCGGTGGTCATGCCGCCTATGACGGCATGGAAATCCAAGTCCTCGATGACCGGGGCGAGCGCTATCATGCGAAAACCGAGGACGGCAAACGGATCAACCAGCTTCTCCCGACCCAATATCACGGCTCGCTCTACGGTGCCGTCCCTGCTCTGCCCGGTTTCCTCCGTCCGCTGGAGGAGTGGAATGAGCAGGTCATCATCTGCATTGAGGACCACGTGAAAGTCGTGCTCAATGGAGCGGTCATCCTCGACACCTATTTGGACGGCATCCAACCAGTCGATGGCAGCGCGCATCCCGGTCTGAAACGCCGCAGCGGACATCTGCAACTCGCCGGTCACAACGATCATGTTGAGTTCCGCAAACTTGAGCTGGCCGACTACTCCGCCAGCGCGGCGCTTCCGGAAAGCAAGGGCGACTTCGCCGCACCAACTGGATTTTCTCCGATTTTCAACGGCACCGACCTGAGTGGATGGAAAGGGCTCGCCGACAATGATGCCAGCAAACGCCGCGCCCTGACTGGCGATGACCTCGCTGTCGTCCAGGCGAAAGCCGACGAGAATATGAAAGCTCACTGGAGCGTGGTCGATGGCGTGCTCACCTACGATGGAGAAGGGCAAAGTCTTTGCACCGCCAAGGACTACGGCGACTTCGAATTTTACGTCGATTGGAAAATTCCCGCCGGAGCCGATAGCGGCATCTATCTGCGCGGCACCCCGCAGATTCAAATTTGGGATCCTTGGGACTCCCGCACGAAGGACGGCTACCCCACCACTCCCGAAGCCTGGGTCGAGGCTTACAAAACCGGCCGTAACCTCGGTTCCGGGGGATTGTGGAACAACCGACGCGCCAGCAACCGCCCGCTCGTGCTCGCCGACAAACCAATCGGTGAGTGGAATACCTTCCTCATCCGCATGATCGGCGAAAAGGTCAGCATCTGGCTCAACGGCAAGCAAGTCGTGGATCGCACAGTCCTGGAAAACTATTGGGACAAGGAAGGCGACCGCGCCATCCCGATTGCCCGGGCCGATCAAATCGAGCTTCAGCATCACGGCAGCGCCCTTTACTTCAAGAATCTCTACATCCGGGAGATCCCGTATTGAGCCGGACGGAACGCGGATAATTTCTTAAACGCAGGCTCCGGATTTCCCCCGCTGATGAAAGCACTCTCATTCCTCTTGCTTGGTGCGACGCTCCCCTTCAGCCTCAATGCTGAGGATGCCCCCGACCTGCCCATGCTGGATATTTCGGGCGACACGACTCGCCAAGTCGTCATCGCCGCCGGCACCGCAGAAACCTATCAGGGACACCCCACCACCCTGCTCATGCCGGATGGCAAAACGATCTTCTGCGTCTGGTGCATCAACCACGGCGGTGCGGCCGGACCAATGGCGCGGAGCGCTGACGGTGGGCTGACCTGGACCCGGCTCGACGAGACGCTTCCTCCGGGATTTTCGACCCATCAGAATTGCCCCAGTATCTATCGGATGACCGATCCTGCCGGAAAGGCTCGCCTCTGGGTATTCTCCGCCGCGCTCGGCGACCGCAAAGGGCCGGGCATGCCGAGCATCATGAGCGAGGACGATGGCGGGACTTGGAAGGAAATGCCGCCCCTCGGATTTCCTTGTGTGATGACCTTTAGCAGCGCGGTCCAACTGAAGGACGGGCGCTACCTGGGGCTCTATCACAAGGGGCCGGATGGTGCGGATAAATCACCCCTGGAGGTCTTCCAAACGATCACTGCGGATGGCGGCTTTACCTGGTCCGAACCTCACGTCGTCGCCAGCGTCACGGACAAGAACCCCTGCGAACCTTTCGTCTTTCGGTCCCCCGACGGAACGGAGTTGTGCTGCCTGTTGCGCGAGAATACGCATAAGGAGCGCAGCCTGATGATGTTCTCAAAGGATGAGGGGGCGACCTGGAGCACGCCGGTCAACACCTCCTGGGGACTGACGGGAGACCGCCACATGGGGATCCAAACCGGAGATGGTCGTCTGGTCTTCGCCTTTCGTGACCAAGCCATCAACAGCCCCACGAAGGGGCATTTCGTGGCTTGGGTAGGCACTTACGAGGATGTCAAAGAGGGCCGAGCTGGACAGTATCGCGTCAAGCTGATCCACAGCCACGCCGAACGGGTTGGGGACTGCGGCTACCCCGGCCTGGAGCTGCTACCTGACGGAACCATCGTGGCAACCACCTACGCGAAAATCGCCTCTGGCCCGGAGAAACACTCGGTCGTCTCGGTCCGGTTTGATTTGAGCGAGCTGGATTTGATGATCCGCGCGGCGAAGCCCTAACTCTTCGGAATGCGGATCTGCTGGCCGATTTTCAAATCCCCGAAATTCTGCCCCGGATTCAGTGAGATGATCTTCTGATGATCAAGCTTCATCCGCTTGGCGACGTTCCACGGATTGTCGCCTTTCTTGATCGTGTAAAGTACCCAGTCGTCACCAGGTCCGGGTGCATCCATCAAAGGTGCTGCTGCGACGGGAGCCGCAGGGGCGACTTTCGAGACCGTCCCGGCGGGAAGGATCAGGACATCACCGATTCTGAGGTTCTTGGGGTCTTTGACTGTGTTCACAGCCAGCAACTCCTCCACGGTGATGTTGTGCTTCTTTGCAATCACCCAGGGATTGTCTCCGGGGCGGATCACATACTCCTTGGGACCCTCTGGAGTGACCGGGGCGGCCACCACCGGGGCGGGAGCAGGAACCACGGGGCCGGGTTTGATCGTCGTCACCTCAGGAGCAGTCGCCGGGGCGACATTCGGAATCGGCTTGATGGGCGTCGTTGGTGCGGGACCTTGGGCGATCAATCGACCTCCTCCAAATCCCCCTGAAAGCACGACCAATAACAAAATGTGAATTTTCATAATTAGGCCGATGCTACCATCCGAAAGCGCCAATGGGAAGCAGGAATTCCGCCACCCCTGCCCCGCCAGCTGACCGACCCGGACGATCTGAATCGGAAACGTTGACAATTGCGAAGAAAATGGAGACGCTTCGCGAAATCTGCCAACCAGCCTCCTTGGCATCGCGGACCTTCGCAAAATTAGGAAGCCGCTTCTGAGCTTCGTGTCGAAGGTTTGGCCATCGCCGGGATTCTGACTGGTGTAGCTCCTGGAAAAAAGGTATAGCTACGTGGTAGATGCCTCCTCGAAAGAGTCGGAACCCACTATTCCCTCGGCGACAGTGCTGAAACCTCACCCAACACCCCCAAACGTATGATCGGCATGCAAGAAATCATCGTGATTCTGTTGATCGTCGCTGTGCTGGGGCTACCGGCTCTCATCGCGATCGGAGTTGTGCTTTGGATGACCAGGAAGACCCGTTCTGGCCAGGGCAATCCCCCATTGATCGCCCTAGCCCCTTCGCCCCAAACCCGACTTGCGGACCTTGAGGACCTCCGGTCGAAAGGCTTGATCTCCGAGGTCGAATACCAGGAAAAACGGCAGGCGATCATGGACGCCCTTTAAGCACTTTTCTGCCGTCGCTTCAATTCCCCTCACCCACCGAACTTGACGGGCGATGCGGCACTGAAATCCCCGTCTCGGGCACACTGATGGTAAAGGTGGTGGCCACTCCCGGTTGGCTTTCGACCCGGATCGTTCCATGATGGGCTTCGACGGCGCGTTTGACGATGGAGAGCCCCAGTCCTGTGCCGCTGACTTGCGTCTTGGCGTGATGCTTCTGGACGCGATAGAAGCGCTTGAAGATGAGCGGGATATCCGCCGCAGGGATACCGAGACCATCGTCGCTCACGGTGATGACGTATCGACCGACCTCTTGCGTGAAGCACACGGTGATGCGCAGACCGGGCTCGCGGTTCTGCTTGAGCGCATTCTCGATGAGGTTGAAGAAAATCTGATCCCAGTAGTAGCGATCGCCGTTGAGGACCCATGAGTCGCGGGAATGTATCTCGACTTTCACCCGGGCGTGGCTTTGCTCGATCATGGGATGGAGCTGGGTGACGATTTCATCGAGGGAATCAGCCAACTCAAAAGGTTCACAATTGAGCAGGTTGTGTCCATTCTCCAATTTCGAGATGGTCAGCATGTCATCGATGATACGGGCGATCCGACCACCGTGCTTGCGCATGGTTTTGACGGCGCGGCGGAAGAGCGGCTGATTGAGGTCTTCGCTTTCCTCATCCATGGTCTCGAGGTAGCCATTGATAATCGAGAGTGGGGTGCGCAACTCGTGGGAAGCATTGGCGACGAAGTCGCGCCGGATCTGCTCGGTCTCCAACTCATTGGTGATGTCCCGCATCAGGATCCAGGAGCCGACCGGTTCGCCCCCTGCGGAACAATTGAGGGGCTCAGCTTCCACCAGCAGATTGATCTCCCGAATCCGGTCGCGCGAACTGCCTTCAGCCCGCAAGATGATGCGATCCGATACCTTCGACCCGATCTCTTCCGCCAATTCCAAAGTGTCGTAGATGCGGTGGTCGCGGCAGACTTCGAGGAAGGGCCGGGCCGAATACGGCAGATCGCTGGGGAAGAGCAGACGCGCGGCCTGGTTTAAAAAGCGGATTTCCCGATTCTGATCGAGGATGAAGATCGTGTCTTTGATCTCATTGAGAAGAGCTTCCAGATAAACGGTCTTGCGCTGGGCGGAATCTCTGCCAAGCCCCGCCTCGGAGACGCTGTCGAAGACGGCACCGGCGAGATCGGCGAGCGCGTTCTCGTGGGAGCCGCCGAGAAGGTCGCGGCTCGTTGGATCGCCCTCCCGCTTGAGGACTCCGGTCAGGGCGATCAATCCGGCACGCAGACCATACAACTTCCACCCGGTCCACAAGAGACCGGCGGCCAAGCCAATGATGATGATCGTTTCCAAGTCAAACGGTCCGGAAAAACTCCGGCTTAGTCCTCGAAGAAACGATAGCCCACCCCGCGCACGGTCTCAATCGCATTCCCATGCGCCCCCAGTTTTTCCCGGAGACGTTTGATATGGGTGTCGAGGGTGCGGGTCTGGATGAGATCATTGTAGCCCCACACCTTTTTGAGGAGCTCCGCCCGCTCCTGGGTGATCCCGGGCGACTCAATCAGGCTGAGGAGGAGTTTGAACTCAGTCGCGGTCAATTCAATGGCCTCTCCGTCGAGGAGGAGCTTGAGCGCGTTTTTGTCGAGGCTGAAGGCCCCTGCCTCGACGACGGCCATCCCGGCATTGGGGTTGGTGCGGCGCAGGAGATTGCGCACCCGAAGCATCAATTCCTTCGGACTGAAGGGCTTGGTCATGTAGTCGTCTGCCCCGAGCTCCAGCCCGGCGATCTTTTCCTCAAGACGACCACGGGCGGTCAACATGATCACCGGGATGTTTTTGGTCCGGGGATCTTCGCGGAGGGTCTGATAGACTTTCACCCCATCCATCTCCGGCAACATGAGGTCGAGGATGATGAGGTCGGGCCTGGCATTGCGGGCCAGCAGGAGAGCCTCCAGTCCGGTGACTGCTTCGAGCAGTTTGTAATTCTCCTCGCGCTTGAGGTTCACCGCGATCAACTCGCGAATGTCTTCTTCGTCATCGACGATTAGAATACTGGGCATGGGGATTTGGGAAAATGGGAAAGTTCCTGAATAGATCTGACAGTAGGGTATCTTGAGCCAAGAGAGCGTGACAAATATGTCACGACCCAACCTTTACCGATCTCAATCTTCCCTTACCCTTCGCCAAGCCCGTGCGATAGCTTCACCCACCTATCATGGACACCCCCACCACTTCTGTCCAATCTAAGCCTCGCTCCGTCCAGGTGATCATCAATCCGGCCCCCACCCGTCGAGTTCCGCTGCTCCCGGTCCTGAACCAGCATTTCCGCAGCGCGGGGATTCGTTGGGACGTCTCGCTCACCCATGACCCCGGCGACGGCACCCGCCTGGCCCGCGAAGCAGTGGAAAAAGGCATCGACGTGGTAGCCGTCTATGGTGGCGACGGCACCGTGATGGAGGTGGCTTCCGGGCTGGTCGGGACGGAAGTGCCGCTGCTCATCCTCGGTGGAGGCACCGGCAATGTGGTGGCTTCCGAGCTGCGGATTCCGCCCCAGCTGGACAAGGCCTGCGAGATGATCTGCGGAAATTATTACACCACCCGACGTATCGACGTCGGCAAGGTCGGGGATCGCCATTTTCTTCTGCGGATTGGTTGTGGGATCGAGACTGGAGCGGTTCAGGATGCGACCCGCGAATTGAAAGATCAGTTCGGCAAATTGGCCTACGTCTGGGCCACGATCAAATCCCTCCAGGAGACTCCCGTGGCCCACTACGAATTGACGCTAGACGAACACGAAACGATCCAAGTGGATGGCGTCGCGTGCATGGTGGCCAACGTCGGCTCGGTCGGGGTGGGACGCCTCACCTTGGCACCGTCGGTCGAGGTCAGCGACGGCAAGCTCGACGTATTTTTGCTGAAAGAGGCCAGCATCCCCGGGATCGTCCAGCTCGCTGGCAAGATGACCGGGATCGACCGGCTCTTCCGCGATAAGGAGGAAATCGAAGACCCGGGCCTGTCCCTCGACGCATCTCAAATGGTGACGCACTGGCAAGTGAGCTCGATCGAAATTAAAACCAACCCTCCGCTGGACATGCAGATCGATGGCGACGTCGTCTGCAAGACTCCACAGCGGGCCAGCGTATTGCCCCTGGCGCTGCGCGTCGTCGTCGCCGGGTAATTTTTTGGATCAGTCGCTCGACAAGAGCTCTATCCTGATCCACTAAACATCCTGCATTCTTGAGAGAATCTTTGTTATGCCGACATTTTATGGAAAACGACTTTTGATCGCTTGCGGCGGGACCGGTGGACACCTCTTTCCCGGGATCGCCGTTGCGGAGGAGTGGACCCGCCAGGGAGGCGAAGTCCTGCTGCTCATCTCCGAGAAGCAGATCGATGCTCTCGCGGCGGAAGGCTATGACCACCTGCGATTCGAGAAGATGCCAGCGGCGGCGGCTCCACGACTGCTTTCCGCTCAGATGCCGAAATTCCTAGTAAGCTTGATGGGGGGCTGGTTCCGCAGTCGCCGCCTGCTGAAAACATTCAAAGCCGATGCCGTCTTGGGCATGGGAGGCTTCACCTCGACCGCCCCTTTGCTCGCCGGATGGTCAGCGGGAATCCCAACTTTCATCCATGAGTCGAACTCCATCCCCGGCCGGGCCAACCGCCTGAACGCCCGCTTCTCCAAAGTAGTCCTCGTCGGTTGGATGTGCTGCGCCCGGATGTTTGCCCGTCACAAGGTCGAACTCGTCGGCACCCCGATCCGGCCTTCCCTTGAGAAAAAACCCACCCGTGCCGAGGCGATTCGTCACTTCGGTCTCCGGGCCGACCAGCGCACCGTCCTGTTGATGGGTGGTAGTCAAGGAGCCCGCCGACTCAATGAAATGATGGCTCACGGCCTGCCTGGGTTCAACGGCTCATGGACCCAGGTCCTCCACATCAGCGGTCCCGAGGATGCCCCGGCGCTCCGACCTTTTTACGACAAATATCCGACTGCCGGGATCTGCCTCGATTTTTGCTCCGACATGCAATACGCCTACGCCGCCGCCGATCTGGTAGTCTGCCGCTCCGGGGCTTCCACCATGACCGAGCTGACCCACTACGGGACTCCGGCAATTTTCGTGCCCTACCCTTTCGCGGCCGATGACCACCAAACCACCAATGCCGAAGTGTTCGCGGAAGCCGGAGCGGCCGTGATGTGGAGACAAGAAGATCTGAATGCCGGAGTCTTCGTTCCCAGTATCCTGCAACTGCTCGACGACGAAGCGAAACTCCGCGCCATGCGCCAAGCAATGACCGAACTCGCGGTGCCCGGATCAGCCGCCCGGGTCTGCCAAGTGATCGCCGAGAATCTGCCGTGACGCCTTCCATGACCCGACCGACCGCCCCCTGGGCCGAACGCATCGCCGACCGCAGCACCCCCCTTCGCGTCCACCTCATCGGAGTGGCGGGTTCGGGCATGAGCGGACTCGCCTCACTCCTCCTCGGCCTCGGCCACCGCGTCTCCGGCTCCGACCGGGTGACCTCCTCGGAGACCGAACGCCTCGAATCCGCCGGTCTCGATTTTTCCAGTCCGCACAGCGCGGCAGCCGTCGCCGACGCCGATCTGGTGATCTACTCCAGCGCCATCAAGCCCGGGAATGCCGCCTATGATGAGGCCATCCGTCGCCAGATTGCCCTCCTCCGTCGCGCCGAAGCCCTCGCGGCAATCATGGCGGGCAAAAAGGGTGTGGTGGTCGCGGGCACGCACGGGAAAACCACCACCTCCTCCCTCGCAGCGCATGTGCTTCGCGTTGGCGGCAAAGCCCCCTCCCACTATGTCGGCGCGGAGATCCCCATCCTCGGAAACAACGCGCACTGGGATGAAAAAGGGACCCATTTCGTGGCCGAGGGTGATGAGAGCGACGGCACCCTCGTCCAGTTTACGCCGGATTATGCGATCGTGTTGAACATCGAGGCCGAGCATCTTGATCACTATGCCGACCTCGCCGCGATCAAAGCGGTTTTCGGGCAGTTCTGCGGACAGACGTCCGGGCATGTCATCTATTGCGGGGAGGACGAAGCCGCACGGGAAGTTTGCGGAGCGCATCCGGGAGCAGTCAGTTACGGATGGAACACGGGGCTCGACTACATCGCCACCGAACTCGAACCACAGGGCACCGGGACCGAGTTCACCGTGGTCTATCAAGGCGAAGAAGTTGGCCGCGTTCGGCTTGGCATCCCCGGCCGACACAACGTCCTCAACGCCCTCGCCGTAATCGCCCTCGCCCGCAGTCTCGGCGTCGCCTTTGACCGCATCGACGAAGCGCTCAGTTCGTTCCGCGGAGCGAAACGTCGCTTCGAGTTGAAACGCTACAGCGAAAACGGAACCATCGTCGATGATTACGGGCACCACCCCACCGAGATCGCGGCCACCGTGCAGACCGCCCGCAGCCAGCACTCCGGTCGGCTGATCTGCCTTTTCCAGCCGCACCGATATACCCGCACCCAGCTCCTCCGCGATGAGTTCGGCGTCTGCTTCGATGGCGTCGATGAACTCTGGGTTACGGACGTCTATGCCGCCAGCGAAGCTCCCCTCCCCGGCGTCTCTGGGCAAACCATCGTTTCCAGCGTCGAGGAGCGCGGTCACGTGGAGAAGGTCGTCTCCTTCCCCGACCTTCACGCCCTCCATCTGCCCATCGGTTCGCAGCTTCGCCCGGGAGACTGGGTGCTGACCATGGGGGCCGGCAATATCCACGAAGTCGGCACCCGATTGTCTAAAGATCTCGCCGTGCTCGACCGGCTTAGGGACGTGCTCGGCGAAGCGGATGCCGTGCTCAAGCTCTACGAACCGATGCGCCGCCACACGACCATGAAAGTCGGCGGACCGGCCCAATACTGGGTCGAGCCCACCACCGTCGCCGGACTTGCCCGACTCTTTCGCCATTGCAACGAGACCGGACTCCCCGTGCGCGTGGTCGGACGCGGGTCGAACCTGCTGATACGCGACGGGGGCATCGCCGGAGTGGTGATTCATCCGAGTGGTGGAGAGTTCTCCGAGATCCACGCCACCGGAGATACGATACGCGCCGGAGCCGGGGTGAAATTCAAAGCTCTCGCCGCTGCCGCCCAGTCCGCCGGTCTGGGGGATTTCGAGTGGATGGAAGGCATCCCCGGAAATGTAGGCGGCAGCCTGCGGATGAACGCCGGAGCCATGGGCACCGAGACTTTTGACCAAGTCGTCAGCGTGACCATGGTCGATGCGGAAGGACGGATTTTTGAAAAACCCCTCGCCGAAATCCGCCACTACTACCGACACGTCCCCGAGTTGGCCCATCACATCGCCGTATCCGCCGTCTTCCGGGGCACGCCCCAACCCGCCGCCGCCATTGCCGAAAAGATGGCCGCCTCGAAGGAGAAGCGCCGGACTTCCCAACCCGTCGCCGCCAGCGCCGGATGCATTTTCAAGAATCCCGCGACCATCGGAGCCGGCCGTCTCATCGACGAACTTGGATTAAAGGAAACGGCCGTCGGTGAAGCCAAAGTCAGCGAAGTCCACGGCAATTTTATCGTCAACGGCGGTGCCGCCACCGCTCGTGAGGTGCTTGATCTCATCGCTGAAATTCAAGCCACAGCGCGAAGCGAACGCGGCATCGAGCTGGAAACTGAAGTGCAGGTCATCGGGCAGGAAGAGATGATTTAGAGAACCGTTTGGGAAAGGGACCTAACCCTGTTGCGTTGATGCCCTAACCCTGCTTGCTCACCGGTCGCGAAATCACTTGTCCGTTGCCCTGGTGACTCCCCTTCCCAAAAGAAAAATAGTCGGCGACGAAGCTGGCTGAAAATTGATCGCCGGTCCTTCCCCATGTCACCCCACTTTGCCGTTCGTCTCGCGGAGCCGGGACGTTTCGAATCAATCCAAGATCCCTTACCCGACGCCGCTCCTGACGAGGCCCGCATCCGGATCCGTCGCATCGGGGTGTGTGGCACCGATATCCACGCCTTCCACGGACGACAGCCGTTTTTCTCCTATCCGCGTATCCTCGGACACGAACTCGCTGGTGAAGTGCTCTCGGCACCGGCAGGTTCCGGGCTGAACATTGGCGATGTCGTCGCAGTCGAGCCCTATCTCAACGATCCCTCCTCGCCCGCATCGACGGCAGGTAACTCAAACTGCTGCGAACAGCTCCAAGTTCTCGGCGTTCATTGCGACGGAGGCATGAGAGCCGAACTCAACGCACCGGTTCGAAAACTCCATCCGGCCCCGGGGCTTTCGCTCGATCAACTGGCTCTCGTCGAGATGCTGGGGATCGGGTATCATGCCGTCGGTCGGGCGAGTTTGAACGGATCGGGATGCGCCTTGGTCCTCGGGGCCGGTCCGATCGGCTTGAGCGTGCTGACCTTCCTGCGCTCGCGCGTCGCCCGGACCGTCGTCGCCGACCTCTCCTCATCCCGCCTCGAATTTTGTCACGATGCCTTCGGCGTATCGGAAACACTTCGTCTGAGTCCCGACATGGATGATTCATCCGTATTGCAGGCGGTGCGCCAATCGTGCGGCGGAACCCTGCCCACCCTGATTTTCGACGCCACGGGAAACCGAGCCTCGATGGACCGGACCTTTCATCTGGTCGCTCACGGCGGGGAAATCGTCTTCGTCGGGCTGACCACTGAACCGCTCACTCTGGACGATCCCAATTTCCATCGCCGGGAGATCACCCTGCGGGCCAGTCGCAATGCTACGACCCCGGAATTCCGCGCCGTGATCGATGCCATCGCCGCCGGGACCGTTGACACCGACCCGTGGGTCACGCATCGCCTCCCGCTCGACGAGGTTCCCGAGGGTTTCGGCCGGATGGTGGGCGATCCCACCTTGCGCAAAGGCATCATCGAGGTCTCCTGAGGGACCTCGGCGCAATAACGCTCGATTTGGGGGTTGCTTCTCCCGGCGGAATTCGGTAACACCCGAACATGTCACGACCCCCCGCATATTTTGTCGTTTTGGTAGGAGTGATCGCTTCTGTCTGCACCGCCAGCGCCGAGCTCAAGTTGCCCGCCATCATCGGCGACCACATGGTCTTGCAGCGCGATCAGGAGAACCCGATCTGGGGTTGGACCGAAGCCGGGTCCGACGTCTCGGTCACCGTCGCCGGTCAGACCATTGCATCCAAAGCCGATGGCCAGGGCAAGTGGACCGTGAAACTTCCTGCGATGGCCGCGTCGGCTGAGCCAACCACCATTACGATCAAGGCTGGAGCGGAAGAAAGGACCCTCAGCGACATCCTCGTCGGTGAAGTCTGGGTTTGCTCCGGACAGTCAAACATGGGCTTTACGGTCGATGCTTCCTACGACGCCGATTTGGAGAAAGCCACGGCAAATTTTCCGAACATCCGTCTCATCTCCGTTCCGAACGTCGGCACTCAGGAGCTTCAGAACGACTTTGTCGGCCAATGGGACGCCTGCACTCCAGACACGGTGGGCGCTTTTTCCGGCGTTGGGTATTTCTTCGGTCGCCAACTTCACCAGACTCTTAATGTTCCGATCGGTCTGATTGACAATGCCTGGGGCGGCTCCGCCGCCGAGGCCTGGGTTTCCCGCGGAGTCATGGACACAGATCCTCGGTTCGCGAACGTCGCGGAGCAATGGAAGAACACCGACGCCACCTACGATCACGAAAAGGCGGTCGCCGCTTGGCAAGCGTCTGCCGACAAAGCAAAAGCAGAGGGAGAGCCGGTCCCGCGCGCCCCCAACAACTTGCTCACCGGCAATCAGCGCCCCGGTAACCTCTGGGCCGGGGTCCTCAACCCCATCATCGGATACGGGATCCGTGGAGCGATTTGGTATCAAGGCGAAAGCAACGCGGCCCGAGCCTATCAATACGACGATCTCTTCGCCCTGATGATCTCGGAATGGCGCAAAGCCTGGGGCCAGGGAGATTTCTCCTTTTATTGGGTGCAGTTGGCGGACTACATGGCTGAGGTGGATCAACCCGGCGACAGTGCCTGGGCCGAACTTCGTGAAGCCCAGACCGCTACCCTTGCCCTGCCCAAAACCGGTCAGGCCGTCATCTACGATGTCGGTGAAGGCCGCGACATCCATCCCCGCGACAAACAAACGGTCGGCAAACGCCTCGCCCGCATCGCTCTTGCGCAGGACTATGGGATGGCCATCGCCTACCAAAGCCCCCGCTTCGCCTCCATGGAAGTGGCGGGTAACAAGGCCACTCTCACCTTCACCGATGTCGGAACCGGTCTCTACGCCTTCGACGTTCAGGAAGCCGTCGGGTTCGCCGTGGCCGGAGATGATAAAGTCTGGCACAAGGCCGTTGGCAAAGTGGTCGGAAAAGACAAAGTCGAAGTCACCTGCGGTGCCGTCGCCGCACCCGTTGCAGTCCGCTATGCCTGGGCCAACAATCCGATTGCCAACGTAGAGAGCAAAGATGGCCTCCCCCTTGTGCCTTTCCGCACCGACGACTGGCCCCAGGTGACCGCTCCAAAGTAGCCCCTGGTTCCTCCCGCCTGTCTAGTCATCCTCCCTCCCGCAGCCCGATCAACATGGCCACCCCCGACCTTTACCAACGGGATCCGGCCCTCGTGGCAGATCCTCCCCGCACCTTTGGTCAGACGCTTAAGCATCTCGGCCCCGGCTTCATCCTTTCGGCATCGATCGTGGGATCGGGCGAGTTGATCGCCACGACCGCACTCGGTGCCAAGGCGGGCTTCGTGGCCCTCTGGATCATTCTGGCAAGTTGCCTGGTCAAAGTGTTCGTGCAATTGGAGTTCGGCAAACACGCGATTCACTCCGGGGAGACCACCTTTCAGTCTTTCAGCCAGCTTCCGGGGCCAAAATTGGGACGGGGGCACTGGACCACTTGGCTGTGGCTTCTCATGATGCTGATCAAGCCGCTCCAGGTAGGCGGGATCATTGGAGCTGTCGGGCTGGTATTGAACATGTTGATCCCCTCCGTATCAGTGGCCACCTGGGTGATCATCTGTGCTCCGGTGGTCGCGCTCCTCATCTTTCGGGGGCGATACCAGTTCATCGAGAAACTGTCCTTACTCATGATCGGGCTTTTCGCCCTGTTCACCATCGCGAGTCTCTTTGCGATCCAGACCACCGAATTCGCCATCTCGGCGAACGATCTGCGAGAGGGCATGTCCTTTTGGCATGGCATCCCGTCCGCCACTCTCGGAGTCGCGATCGCTGCATTCGCTCTCACCGGCGTGGGCGGCGACGAAGTGATGGCCTACAATTACTGGCTGCTTGAGAAAGGCTATGCCGCCCGCACCGGTGACAATGACGGCTCCCCCGCCTGGCAGGCGCGTGCCCGGGGGTGGATCCGCACGATGTATTGGGACGCCGCTCTTTCGATGGTGGTCTATACCTTCATGACCGTGGCATTCTATCTTCTCGGTGCCGCCATTCTCCATGCTCAGGGGCTCCAGCCGGAAGGGATCGAGACCGTCTCGACCCTGGCCCGGATGTATACCGATTCGCTCGGCCCGTGGGCCAAAAACGCCTTTCTCATCGGTGCCTTTTTTGTGCTCTTCTCTACCCTATTTTCCGCCCTCGCCGCTTGGACTCGTTTGTTCTCCGATGCCTTCGGCGCGGTCGGTTGGATCAACTATCGCGATCCGGTGGCACGTGGCCGCACCATCGCAGGCTTGTCATTTTTCTTTCCAGCATTGTGGGCCGTCCTCTTTTTTGTCTTCAAGGATCCCGTCTTCATGGTCATCGTGGGAGGAGCGATCACCGCCGCGATCTTGCTTCTCGTGTTGTTTGCCGCGATCCACTTTCGCTATCGACGCCTTCCGGCGAGCCTGAAACCCGGACTTGGCTACGATATCGGCTTCTGGACCAGCGCCGTGTCGATCTTGTTGTTGGCCGTTGCGGTAGTTTGGATGGCATTGGAAAAATTTTTGGGCTGACCCGCCTCGTTGATGCGCCGATTTCTTTGGCGGTGTTCGTAAAGAGGACGAGCGTCCCGCATGTTTGGCGCAGTCCCCTATCCGCCACCTACCGGGCATCCGCTTCCCCAAAAATCGAATCCATTCCGAAAATTTTGTGCCTTTTGTGCCATTTTGGGGCCAATCAACTTCCCATCCGACACGCATTCCGGCATCTTGCTGCGTGCCCTTTAACAAAGTATCTTTCCGCCCCATGAAATCCTCCTTGGCCGCCCTTCTCCTCTTTTTCGCCAGCTCCGCCCCCAGCACCGCCCCAGCCGCCGAGGCCCCGCTGCTCCAATCGAACGACCGCGTCGCCCTCGTCGGTAATACCTTCATCGAGCGCTCGCGCCACTCGGGACACCTCGAGGCCGCCCTCTCTCTCGCAGCCGGGCCTGAGATTTCGGGGCTTGTCTTCCGCAACCTCGGCTGGAGCGGCGACTCGGTCCTCGGCGACGCCCGCTCCTACTTCGGACCGCCTGCGGAAGGCCGTGAACGCCTCAAAAACGTTCTCAGCGAGATGGCTCCAACCGTTCTAATCGTCAGCTATGGCACCGGGGAAGCGATGTCGGTCGAGCAAGGCTGGACCGAGGAGCCGGGAGCCACGAGCCGCTCCGCCGCCGGTTTGGAGGAAAGCCTGGCCCTCTTCCGCGAGAGTTACGCCGCCCTGCTTGCGGAGATGAAAGCCGCCGCCGGTCCCCAACTCCGCGAAGTCGTCCTGCTCTCCCCCACCCCGCTCGAAAATCTCGGCGACCCGCTCCCAGACCAAACTGAAAACAATCGCCGTCTCGGCGTCTTCCGCGACACCATCCGCGAACTCGCTTCCTCCCAAAACGCCCGCTTCGTCGATCTCTTCGCGGCTCTCGGAGGTGACTCCTTCGTAGGTACCATCGCTGCCCCGCCCCTCACCGACAATGGCATTCACTTCACCGACGCCGGATATGCCATCGTCGCCGGAGAACTGGCCAAAGGTCTTGGTTACACCCCGAGTCGCCCCGACCTCGCCGCCCTTGCCACCCTCCGCGCCGCCATCATCGAAAAGGACCGCCTATTCTTCCATCGCTGGCGCCCCGCCAACGAGACCTACCTGTTCCTCTTCCGCAAACACGAACAAGGCCAAAACGCCAAAGAAATCCCCCTCTTCGATCCCCTCATCGCCGCCCAGGAGGCCCGCGTCAACGAAGCACGAACTGCTGCGCTCGACGGAAAGCGAGGGCAGTAACCCGTGAACTGTTCAGCTGGCAGCGATTTAGCGATTTAGCAATAAGCTGGTAAGCATGATCATCCTCCAATCCTCCCATTCCTCCTCCTAGTTCCCACATCCATTTCCCGCTAAACAGCTAAACAGCTAAACAGCTAAACAGCTAGACAGCTAGACAGCTAAACAGCTAGACAGCTAGACAGCTAAACCGCTTCTCCCCCCATGCGCCTTCCTCTCTTCCTCGCCAGCCTCCTCATCACGGTCCCAGCCATTGCCCAGAACGGCCTCACCGACCTCCCTGATTCCTCGGTCGAGGCTCAGCTCGCTGCATTCACCTTGCCCGAAGGCGCGGTCCTCAATCTCTACGCCAGCGAACCCGCCACTCCGAATCCCGTCCACATGAACTGGGACACCGCAGGACGTCTCTGGGTGGTCAACAGCCCGCTCTATCCGCACATCCAGCCTGGTCAGGAGGAAAGCGACACCCTTGTTGTCCTGGAGGATACCGATGGCGACGGCGTCGCCGAGACCAGCCACGTCTTCGCCGACAATCTCCACATTCCGACGGCGGTCCTCCCCGGCGATGGCGGAGTCTATGTGGCCAACTCCACCGAAATCCTTTTCCTCCGTGACACCGACGGCGACATGAAAGCCGACGAGCGCGGCGTCGTGCTCTCCGGCTTCGGCACCGAGGATACCCACCACCTCGTCCACACCCTCCGCTGGGGACCGGAGGGTGAGATGTGGTTTAACCAATCCATCTACATCCACACCCACCTTGAGACCCCATACGGCATCCGCCGCTTGCTCGGCGGGGGCATGTGGCACTATCGCACCGAGACGCAGCGAGCCGAGATCTTCATGAAAGGCCTCGTCAATCCCTGGGGCCACGCCTTCGATGAGTGGGGCCAAAGCTTTATGACCGATGGCGCCGGCGGCGAAGGGATCAATTTTGTCTTTCCTCGCGCGGTCTTCAAGACCTCTCCGGGAGCATCCCGCACCCTCAGCGGCCTCAACCCCGGCCAGCCGAAACATTGCAGCGTGGAGGTCCTCGACGGCGGGCATCTTCCGGAAGAGTTCCAGGGACTCATGGCCGCCCCCGACTTCCGCGGCAACCGCATCAATCTCTTCCGCCTCACCGATCAGGGCAGCGCCTACCTCTCCACCCAGGTCGCAGATCTCATCAGCTCGACCCACCGCGCCTTTCGACCCATCGATGTCAAAATGGGTCCCGATGGAGCGATCTACATTGTCGATTGGTATAATCCCATCATTCAACACGGCGAAGTCGATTTCCGCGATCCACGACGCGACCACACGCACGGACGCATCTGGCGCCTGACCTTCCCCGACCGCCCGCTCGTCGTAAGAAATGATCTCTCCAAAGCCGACGATGCGTCAGTCATCACGGCCCTCAACGACCCTGCCGCCCTCGTCCGCAACCTCGCCATGGTGGAGATGCGTCAGCGGAATCACGAAGACATGAAGGCCGCTCTCGCCGCAGCGCCAACTCCGCAGAAAGTCGATCCCGACCTCGCCGCCTTGCGGGAAATCTGGGCTGGCCAAGCCCTCAACACTTTCGACCCCGCCACCGCCGCCAAGCTCTTCGATTCCAAGAATCCCAAAGCCCGCGCCGGTGCTCTCCGGGCACTCTACTACGGTGCCGCCAACGATCCGAAGGAAGCTCTTGCAATCGCCACCCGAGCTGTCGCCGATCCGAACGCGCAAGTTCGACTTTGGGGCGTCAGCGTCCTCGCGCAATTGCCCGCGCCCAACACCGTCATCCTCGCTTTGAGCGCCCGCGAAGGCATCGAAGTCGATGACTTCCTCGACTTCGCCATCTGGTCCATCTGCCGCGAGCACGCCTCTCGCTGGAGCGATCAAGCACAGACTGCCAATCCTTTCGGCGACCTCGCCCAGTTGCTTTACGCCGTCCGCGCACTCGATCAGGCTGTGGCCGTTCCACAAATTCTCGCCGGGTTACAAAATGGCAAACTCAGCGGAGACACCACCGTCGCCGAAATTGCGAATTGGATCGCCAAAGTCGGCAGCCCCGGCGACCTCGCGGCGATCTTCTCCCACGCTCTCGCCGAAAGCACTCCGCCCTCCCAACAAATCGCCATCTTCGCCGCCCTCGGCGATGCCGCCAAGCTGCGCAAAATCACCCCGAGCGGCGAACTCGATCAACTGGCCCGCTTTCTTGACTCTTCCGATACCACCCTTTACTCCCAAGCCGCCACCCTCGCGGGCCTTTGGAAACTCGAGTCCGCTCGTCCCGCACTCGTCAGCGCCTTTGAAGCAGTCGCCGCCGATCCTACCCGAGCGGATGCCGCCCTCGCCGGGCTTGTCACTCTCGGCGGCCCCCCTACCGCCAGCCTTTTCGACAAACTTGCCCAAGATCCGGCCACTCCCTACCGGCTGCGCTCCCTCGCCGTCATCGGACGAACCCGCCTGAACCCCGCCGCTGGAGCTCCCCTTGCCGTCGCTGTGCTGCGCGATGCTCCCGACGGCACCGATCCCTACGGTATTTTCAACGCGTTCCTATCCAACAAACAAGGCCCCGCCGCCCTCATCGCCGCGCTCACTGACCAACAACTTCCCCAAGCCATCGCCCTCTTCGGCGTGCAAAAAGCCGGCAGCGCCGCCTCAAAGCCCGAGGCTCTGATCGCCGCCTTGCAAAAAGCCGCGAATCTCACTCCCATGAAACTCGCCCTGACTCCCGCCGAGATGGAGACCGTCATGCAAGAGGTAGCCACCACCGGCAATCCGTATCGCGGCGAGACCATCTATCGTCGCGCGGCATTGCAATGCGTCATCTGTCATGCCATCGGAGGAGCGGGGGGTATCATCGGACCCGACCTCGTCAGTATCGGAGCCAGCGCTCCGGTGGATTACCTTGTCGAATCCCTCCTCGAGCCAAGCAAGAAGATCAAGGAAGGATACCACACCGCCTTCGTAACTCTGAAAAATGGCAACTCCGTCGCCGGAGCCATCGCCCGTGAGGACAAGACCGAGCTCGTCATCCGCGATGCTGCAGGCACCGAACAGCGGCTCGCCAAAGCCGACATCGCCAGCAATCAGATCAGCCCCGTCTCCCTCATGCCCCCCGGATTGACAGCTGCTCTGCGCGAGGATGAATTCGTTGACCTCGTCGCCTTCCTCTCCCATCTCGGCAAGGACGGCGATTTCAAAACCCCGCCGCAACGTTTTATCCGCCATTGGCAGGCCCTCCAGCCCCACGAAACCACCCGCGACGCCCACGGCCACCTCGGCAACAAAATCTTCATCGAGGATGTTGCCGGTTATCAATGGACCCCCCTCTATGCCCAGGTCAACGGTGCCATCCCCGTCGCCGAGACCCCTGAGGTTCGCGGACGCAACGGTCGGAACGCCGTCACCCGCACCTACGTCGAAGTGCCCTCGGCTACCGAGATCAAAATCAGAGTCACGGGCAAACTAAAAGACCTCGTCCTTCTCTGGAACGAAGCCGAGATTAAACTGCCCGCCGAAGCCACCAGCAGCGAACTCACCCTCCCCATTACCACCCCCGGGCGTCAAAAAATCACCCTCGTCGGACTGGCTGGTTTCGGCCTCGATAGCATGGCCGTCGAACTGCTCGACGATGGTCAGGTGGTCACGCTGGTGAACTTGTCAGAGTTGTAAACTTCGGCTACCGGGCGAGAACTGTAGCTTGATTTGCCAAAAATCCAGCCCTCGTCGGTCCGGTTACCGCCCTGTAATTTTCGTCTGCCCCCTTCATTTCTGCTAAACTTGAGATGCTTTACGCGATCTCCGCAATGTTCTGCCCTCCGGAGATGAACGACCGAATCACCGTCGATCCAGACCAGTGCCGAGGTCGTCCCTGCATTCGCGGAATGCGTATCCGGGTGAAAGACGAGCTCGATCTCCTTCCCGCGAAAGTCCCACGAGAAGAAATCCTCGAAGACTACCCTTATTTGGAGGAAGAAGACATCGACGCCTCTCTCGCTTATGCCGCCGCCGAAGCGGATCATCCGGTGCTGCTGGCTCAGTTGCCATGCGCTTTGTCGATGCTCAGATGCCCCCTGCTTTGGCCAGAATGCTGGTCGGTCATGGGCATGTCGCCGAGCATGTCACTGACATCGAGATGAGTGATGCGTGCGCCTCATTCATTTGGGACTACGCTCCCAAACACGAAGCGGTCATCATTTCGAAAGACGTGGATTCTCCCTACCGCCTCAGGCAGAGCCAAACGAAATACCCCTTCATTATCTGGTTGCGAATAGGGAACTGCAGTCGTCGAGCTTTGCTGACCCGGTTCGAGCCACTACTCCCTCGGATCGAAACATTCATTAACCGGGGGGACTCTCTCATCGAGGTGCGCTGACGTCCCGGAACCGCGCCCCTTGCCGCCTCTCTTTCCTTCGGATACTATCCCCCATCCCACTCAGTTCAGGCGAAACCCACCCTCCCCAATAGTAATCAGCTTCACCCGCCGAGTAAGATGGGCCGCCAGCCCAAAATTCACGGAACAGACGCCGAAAATCGAGAGAACTAATCCGCTCAGCAGCAGCCAACTCTGCACGTTAACACCTCGCCACCCCGCCCCAACCCATCATAGGCAAAATGCCTATGAATCATCTCCCCGCTCAAATTCCCAGCCCCATGCCCCCGAAACTCATCACCCCGATCCTGCTCCTTGCGATCACCATCACCCTCGCCGCTCAGTCGGATGCCAAGAAGGCCAAACCACCCGAATTGACCTGGGAGATCAAGCAACTCGTCCGCGACAACAACGAAGGGGCCGCAGTTGGCGATATCAACGGCGACGGCAAGACCGACATCAGCGCCGGAGAGTTCTGGTATGCGGCGCCTGACTTCGCCCCGCAGCCGGTCCGCAAGCTTCTGCCTTTCGGCAAAGATTACGTCCAGAACTGCTCAGAATTCCTCTTCGACATGGATGGCGATGGCGACCTCGATGTGCTTTCCAAAGGCTTCACCGAGACGATGGTTCGATGGTTCGAGAATCCGGGGTCCGGTTCCTACGATGCAAGGTGGGCCGTGCACGATCTCATCGACACTGGGGTTGCCCAGAATGAGGCCGCCTTCCTGTTTGACCTCGACGGCGACGGTTTGCCCGAGTGGATCGAGAACTCGTGGGTCCCCGCCAACCCCATGCTGATTCATCGCTTCCTCCGGGGAACCGATGGTAAAATCACCGCCGAGCGCCACGTCGTCGCCGAAACCGGCAATGGTCACGGCATGGGGTTCGGTGATCTCAATGGAGACCACCTCACCGACATCGTCTTCCTCGGCGGATGGTATGAGTGCCCTGCGGCCGGTCCCTTCAGCGGCCCCTGGACCCTCCACCCCGATTTCGACCTGCCTCACGCCAGCTGCCCCATCCTCGTCCTCGATCTCGACGAAGACGGCGACACCGATCTGATCTGGGCGCGCGGCCACAACTACGGTCTCTACTGGATGGAGCGCCTTGAGCCTCAGCCCGACGGATCCACCACCTGGCGTCAGCACACCATCGACGAGTCCTTTTCCCAAGCCCACTGCCTCGCTTGGGCCGACCTCGATCAGGACGGCGCTCCGGAACTCATCACGGGCAAACGGTACTATGCGCACTCCGGCAAAGACCCCGGAGCCGAAGATGAAGTGACGGTCCACTACTACGACTGGGATCTTGCCACCCAATCCTGGACCAAACACTTCATCTCCCGTGCCCCAGCCGGCCAAGGCCCCGGCATCGGTCTGCAAATCAACCCCGCCGACCTCGACGGAGACGGCTGGATCGATCTCGTCGTTCCCGGCAAAAGCGGTACCCACATCCTCTGGAATCGGGGCTGGACGAAGCCTTCCTGATTTGGCATAGTCTTCCCGAGATGATCGACGAAACGGAATCAGCAGCGGTGCCGATTGAGCCAGTCCCCATTCCCGCGGTGCTCCATTCCTTCTACGAGGACCGTCCGTTCCGCACGTGCACCCGCTGCGGCGAGTCGCTCATCCACTTTAAGGAAGGCTTTCGCATTTCTAAAAACTTCCGACGAGGCGAGACGATCCTCGAATATGCCCTCTGCATTCCCTGCCTCACCCGGATGATCGACGAGATGTCGGAAGAGTCGAAGCAGCGCCACGCCCAATACCAGGCCGAGCACTACCGCGGAGTCTCCGGCTTCGACGAGTGCGCCCTTTGCGAAGAGACCCGCGCGGGCGTCCGCGACGCGGAGTATGGTCTGATCGGTATCTGTCAGGGCGAGCATCTGGCTGACAGCGCCATGATCTGCGTCCACTGCATGGAGACCATGGCCGAACTTATGTCCGAAGAGACCCGCCGCACCTGGGAGCGCTTCCGTGAAGAGAACTTCCCCGGCGTGCCGGTCGATCTTGAGCCCTTCCCCATCGGGCACGCTCCGAGGATGTTGTAAACGGGCTCACCCATCGGCTCGTGGAAGCGACTCGAAGCCGTTCGGGCGCACCACCTCAGCCGTCATCAGGTGATAAATCCTCGCCTGCAGTTCCGCAGGCAGAGGAACCTCGTCCGGCGACTCCCGCACCAGCCTGCGCCCCTC
>Ga0163144_10003288_pt1 | contig 36864 bp, 37 predicted proteins | sample OliLak19BULKMAT1_FD_123175 | JGI IMG/M metagenome (GOLD analysis project Ga0163144, IMG submission 123175) | Freshwater microbial mat bacterial communities from Lake Vanda, McMurdo Dry Valleys, Antarctica - Oligotrophic Lake LV.19.BULKMAT1 | ecosystem: Environmental > Aquatic > Freshwater >...
TGAAGTATGTTGCTGTAGGCGTCCTGGCGCTGCTTCTTGCTGCGCCGGCATTCGCTCAAACCCCGGCCACCGCGGCCGACCCCGGCCCACCGCTCAGCGGTTATCCGCGAAAGGCGCTCGGTCTCCCAACCGCCGCCGAACTCACAACTGCCACCTACGTACGCGACGTGATCTACGGCCACCGCGACGGCATGGCGCTCACCTACGACGTGTTCAAACCGAAGAAGGCGAGCGGCGCGCTGGTGGTGAACATGGTGTCCGCGGGATGGCGCTCAACTTGGGGTGCGCCTGAGGAGCGGCAGGCGCGTTATCAGTGGCTGATCGACAAGGGCTTCACCGTTGTCGCACTCCACCATTCCTCGGCGCCGCGCTTTCAGGTGCCGGACGCAGTCAGGGATGTGCGGCTGGGCCTGCGCCACATCAAGCTGCATGCGGCAGAGTATGGCGCTGATCCCGCGCGGATCGGCGTATGGGGCGCGAGTGCTGGCGGACATCTGTCCCTCGTGGCGGGCGTGATGGCCGATGACGGTGATCTGGCGGCGGTTGATCCGCTGGAGCGGCATGGCAATCGCGTGGCCGCAGTTGTCGCGTACTTCCCGCCGACCGATCTGGATGTGCTGCTGGGCAGCCGCTCCAAGCAGGGGGCTATCGCTTTCGACGACAGCCTCCGCGCGTCAAACTCGCCCATCCACTTCGTCGACGCACGCGATCCGCCGACGCTGATCATCTCGGGCGGAGCGGACAAGGGCGTGCCGATCGCTCAATCGGAGATGATGAAGGCTGCACTCGACAAGGCGGGCGTCGCGAATGCGCTGAAGGTCTTCCCTGACGCGGACCATGATTTCTACGTCAAGGACGATCCTGCGAAAACAGACGCCTATGCCATCGATGCGATGAACACGATGGTCAGCTGGTTCGAGCATCATTTGAACTGAACGGTTCGCACCGCCGCAGTGTTGGGCACAATGGGCTTTCGACCCACCTGGCCGGAGCTTTCGTGAGCGCTCACCCCAGGTCGCGACTGCATCGCAAGGCACCGGCCGAGTTCGGGGACGGGCGGCCGCAGGCCGCCGCATCCGAGAACCAAGCCAAGATAACGCGATAATTGTCCTGAGAGAAAAGCTAGTTGGCGGCCACGGTGGCGGGCATCAGAGCCACGTCAGCAAACAGATCTCTCTCGCCCTGGAGGGCGAGCGGGGTAAGTCCGATGGCGAGGGCGGCGAAAGCCGCGATGATCAAGCGTTTGGCGAGCATGGGAGGCTCGTTCTCTTTTTTCTGTTTCTGGCCGAGGCTCTTCCCCGGTCTTCTATGAACAAACAGATGGTTTCGAATTGCGTTCCAGAAAAGGCGCCCCCCCGAGACTTTTTTCTCGGTCTTTAACCCCAAAGAGTCAGGGGCCTACCGTGTACTCGGTATGACAGCGTTGCCGGCAGGCCACAGAAAATCAGGCGCGCCCGCTGGCAATCCATGTCCGGCCGGGCAGGTAAACCGATCCGTCAGCGGCGGCGTGTGGCTGCAGCGCGTGCTCAATGGCTCCGACGATCGCGGGAAGGTGGGCAGGGCCGGCATCAAGGCCGACGCGAGACGCTGGACCTATGCGGGTCACACCCTCTGCGGCGCTGCGGGGCGAACCTCCCAGATACATCGGCGCCTCGAAGCCTTCGATGACCGTGTTGGTAAAACCGGCAGTATGGAGGATGCCTCTTAGCCTTTCGCTGTCGCCGAACGCGAAGGGGCCCGGGGCGTGCGGGTCGGTCGAGGTCGGGTCGGCGCCAATGGCTTTCCGGGCTGCCTGAGCGGGCAGGGAGGCCCAGGGGTTTTCTGCCGCGGTTTGCCAGCAGACGAAGGCGAACCGCCCGCCCGGTTTCAGTGCGCCCCGCAGATGGGTGAATGCCGCCGCCGGTTCGTCGAAGAACATCACGCCGAAGCGCGAGACAAGCAGGTCGAACGGGCCAGGCAAGGCTGCGGTTGAGGCATCGGCCTGGAGAAATGTCACGTTCCTGAGCTTGTCGGCTCGCTTGCGCGCGACCTCAAGCATAGGCACCGACACATCGACGCCGACAACCCTCCCTTGAGCGCCGACGACAGCGGCGACCGCCAGAGACGTGTCCCCACAGCCGCAGCCGACATCGAGCACGGCTTCCCCGGGCAGCACGCGGGCCGTGACAATCGCTGCGTCGCCAAACGGTCTTGTGAACTTGTCCGTCCGCTCCTGGTCGGCCGCCCACCGCTCACCAACAGACCCGTTCCAGTCGGCCACCTGCTTCGCGTTATCGCCTGCCATCCGAAATCCCCGACTTGCCTCGACCTGCACTACCACAGGAGCGTCTGGGCCTGTCTGCCAAGAAATGCGCATGGGCTGTTGGCGGGGCAAGTTACCGGGGCTATAGGGGCCATCCAAACCCGTTTCAGACCTTGCAGGACGCCGACATGCCGGTTCAACGCACATTTTCCATCATCAAGCCGGACGCCACGGCCCGCAACCTGACGGGCTCCGTCAACGCCGTGTTCGAGAAAGCTGGCTTGCGCATCGTCGCCCAGAAGCGCGTGCGCCTCACCCGCGCCCAGGCCGAAGGCTTCTATGGCGAGCACAAGGCGCGCGGTTTCTTCGGCGAACTGGTTGATTTCATGACATCAGGCCCGGTCGTGCTCCAGGTTCTTGAAGGCGAGAACGCTGTCGCCCACCACCGCGAAGTCATGGGCGCGACCGATCCAGCGAAGGCCGCTGACGGCACCGTGCGCAAGCTGTTCGCCAAGTCGATCGGCGAGAACTCCGTCCACGGCTCGGACAGCGAAACGTCCGCGGAACGCGAGATCAATTTCTTCTTCCGTCTCGACGAAATCGTGGGGTAGGCCATCTCCCGCCAGTTTCGCCCCGCGCGTCCAGCCGACCGCCAGGCGCTGATAGACCTGCAGCGGCGGGCCTCGCTGAAATGGGACGCTGCGCGTCCCGAACAGCTCCAGCATCCCGAGACGATGACGTTGCCGGCGGACCACATCGCTGCCGGCCTCGTTGTCGTGTTCGAGCATTGGGGTGAAGCCGCTGGCTTCGTCGTCGTCGTACCGCGCGAGGACGGCAAAGCGGATCTCGACGGGCCGTTCGTCGAGCCGGATCTCTGGCGCGGCGGTATCGGCCGCAAGCTGGTCGACGAGGCGGTGCAGTTCGCGATGGCGCTGGAGGCGGCCGAGCTGCTGGCGTCAGCCTCGCCGCGCGCCCAGCCCTTCTATGCAAAGTGCGGCTTCGTTCCGATGGAAAAGCTCGACACGACCCACGGGCCCGTCACCGTGATGTCCCGCACGTTGATTTACTGAGCACGCTGCATGCGCCTGATCATTCTGACCGCTGCCGCCCTGGCTCTCGCCGCGTGCGGCGGACAAGAGCCGGCCGCCGCTGCGGACAATGCGGTTCCGGTCCCGCATTCCGCGGCTGTAACAGCTGACCCCGCGCTGTATGCCGTCATCACTGATGCAAACGAGATGACTGTCGAGCAGATCAAGGCACGTCTGGTCGGGTCGTGGCGTTCGACGCAGGACGCGAAATCGAGCCTCACCATCTTGCCGGATGGCAAATGGTCCAGCGGCTATGAGGGCGAGGCCGCGGCTGTATCCGACTGGACGACCTTTCCGGGCGACCAGCCGCCCCTCGGTGCCGCTGGGCCGTTCACTCCGGCGTCGCGCTATCTGGAAGTGAAGGATGCCGACGGTGTATTCTACTACGAGCTGGGCCACATCACCGCCGAGGCCTTCGACATGTTCTCTACCGCACGCGGCAACAACCTTGGCTTTGTGCGCGTGGAGTAGGCACGTCGGTATTTTGCCGCCGCCGGACGTATTGGACGCAAGGGGACCACATGACAGAAGCTGCTCAGACTGACCTCGTGAAGATCAATTTTGCAGACGGCGTGATGGAGATCGTCTGGAATCGTGCGGACAAGAAGAATGCTCTGTCCAACGCGATGTACCGGGCCGCCACAGCTGCGCTCGCACGCGCCGTCGAGGACAAGTCGATCCGCGCCGTGTTGCTGAGCTCCGAGGGTGACAGCTTCACATCAGGCAATGACCTCGCCGATTTTGCCGCCGCGGCTGCGGGTGGCGAAGCGCCCGCGGCAGGCGCCTTCATCGAAGCCATCGCACAGTTTCCGAAGCCACTTGTCGCCGCCGTCACGGGGCTCGCCGTCGGCGTCGGCATGACCATGCTGTTTCACTGCGACCTCGTCTTCGTTGCCAACGAGGCGAAGCTGACCACACCGTTCGTGAATCTCGGCCTCGTACCTGAAGCCGCCTCATCCATGCTGATCCCGGCGCGCATCGGTTACACGCGCGCCTTTGCGATGTTTGTGCTGGGCGAGGCAATGACCGGCGCGCAGGCCGCTCAGTTCGGTGTAGCGAATGTCGCCTTGCCTTCCGGCGAGGTCATGGCAACCGCACGCGAAGCTGCCCGCAAGCTGGCCCAGCGTCCGCCTGGCGCAGTCATGGCGACCAAGAAGTTGATGCGCGATAGCGAGACTATCCTCGCCCAGTTGCGCGCGGAGGGGAAGGTCTTCGGCGAGCGGCTGAAGACGGCCGAAGCTATGGAAGCCTTCATGGCGTTCCAGCAGAAGCGCGCGCCAGATTTCAGCGGGTTCTGAGGCGAGCAAGAACCCCGGTGGTTTTTCGCCCGGGCTTGATGTCCTGCTCATGCGACGAAGGATCAGTCCTTCGCACGTTCCACATAGGAGCCGTCTTCGGTCGAAACGATGATGCGCGTGCCCGTGCCGATGTGTGGTGGCACCATGACGCGAACGCCGTTGGAAAGCTTTGCGGGCTTGTAGGAGCCCGACGCCGTCTGGCCCTTCACGACTGGCTCGGTCTCGACGATCTCGAGCGTCACGCGCTGGGGCAGGGAGATGGCGACCGGGCTGCCGTCGAACATCAGCAGGTGGCACTGCATGTTTTCGTCGAGATAGTTCGCGTCGTCGCCAAGCATGGCGGCCGGCACCGTGATCTGTTCGTAGTTTTCCGGATTCATGAAGACATAGTTGGGGTCGTCCTTGAACAGGTAGGTGTGCATCACCTCCTCGACGAATGCGCGCTCCAGCTGGTCGGTCGTCTTGTAGGTTTCGACCACTTTCACGCCGTCCGAAATGCGGCGCATCTCGATGGTGGCGGTGGGGGTGCCCTTGCCGGGACGGTAGGTTTCGGCCTTGAGCACCGTATACAGCCTGCCGTCCTCGCTCTCGAGGACATTGCCCTTACGGACGTCGCTGGCGATGACTTTGGACACGGGAACTGCCTTTGTCTTGTGGCCGACGGCGGGACTCGGTGCGTCGACCCTGAACTTGTTGAAGCGGCGCGGTGATACAATGCCCGGCCCTCCGGGCCAAGCCCGGCCTTCTGCGGCTTTTGGAGCCTGAATCAGGGGTTTGCGCACTTGCCCCGGGCAAGTGATAGGGTCCTGCAGCGCCTGTCCGGAGACCGTTGCAATGCCCTGGTGGTCCCCTGAAAACCACGCCGACCGCCGGCCCTTCCTGCAGGCGCGGGGGCGCATCCGGGATGCGGCGCGCAGCTGGTTCCGGGAGGAGGGCTTTACCGAGGTCGAGTCCGGTGCCCTGCAGGTCTCCCCCGGCAATGAGACGCACCTGCACGCCTTCGCAACCGAACAGACTGGCGAGGCGGGGTCGCGGCCGCTCTACCTCCACACCTCGCCGGAATTCTCCTGCAAGAAGCTCCTGGCCGCGGGCGAGACGAAGATCTTCGACTACGCCCGCGTCTACCGTAAGGGGGAGACCGGGCCGCTGCATTCAGGCGAGTTCACCATGCTGGAATGGTATCGCGCCGGGGAGCCGTACGAGGGCGTCATGGCAGATTGCGTTGCGCTGTGCCGGCTTGCGGCCCGCGAGGCGGAGGCAGGTGCGCTGCGTTGGCGCGACAGCGCCTGCGATCCCGAAGCCGAGCCTGAGCACCTGACCCTCATCGATGCTTTTGCCAGACATGCCGGCATCGATCTCGGTGCGACCCTTGGAAGTCGCGGCGCTCTCGCAGCGGCGGCGCTGTCCATCGACGTCCGGGTCGGGACGGACGATTCCTGGTCCGACCTTTTCAGCCGCATCCTGGTCCAGCATGTTGAGCCGAAGCTGGGGCTGGGGCGCCTGACGTTGCTCTGCGAATATCCGGCCGAAGAGGCCGCTCTGGCGCGGCCACTGGTCCGCGATCCGCGATTTGCCGAACGCTTCGAGCTCTACGCCTGCGGCGTCGAGCTCGCCAATGGCTTCGGCGAACTGACGGATGCCGCTGAACAGCGCCGCCGCTTCGAAGCCGAGATGGATGTGAAGCAGGCGACCTATGGCGAACGCTATCCGCTCGACGAGGATTTTCTGGACGCGCTTGGGCGCATGCCGCCCGCGAGCGGCGTCGCGATGGGATTCGACCGCCTGGTCATGCTTGCGACAGGCGCGCGCCGTATCGCCGACGTCCTCTGGACGCCGCCGGTCTAACAGTTTCCAATGCCGCAAAAGAGGTGCGCCATGTTCCGATCCCTTGCTGCAGCCGTCCTGATCTTGCCCGTGATGTCCGCGTGCGCCACAGCGCCCGAGCCCTGTACGGCCGAGTGGTTCGACTGGAAAACAGAGCGGATCCTGGGCGACTTCGTCTACGACCACCGCAGACAGATCAACGACCTGCGCGAACAGGCACCCCGGATCTTTTCCGCTGAAGGCGGGCTTGAGCAGATTGCGCCGACCTCGTTGCTGGTCCTGACCGCGATCGGCGCGCTCCAGCTTGTGGTCGACTTCGCCGATGATGCCTGGCCGGAGATCACCGACGCCGTCTCCGAATGTTCCAGCGCCCCGGACGCGAGCCGACTGTTCGCAGACATGCTGCGGCGCGAGGGCGTCGACGACCGCGCCGTTCGCGCCATCGAGGATCTCGGCGGGCTTGTGGACTTGACGCGCGGTCAGCGCTAGACGCCCACCGATCATGACCCGCTTGCTTCAAACTCCGGCCGTTCGGACGCTGCGCACCGCGGACGATCTCGCTGCCGCGGGCCTGGCGCGCGACGCCAGCGAACTGGCGCAGGTGACAGCCGCCTACGCCACAGCCATTACCCCGGCCATGGCCGCGCTAATTGATCGCAGCGATCCTGCCGATCCGATCGCGCTGCAATTCGTGCCGACGCCTGCCGAGCTTGACATTCGCCCCGAGGAGTTGCCTGACCCCATCGGCGACAAGACGCATGAGCCGGTGGTGGGGATCGTCCACCGCTATCCTGATCGCGTGTTGCTCAAGATTGTTTCCGTCTGCCCGGTCTATTGCCGATTCTGTTTCCGGCGCGAGATGGTCGGGCCGGACAAGGACGGCAATCTTTCGCCGGCGGAGACTGAAGCCGCGCTGGGCTACATCCAGGCGCATCCGGAGATCCGTGAAGTCATCCTCACGGGGGGCGATCCATTCATGCTGTCGTCCCGCCGAGCCGAAGCGCTCACACGCGCGCTGGAAGCGATCGCGCATGTGAAGGTGATCCGCTGGCATACCAGGATGCCGGTCGCCGATCCTGAGCGCGTGTCCGAAGCGTTTGTCGCCGCGATCCGCAGCAGATCGAAGGCGGTTTTTGTCGCGGTCCACTGCAACCACGCTCGCGAGCTGACGCAGCAGGCGCGCGTCGCGCTTGGACGCCTGGCGGACGCAGGCGTCCAGCTGCTCGGGCAATCGGTGCTTCTGAAGGGCGTGAATGCCGACATCGATACACTGACCGAGCTGATGTGTGCGCTCGTCGAGTCACGCGTGCGCCCATACTATCTGCATCACCCGGATCTGGCGCAGGGGACGTCTCACTTCCGGCTCGGCGTCGAGCAGGGACAAGCCCTGGTTCGCGAGCTGCGCGACCGCGCTTCCGGCCTCGCGCAGCCACACTACGTCATCGACATCCCCGGCGGTGTCTCCAAGGCGCTCGCCAGCCCGTCAGATGTGGAGGTAGCGCAAGGTCACGTCCGGCTGCGGGGTAGGGACGGTCATTGGCGCGACCACTGAAATGGGCGCTTTAGCACCCCAGGACAAGCAAAAATTAACGGTCGCGAAACGACGGGAGGCTAGACTTGCGTCAAAGAGAGACCGGTCCGCTCACGCATGTCTTCCGCCAAGCCTCCAAAGGCGCTGCTGAACCTGCAGCGGACGTCGGTACTGCTGGCCGACGCCGACATGATGGGGCAGAGCATCGTTGTCCAGATGCTGATCGGGTTCGGTGCCCGCACGATCGCGCGTTGCGATGAGATTGCGGATGTCCGCCGCCAGCTCACCAGTCAGCCCTACGATCTCGTCATTGCCGACCCAGCCAGCTTTGGTCCGGATGGCTACGATCTCATCTCCTGGATGCGACGCGATCTTCCAGCGCCGAACCGTCACGCTTCGGTGCTCATCATTACCGGCCATACGGAAAGCAGCCGGATCGGGCAGTTGCGGGATTCCGGGGCCAACTTCGTGGTGTCGCGTCCTCTTTCGGCCACTGTGCTTCTAGAGCGGATACTCTGGATGTCGCGCGAGAAGCGGCCGTATGTGGAGACCTTACACTATGTCGGCCCAGACCGCCGCTGGCACGACGTGCCGCCTCCGGCAGGAACAGCAGGCCGGCGCCAGAAGGATCTTGAGGTCGCGGCGCGAATCGCTGCGGGGGGCGAAATGAACCAGACAGACATCGATCTCATCATGAATGCGACGGCCTGAGCATGAAGATCACCTACGCAAAGAACCGGCTGCGCGATGCGCTCGACAACGCCCCGCCGATGATGGCCTCCATGGCTGTCAAGCAAGCCGAAGCGCTGCTGGGCGAGATGCAGCACGAGTGTCTGGCGCGACTCGACGTTTTGCTCTCGGCCTTTCCACAAGGTCTGGCGGGTGACGAAGATGTGCGGCGTGCGCAGATTCGCGAGCTCTACGAAACATCCCGGCGCATGATCGGCGTCGCAACCGTCGCGGGAATACCCGAGATGGACATTGCAGCGCGTAGCCTCTGCGAAGTGGCCGACGCCCTTCTTGTCCGCCAGAAATCAGACTGGGAGCCTCTGCGCGTCCATATCAGCACGATGCACCTGCTGCGTCGCCCGGATATTCCCGAACCGGCCAAGGGGCAGCTGCTCGTCGCCCTTGAAAGCCTGCGCGCGAAGATTGCACCCGCGACGCCGCCACGGCAGGCAGGGACCACGTTGTAGCTGCCGCTCGATCTCAGCTGCCGCCGTCCAGCAACTCCCTCAGGTAGGCGACATGCCGGTCGAACGCCTTTCGTCCAGGTCGCGTTAGCCAGACGCGCGTGCGCGGCTTCTTGCCGACAAAATCCTTCTGGATCGCAATGTACCCAGCCTTCTCGAGAGCGGCGAGGTGCGTCGCCATGTTTCCATCCGTCGCGCCAAGCACCGCCTTCAGCTTGTTGAACTCAAGTTGCTCACCGTGCGGCAGTGCGTTGAGGGTCGCGGCGATCCGTAGCCGCATAGACTGATGAATGATCTCGTCGGGCCCATCCATGCTCAGGCGCTCCTGAGCCACAGGCCGCCAGCAATCAGGGAGCCGCCGCCAAACAGCCCCATCCACAACGCATAGTATTCACCGATCCAGACAAAGCCTGCCAGGATCCCGGCAGCGGTAACCAGACCAATGGCGAACAGACGCCACCCGGCCCAGATACCCGCCCCCATGTACATGAAGGGAAAGAAGATCGAGATCATCGCGTTGGCTTCCCGCGACGTCTCCGGTCGGGAAATGAAGATCAGGCAGGAGATGAATGCCAGTGTGACAAGCCATGTCAGACCCACACGACGGGCTGTTTTCGGGTCGAACGCCGACGGTGCGTCTGGCTTGACGCCTCTTGACTGAACTATGCCGGCGACTGCGCTGGCGATCATGCCCATGACGATGCCAGAGCCCCACGCCCAGTCGGTCTGGTCTGGCCAGAACTGCGTGACGGTGTTCGCCACCAGCCAGACAAGTCCCCAGATGATGAAATGAGGCGCGCCTTGATTGTAGCCTTTCAGCGTGACGATGCGATCGCTTGCCCGGCTCACTTCCTCCAGCGCCTTCGCAGCTTCCTCGCGGGTGACGGTCATACCGCTACTCCTTCAGCGCTTCATCGAAGAAGGCGACGACCTTCGGCCAGTTATCCAGCCAGGCCGCCATGTTCGCTTCGCCCGTACCACCGAGCATCGGGCTGACCGGCGCACGCGCCATCGAAGCAGCGTTCGCCGAGGACGGATCGCCCATGAAAACCATGTGTCCGGCAGCATCATAGCTGAGGTGTTGCACCGGATAACCGAAGTTCTTTGCTTTCAGACGCGCCACGACACGCTCGCCCATCTCGAAAGACGGCCACAGCGCATCGGCCTTGCCGGATATCAGCAACACCGGGCCGTTGATCCTTTCGACGGGGATGCTGGTATCGGCACGCTGGGTCGCCTGATCAAGGACGTTGTCGAACATCGGCTTCATTGGTCCACCCGGTCGATAGGCCATGCCATCGGGCGTCACATAGGGCAGTGCGTTTCCACCTATCGTCCAGGCCGGGCCCATGTTCATGGGATTGGAAAAATTGAGGCCCTGCCAGACGATTCCGGATGGTGCGAATGCTGCCGCGGCCGTGATATCGGCTCGCCGCGAAGCCAGCAGCAGCGCCGCTTCCGACCCGCGCGAGCCGCCAATCACGCCAATCGCAGTGGGGGCGATGCCCGGTTGCGCCTTGAGCCAGTCCACGGCGGTCTCGAAGTATTCGAGCGGGATGTTCTCGAGTGTCTGCGGAAGTCCCTCATCCATGAAGTACGCAAGCGCCAGCACGGCATAGCCATGCTTCGCGAAGCCAGCGCCAACCCCGCTCGCCGCCTGGATGCCGCCCTCCGATCCGCCGAGCACGATGAGGGCCGGCACCATCGCCGCTCCTGGCGGACGATAAAGTATGCCGTTGAGTCCGGCGGCGCGCACATCTTCGCGCGTCGCGCCTTCAGGCGCGGGCGCTCCGCGCGCCGAAGCCCTGGCTGGTTGCGACGCTGATGCTGCGTCGGGCATTTTCTGCAGCGTAACGCTCGCCATTGTGTCGCCCGACACCGCGATCGAGGCCGACTCGAACGTCACGGGCCATGCCGCATCATTGCCGAAAGCAAAGCCTTCGGCTGGCATGTTCATCTGCATGTCGCCGTTCTCGTCGTGGAAAACCTGAATGGCGTATCGGCCTGTCGCGACACCTTCGAAGGTAATCGTCGTGGCGCCTGCCTTCGCTTTGGTCATTCCGCTGTGGGTCATGCACGCGCCGGGGAAAGGTGCTTTGGGGTCACCGCACAATGTGGCGAGTACGCCCCCTTTCGATGTCGGCACATCGTTGACGGTAAGCGTTACAGTAGCGGTCTGGGCGAATGCGGGAAGTGTAGCCGCGCCCGCAAGCAGTGCGCAGGCGATAGCGAGTATCTGGCGATCCATGTTCGCTCTCCTTTCGACGGAGAGTACTTTGTACGACAAAGTGAACCCTGTCAATCGGGCGTCAGTTCATGGACGTCGGGGGAGTGACCGGCCTGACGCAGCAATTTCTTGAGCGGTTGAGCCGCGCCCTTGGTCCAGTTGGCGATTCCTGTGGCGGACAGGCATGCGGCTCATGCTCATGAAGGCCAGCCTTTAGCTGCCGGACACTTCCATGCCGTCATAAAGACAGACGCAGTTCACAGATGTCACATTGAAGAACGAGCCATGCCCGACGCTCGGCCCTCCGAGGATGAAGCAACCGACCAGCTCAGGATTGACCCAACTCGCATTGTTCACGACTTCGACGAGCTTCTCGATGATCGAACCTCTGAGCGCCTGCCAAGCTGCCTCCCTGGAGCTTCCGATCAACGCGCGATGTTCGCGTCGTCTCCCTCGCCCTCGACCTGATGCCCCTTTGGTACCGGAGTGCCGATCATAGGCCGTTTTGATCCGCCATGCCTCACATTCGGCACTGAACATTCGCCGGTAGTCCCCTTGGCGAAGCTTCTCGCTATCGCTTCATCGCGGCCGCGCCTCGTTTGGCGCGGCCGCGCTCATGGCTCGCGTGTTGGAAGCGTTGCGCGACACTGTCCAGATTCTGGGGCAGCCGCCCGTCTATGGCGACGGCCGCCTAAGCGTCGATCTCTGGTGCCCGCTCGTGTGAGTCAGCCTGATCAACCGACTGATGTCCGCGCCGAACATGGCGTTCGCTGCCGCTTTTTGTAACAGGCACGGCTGCCAGCTGAGCCATCGCCTCGGCGGTCGCTTGCGACGTCAGTGTTCGACGTTGCGCCACAGGCGCTTGTACGACAGGAAGACCAGCAGAGCGAGGATAAGCAGGTAGGGGATCACCGCCGCACCCATCTGCTTACGTGCGACAGCTTTCGGGTCGCCCGCCCAGGCGAGGAAGACTGCCACGTCGTGCGCCATCTGTTCCTGCGTGCTCGCCGTGCCGTCGTCGAACGTCACTTCGGCAAACTCCAGCGGCCATGCCATGGCGAGGAAGCCGCCCGGAGGCTTGTGGCGTGGATCCCCCGCCCAGCTCGCGCTGGTGTCGCCCGGGAAATAGGCGTTGTAATGCTGGCCCGGTGCGACCGTGAGACCTTCGGGAGGCGTCACATAGCCATTCAGCAGGGAGTAGACATAGGCCGCGCCGCCATGGCGGGCCTTGGTGATCACGGAGAGGTCCGGGGGCAGGGCACCGCCATTGCCGGCGCGCGCCGCGATGTCGTTTGCGAACGGCCCCAGAATGCGGTCAGATGTCTTGGCAGGCATCATCACCATGTCACCGGAATCCGGATCGATGGTGGGGATCTGGTTGGTGAAGGTCGCCGCAATCTGCTTCACGACCGGGTTGTCATTCGGGTTGGGATAGCGCGGGTCGTAGAACGGTCCGCCCTGTTCTCCCAAGTTGCGGAACGACAGCAGTTTCATGCCGTGGCAGACCGAGCAGGATTCCGAATAGACCTTGAAGCCGCGTTGCAGCTGGTTCTGGTCGAACGTGCCGAAATAACCGTCATGCGGCCAGCCGCCGGCAGGCTCGAGCAGCTCGTGGCCGCCAGCTGAATGAGCTTCGCCGCCTGCCGCAGCTTCGCCGCCATGGCCGCCGGAGGCGTCAGCCGCCGGAGGAGCGACAGTGGGTTGCGCAGGCGCAACCTCGGCTGCTGGCGCGGGAATGGCAGTCGAGGGAGTATCGGTAGGCGCGGGCTGGGCATCAGCCGGCGAAGCAGGCTGCTCCGCTGCTGCAGGCGCGGTGGGCTGCTGCGCGAGGGCAGAGATACCGAACGCAGCGAGCGCGGTGGCCGAAAGTCCGGCGAGGGCGAGTTTGGCGAAGCGCATGTGTCTCTCCCTATTCCGCGGCCACAGGAGCTGCGCCGCCGACGGGCGAAGCGGATGCGGGCGAACCACCATGCTTCTTGCCGCGCACACTGTCCGCAATCGATGGCGGCCGGACCTTCGGCTTCTCGACGATGCCGAGGACCGGCAGGATCACTATGAAATACAGGAAGTAGTAGGCCCCGAGAATCTGCGAGAGCCACAGCCACTTGAAGCCGTCTTCCTGGATCGCGATGCTCGCGCCTGCGGACGCAGGCAAGCTCGCCTGGAAGGCGGTGGCGTCTGCATATTCGGCGTATTTCGGCGAGACTTTGGCGGCACCGTTGGTGTCGACATAGTTCACGATGAGGCCGTCAGACCATTTGAACACCAGCTTGTCCGGATCGTTCGCGCCGCAGAAACCGAGGCCGACCGCAGCGAGCACGAACAGCACGAAGAACTGCTGAGCCATCGGGCGGTAGCGCATCGAGCGGACCTTCGAGGTGTCCAGCCAGGGAACAACGAAGAGGATCAGGATAGAGCCGAACATCGCGAACACGCCAAGCAGCTTGGCTTCGATCGGTCCGACGTCGAACGTGATGGCGCGAAGGATCGCGTAGAACGGAAGCAGATACCATTCCGGCACGATGTGCGCCGGCGTCACCAGCGGGTTGGCCTCGATTGAATTGTCGGCGTGGCCAAGCGCGTTGGGCGCAAAGAAGACGAAGTAGGCAAAGACAAGAAGGAACAGCAGGATCGCGAAGCCGTCCTTCACCGTGTAGTAGGGGTGGAACGGGAGGGTGTCTTTCTTGACGTCCTTCACCGACACGCCCGTGGGGTTGTTGTTTCCCGGCACGTGCAGCGCCCAGATGTGAAGGACAACGATGCCCGCGATCACGAACGGAAGGAGATAATGGAGGGAGAAAAACCGGTTGAGCGTCGGGTCGCCGATCGCCGGACCGCCCATCAGGTAGGTTTTTACTGTGTCGCCGACCAGGGGGATCGCGCCGATCAGATTCGTGATGACCGCCGAGCCGTGGAACGACATCTGGCCCCAGGGCAGCACGTAACCCATGAACGCGGTTGCCATCATCAGCAGGTAGATCACGACGCCGAGGATCCAGATTACCTCGCGCGGTGCCTTGTATGAGCCGTAATAGAGCCCGCGGAACATGTGGATATAGACGGCGAGGAAGAACATCGAGGCGCCGTTGGCGTGAATGTTCCGGATCAGCCAGCCGAAGTCGACATCGCGCATGATGCGCTCGACCGAGGCGAATGCGCCTTGGGTCGTAGCTACATAGTGCATCGCCAGAACGATGCCTGTGACGATCTGTACAACGAGGCAGACCGCCAAGATGCCGCCGAAGGTCCACCAGTAGTTGAGGTTCTTGGGTGTCGGGAAATCCATCAGGTCCGCACCGAAGCGGATGATTGGAAGACGGGTATCGAGCCATTTCTCGAAGCCGGTCTTGGGTTCGTAGATCGACGGTCCGCTCATGAGCCCCTGCCTTCGACTACAGCGAAATCTTGATCATTGTCGGCGAGATGTACGCATATTCCGGAATCGCCAGGTTCTTTGGCGCCGGACCTTTGCGGATACGTCCCGACGTATCGTAGTGCGAGCCGTGGCACGGGCAGTACCAGCCGCCGAACTCGCCGACGGAGCCCTGCGCAGGACCAACCGGCACGCAGCCGAGGTGCGTGCAAGTGCCCGAGGTAATGAGGAATGCTGTGTTGTAGGAGCCGTCCGCCATCTTCACGAGGCGCGACTCATCTGTCGCCGGATCGCGCATCGTCGCGGTGTCGTCAGCCTTGGCGCGTGCAATCTCCGCCGCTGTGCGGTGACGCACGAAGAATGGCAGGCCGCCGATGCCCACGCGAATCTCGCTCCCCTCTGGCACTTTCGAGAGATCGACCTCCGCTGCCGAGGCAGCCTTGGTGTCACCCGCTGGCCCGAGCTGCTGCACGAATGGCCATGCAACCATCGCGACGCCGCCGGCTGCGGCCACCCCCGCCGCAATGTGGATGAAATCCCTGCGGGTTTCTCCAGCGTGAGCAGCGTCTGCCGTTGCGGCCTTGGATCCGTGTTCCGACACACGAGTCTCCCATGCTATCCGGAGCTTTGGACGCCTTATCACCGCGGCAGGGTCAGGTCCCCACGTGGCGTGGTGTCGCAAGAAAGCCCCATCCGTGACGGAACCGTCTAAATTGCGCCTCGCACTCTTTCAACCTGACATCCCCCAGAATCTTGGGGCAAATCTCCGGCTTGCGGCGTGCCTTGGCGTCGCAGTCGACATTATCGAGCCGTGCGGCTTCCCGCTGACCGATCGCGCCCTGCGGCGTACAGCGATGGACTATGGGGAAAACGTAGAGATTTCGCGTCACTCGGGCTGGTCGGCGTTTCGCGAGTTGCAGTTGAAGTCCCGAGCGCGACTGATCCTGTTCACGACCCGCGGCAGTATTCGTCTCGACATGCATGCCTTCCAGCATGGCGATATCCTTCTTTTCGGCAGGGAATCCGCCGGCGTCCCGGACGAGGTCCACGCCGCCGCCGATTCACGCGTCGCGATTCCATTGGCCAGCGGTGCCCGTTCTCTGAACGTTGCGATATCTGCGGGCATCGCCCTGTGGGAGGCTCTTGGACAAACAGGCCAACTGCCAGCCCGCTGAACCAGCTGAGGCCAAGCCAAAAGCTCGCCTCGACGATGCAATCGGCCCATGCCATCGTTATTTCTGCATTGCCGTTAGGGGATGAACGCGTGCCCTCATGTCGTCACCGGACCTTCAATTGAAATTCCACAAGGACCGCGACCGCCTCCTCTCCGAGGCGCACGCGCGGCCATCGACGCCGCTTGCGGCGCCTGCTCTTGCGACGCGGATCGTCTCCTTGTCTGGAGAAGGGGGATCAGAGGGTGATCGTCTCCACATGGCTGCGCTCTGCCGCAAGTTCGCCGCCCCGGAGCCGGGCGTCGGCGCGCGATGGTGCTTGCTTGAGGCGGGATCATGGTCGCTGCGCTGGGAACGGCATACCGAAGCATCGACCTGGACGGTCTTCCGCCCCGGCGTAGAACCTGACGTCGCCAACTTCAGCGTTACCGCGCTGGACGTTGTCCCGCGAGACTGGCTCTCCGACATGCCGGGAGAGATCCTCGTCGCTGCCCATGCTGCGATCGTCGCTGCCCGGCCCTCGCATTTTCCCTTTGCGCCGGATGAACTGGTTGCGGCCCGCATCGCATCCGGCGCGATTCAGGTGTTCACCGATTTTCGCGCGGGGCCTGATTCCTTCACGAGGTTCGTGCTGGTCGATGGCGGCGTAGGCGAAGCGCTCGTGGGACGCACGCTGCAGCAGCTTTTCGAAGTGGAAACCTACCGCCTGCTGGCCCTGCTCACCTATCCGTTGGCACTCCAGGCAACGGCTTCGCTAACATTGCTTGAGGGCGAAATCGATGCCGCCGCGGCCCAGGTCGTCAACGAGAACGGCGTAGAGTCAGACCGGACGCTCGTCAACAAACTGGCGGCGCTGGCCGGACAGGCCGAGCGGTTGGCAGGCCAGACAAATTTTCGCGTCGCCGCATCGCGCGCCTATTACGGCCTTGTCGGAGCACGCATCGCCAGTTGGAACGAGCAGACCCTCGATGGCAGGCCGACCCTCGGTGAATTCATGGAGCGCCGGCTTGCGCCCGCCATGCGCACCTGCGTCTCCGTCGCCGAGCGCCAGCAGGGGGCGATCGAGCGGATTGCTCGCACCGTGCAAATCCTCAACACGCGCGTCGAGGTCGCCTCGGAGATGGTCAATGTCAACCTTCTTGCGTCGATGGACAGCCGTTCACGCGTCCAGCTTCGCCTGCAGGAGACGGTCGAGGGCCTGTCGATCGTCGCTGTCTCCTACTACGCACTGTCGCTTCTGAAAGTCGCCTTCGATGGTGTGGCGGTCGCCGCGCCGTGGCTGGATCCCACAGTTGCCACCGCGCTGTCTGTTCCGGTCGTGCTCTATCTGGTGTGGCGCTTCCTGCGCGGCGTAAAGAAAAGCGTGTTGAGCAAGTGAGCCCGGAAAAGTCTGCGCTCGTCTGCGCTTGCCCCTCTTGCGGCAGACGCCATCCTTGCGCACGGTCAGAATCTGATGCGCACAGTTTTCCCCTTTTCGGCGATCGTTGGCCAGGACGCGATGAAGCGGGCGCTGCTGATCGCAGCCGTCGATCCCGGCATCGGCGGCGTGATGGTGTTCGGCGATCGCGGCACAGGCAAATCCACCGCCGTCCGCGCGCTCGCAGCGCTGCTCCCACCGATGCGAGCGGTGAGGGACTGCCCTTACCATTGCGATCCTGAGGCCGATGCAGGCGGCTGCACGCCGGATTGCCCCTCGCGCACCGCCAGGGGCGCGATCAAGACAGAGCTGCGTCCGACCCCCGTCGTCGACCTCCCGCTCGGAGCTACGGAAGATCGTGTCGTGGGCGCCCTGGACCTTGAGCAGGCGCTGACCCGCGGCGAAAAACGCTTCGAGCCCGGCCTGCTGGCGAAAGCGCATCGCGGCTTTCTCTACATCGACGAAGTGAACCTGCTCGAAGATCATCTCGTAGACCTGCTGCTTGATGTCGCCGCCTCCGGCGAGAACGTTGTCGAACGTGAAGGGTTGAGCGTTCGCCATCCGGCGCGCTTCGTGCTGATAGGCACCGGCAACCCGGAAGAGGGAGAGCTCCGTCCGCAACTCCTCGATCGCTTTGGTCTATCGGTGGACGTGAAGACACCGACTGTCCTTGCAGATCGGGTCGCCGTTGTGCGCCAGCGCGATGCCTTCGACCGCGACCCCGAAACCTTCGCCGCGTCGTGGACGAAAAAAGACGCGCAGGTCCGGGATCGTATCGTGAAAGCCCGCACCTTGCATGGCAATCTCGCTCTGCCAGACGAGGTGGTCGAATGTGCCGCAACGTTATGCATGAAGATCGGTTCGGACGGCCTTCGCGGAGAGCTGACCCTGATCCGCGCCGCCCGTGCGCTCGCCGCACTCGAAGGTGCCAAGGTCGTCACGACATCTCACCTGCGCGGGATCGCGGTGATGTCGCTGCAGCATCGCCTGCGCCGCAACCCTCTGGACGATGTAGGCTCAGCATCGCGGATCGAACGCGCGCTGGGCGAAATCTTCGCGGCATGACCGCCGGCGCGCCAGCGCAGTTCGACCCATGGGCGGATGCGTTGAGCGCCGCGGCGCTCCTTGCGGTAGACCCTGTCGCATTGGGCGGAGCCATCATCCGCGGATTTCCGGGGCCCGCGCGCGATGCCTGGCTGGCCGCGCTGAGAGCGATGCTCCCTGAAGAAGCCCCCATGCGGCGTGCGCCATCGCATATTGACGATGAGCGCCTGCTTGGCGGGCTCGATCTGTCCGCGACATTGGCCACTGGCCGCCCGGTGGCAAGCCCTGGACTTCTGAACGAAAGCGACGGCGGCACCGTGATCCTGTCGATGGCGGAGCGGTGCTCGGCTGCGATGGGCGCCCGGATCGCCGCCGTGATCGACGCGGGACAAGTTTCAACCGAACGCGATGCACGCCAGCCGGAACGCTCCAGTTTCATTCTGGTCGCGCTGGAAGAAGGCGTTGAGCCCGATGAGCGCGCCCCGGACGTGCTTGCGGAGCGCGTCGCGTTCCATCTTGATATCAACAGCATTCGGCCACGCGCGTTTCCGGTCCAGACGCGCGAAAGCATTGCCGCCGCCCGTACTGCACTTGCGCGCATGCAGGCGTGCGAGGACCAGCTCATCGAGACAATCTGTTCGGCAGCATCCGCCTTTGGCGTGTCGTCGACACGCGCGGCGTTGTTCACGCTGCGGGCCGCGCGAGGCGCTGCAGCAATTGCAGGACGCACAGCCGTAACGCAAGACGATCTTGAGCTCGCAGCCCGTCTGGTGCTCGCGCCCCGCGCGCAGATGGCGCCGGCTGAAGCGCCGCCCGAGCGGGCCCCGCCCCCCCCGGATGATGACGGAGATGATGGCGCACCGTCTCAACAGCCCGCAGCCGACGAAGCGACAGACCGCGTCGTCACCGCCGTTCAATCCGCCCTGCCGCCCGAATTTCTCTCGCAGTTTCTCGAACTACGAGCCGAGCGTCGCGCAGTTGCGCGATCAGGCGGAGCAGGGGCCGCAGCCAAGTCCGCGCGGCGCGGCCGGCCGCTGGGCGCGCGATCGGGAGCACTCCGCACAGGCGACAGGCTTGACCTCGTCGCCACGCTACGCGCGGCCGCGCCATGGCAGAAGCTGCGCCGTCGGGAGGCCACGGCATCGAGCGCCGCCCGCGTGTTGGTGCGCAAGAGCGACTTTCGTATCCGCCGCTTCGTACAGCGGCTCGAGTCGACAACGATCTTCGTGGTCGATGCCTCCGGCTCGACAGCCGCTCAGCGTCTGGCAGAGGCCAAGGGCGCGGTGGAGAACCTTCTTGCTGAAGCCTATGTCACGCGCGCACGTGTTGCCCTCATCGTGTTCCGGGACAAGGGGGCAGAACTGCTCCTGCCGCCGACACGCTCCCTGTCCCGCGCGAAGCGGTCCCTGGCAGATCTGCCGGGCGGTGGCGCAACGCCGCTCGCGACTGCTATCGATGTGGCGTCGCTGCTGGGACAAGCCGAGCGCGCCAAGGGCCGAACGCCACTGATAGTGTTTCTCACGGATGGTCGCGGCAATGTCGGCCGCGACGGCGAGCCGGGTCGGCCGCGGGCGGAGCAGGATGCGCGCGAGGCGGCGCGCGGCCTTCGGGCTACAGCACTTCCCGCTGTCTTCATTGACACATCTCCCCGCTCGCGTCCGGGAGCAGAGCAGCTTGCCGCTGAGATGGGCGCCGCCTACGCGCAGCTTCCCTTCGTGGACAGCGGTGCAGTAGCCGCCGTGGTGCGGGCAAACGCCCCGTCACGGCGATGACGCGCGCGCTCGACTGGAATGTGCAGGGCCGAGACTGGCCCAATCGCGATGCGAGCTGCTTCGTTGATGTTCGCGGCTTGCGTTGGCATGTGCAGGTGATGGGCGAGGGACCGGCGCTCGTCCTGCTGCACGGCACTGGTGCTGCCACGCATTCCTGGCGCGATGTCGCGCCCTTGCTCGCCAGAACGCATCAGGTCGTCGCGCTGGATCTGCCGGGACATGGGTTCACCGCGACGCCGCGAAACAACGCCGACTTTTCCCTCCCGAACGTCGCGCGGGGGGTTGGCGACCTATTGCGGACGCTCGACGTTTCGCCCGCAGCGTTTGTCGGACATTCTGCAGGCGCGGCTATCGCTGTTCGCATGGCGCTCGATGGCGCGTCTGCCCACGCTGCGATTGTGGGCATCAATGCAGCGCTGCTACCATTCCCCGGACCGCTCGGCCCGTTGGCGCCGTTCCTGGCGCGGACGTTGTTCTACAACCCGATCTCGCTCGGCCTGTTTTCCCACCGCGCCGACCAGCCCAACACGATCAGCGACCTGATGCGCAGCACGGGCTCGACTCTGGACGAGAAAGGTCTCGATTTTTACGAGCGCCTGTTCCGTAGCCGCGATCATCTCAAGGCCACGGTCGCGCTCATGGCGCATTGGGATCTGGAAACGCTGCGGCGCGACCTGCCAAAGCTGCGTGCGCCCCTGACGCTGATCGTCGGCGCCAAGGACCGAGCAGTCCCGCCCTCCGGCGCCGACACCGTTGCCCGGCTGGTGAAGCACGCACACATCGTTCCTGCGCCAGGGCTCGGGCATCTCGCGCATGAGGAAGCACCTGACGTGGTGGTGCACATGATCCTGGCGGCGCTGCGCGATGAACTGTGAAACATTCGTCTTGCACGAAGGCGTCTTGCACGAAGGTGAGGGACGCACTTAGTGTCACCGCATGTTGACACTCGCCCCCGCCCAGACCGCCGTCCCAGCCGATCATGGTGACCGGCGCCACGCCATCGTTATTGGCAGCGGCTTCGGCGGCCTGGCAGCGGCCGTACGGCTCGGTGCGAGGGGATATCGCGTCACCGTGCTCGAACGTCTCGATGCGCCGGGCGGTCGCGCCTACGTGTATCGCCAGGATGGTTTTACCTTCGATGCTGGTCCCACCATCATCACAGCGCCCTATCTCCTCGAGGAGCTCTGGACGCTGTGTGGCCGACGAATGGCAGATGACGTCGACCTGCGCCGAATTGATCCGTTCTACAAAATTCGCTTCGACGACGGCAGCGTGTTCAGCGCCAGCAGCGATCATGCGGCAATGCGTGAAGAGGTTGCACGCTTCGATCCTGGCGACCTTGCCGGCTTTGAACGTTTCCTGCGAGACAGCAAGAAAATCTACGAGACCGCTTTCGAGAAGCTCGCCGATCAGCCTTTTCACCGTCTCGGTACATTGCTGAAAAGCGCGCCGGATCTGATCCGGCTTGGCGGCTACCGCTCGGTCTTCAGCCACGTGTCGCGCTACTTCCGAAACGAGAAGCTCAGGATCGCCTTCAGCTTCCACCCGCTTCTGATCGGCGGCAATCCGCTGTCCACCACAGCCTACTACAGCCTTGTTGGACATCTGGAGCGCACGCACGGCGTGCACTACGCCATGGGCGGCACAGGCGCGCTCGTCGCCGGCCTGGTCGGACTGATCAAGGGGCAGGGCGGTGCGCTGCGGCTGAATGCCGAAGTCGAGCAGATTACGGTCTCCGCTCGCCGAGCGACCGGCGTGCGGCTCGCTTCAGGGGAGCACATTGCTGGCGATATTGTGGTGTCGAACGCCGATGCCGGCTGGACCTACACCCGGCTGCTTTCGGAACACAAGCGGCGCCACTGGACCGACCGGAAGTTCGCCAGCAAGCGCTTCTCGATGAGTCTTCTGGTCTGGTATTTCGGCACCAACCGCAAATTCGACGATGTCTATCACCACACGATGGTGCTGGGTCCCCGCTATGAAGGGCTCCTGCAGGATATCTTCTATCGCAAGATCCTTGCTAGGGACCTGAGCCTCTATCTGCATCGGCCAACAGCAAACGATCCGGCGCTTGCCCCGGCCGGCTGTGACGCATTCTATGTGCTTGCGCCGGTACCGCATCTTGGCAGCGGTACCGCTTGGGACCATGAGGCTGAACGGTGTCGCGCGATGATTCAGGCGCGGCTCGAGGAGACGCTGCTACCCGGGCTTGGCGAGAGCATCGTGACCTCCCGCCTGCTCACGCCTCAGGACTTTCGCGATCGCCTGCTTTCGCTTCATGGCAGCGCCTTCTCGCTGGAGCCACGCCTTTTCCAGAGCGCTTGGTTCCGGCCACACAATGTCAGCGAGGAGATAGCCGGCCTCTTCATGGTGGGTGCCGGGACCCATCCTGGCGCCGGTGTGCCAGGGGTCATTTCATCGGCGCGTATTCTCGACAAGGTCGTGCCTCATGCAGGTCGGGTTGTGGCTGGCTGAGGCACCCCGGCCGGCCGCACGCGCCTTGGCGCTGGTCCCTTCAGGAGCTACCGACAGGAAGCCGTATCGGCCGGCTCCGCTGTCGGGCGGGGCCGAAATCAGCTAGTATGCGAGCCGCAGCGAGGCGGCCCGACATCGCCGCCATCGGAACGCCCGGTCCTGGATGTACGCTGCCGCCTGCCAGGTAGAGACCCGGCACCCTTCCGCGCGAACCGGCGCGCGCGAAACTGCCCATCATGCCGTGATTGGCGCGGCCATAAAGGGCGCCGCCGCTGGCCGGAAACAGGGCATCGAAAGCACTGGGTGTCGTAACCACCGGGTCAGAGGCTGGCCTCATGTTCAGGCCACACGCGCGTACCAGGCCAAACGCCCGCTCGGAAAGATCGGCAATCGCAGCCTCATCAAGCCCTACGCGATCACCATCGGCTGGTGCATTGATCAGCGCCAGGAGGCGTTCGGGCGTCCCGGGAACAAATCCGCCAAGCTCGCCACGGTCCTGCGCACAAAGATAGACAGTTGGTGCAGCCGTGATCTGGCGATGGCGAAACAAGGCGTCAAATTCGCGAGCGTAGTCTTCGGCAAAGAACACATTGTGGTGCGCAAGCTCAAAGCCCTCGGTTCGCGCTGACAGGCACCACGTAACCGCAGACAGTGAGCGATCTTGCGGAGCTGTTGCTCGCGCCGGGCGCTCCCTGGCTGTCAGAGCGGAGATGTCGCCATTGAAGACCACCGCATCCGCGTTCAGGCGCTCACCACTCGTCAGCTGGACGCCGACAACGCGCCCGCGCTCGACAATCATATGCCGCATCTCGGCCCCAAAGCGGAACTGCGCGCCATGTCGTTCCGCCAGGCTCTGAACCGCACGCGCAACCTGATGAATGCCGCCGTTGACCAACCAGACCCCGTCCTGCTCGACATGGGCGATCAGCATCAGCGTCGCGGGGGCGGCCCAGGGGGAGGCGCCCACATACGTGGCATAGCGGCCAAAGAGCTGCCGCAAGCGGGGGTCCTGAAAATGATCGCCAAGTGCACTCCAGAGAGTTCGCATCGGCATCGTTCGCCACAGGGCCGGCAAGCCGCCAGCGCCGAGCCTTGCCACGAGGCTTGCGGGTGAGGGCCGCTCGGAGGCGATGAAGGGTCCAGCGAGCGTTCGATAGATCGCTCGGCTCTGGTCGCAGAACGCCAGATAGGCGCGGGCCGCCGCCGGTCCCGAAAAGGCCCCGATCGCATCAGCCGATTGCGTGATATCCGCGAACAGGTCCAGTCGGCCGCCCTCGCGCCAGGCGTGCCGCGCGAGGGTCCCGGCGGGCGTCAAGCCAAGGCGATCGTCCAGCTGTTCGCCCGCGTCGTTGAACAGCCCCTCGAAGATCCACCGCATCGTAAAGACGGTCGGGCCAGCATCTATTGCAGCGCCTCCGGCATTGACCTGCCGCATCTTTCCGCCAGGCGCCGCAGCGCGTTCGCAGACGGTGACCTCCATTCCGGCTCGCGCCAGATCGGCCGCCGCCGCCAGGCCGCCCATACCAGCGCCGACGACAATGACGCGATGACCGACGGTCACCGCGAAGGAGGGTCCGGGGCCCGCGCTGTCCGCCGACCCACCTGGGGCCAGATGCTCAGCCCCGCCTTCAGATCGATACGGATGCGGTGATAGATGATCAGCGAAAGCCCGACGATGAGCGGTATGGACCAGAGCACCGGGTGCAGCGCCAGCGACGGGGCGAGACGTATCGAGCCAAAGGCGAGAAACGCCGTGTAGACCGAGATTCCTGCACCGACCAGAGCCTTCAGATGCTCCTTCATCCACTGCACCGGGCTAGGGTTGCGCGCATAGATGAAGCTGAGGTTGGTGACGCACGTCGCCAGGCCGACAATCGAAAGACCGATCATCAATGGCTGACCGATCAGCGCTCCCTCCCATGCACACACCGCAGCAGCAAGCAGCAAGAGGTATTGCAGGCCGACATTGACAACGGTTCGGTTGGCAGCGAGGTCGCGCCGGTTCGTTACGCACAGCCATCCATACCACCCAAGGTTGACCGTAAGAATGCCGTTGTGCAGCATAAGCCAGCCGAAGACACCGCGGACAAACGGCTCATCGAAACTGCCAACGAGATGAGGGTGCAGACCCATCGGGTCATACAACGTCAGCAGGCTCATCCCGATCGCAAAAGACCCCGTGAGCAACACGCACCATGTGAAGACACGACCCCACCTGCGATGATTGACCCCGCCCTTGCGCCCGACAACCGGCACCCAGAATGCGATCGCAGCAGCGGATCCGGTCAGGATATGGACGAAGATGAGGCCGTGGAATAGCGCCAGCTCCATATCGTGCTTCTCCGGCTCGCGGTCGCGATGACTATCGCATTTGACTATCTCACTGTAAAGTTATGTGTACATCCGCGATCTCCGAGGTGCGCGTCGAACGATGCAGGCTGTGGCTGGAATTCCCGACGGGCGGCAGCGGCCCTATGCACCGCCGAGGCCGGTGGCGCGAGCTGCGTTGCTGGCGCTGTTGCGCGTCGCGCTCCGCGGCGATGGCGATCTGCTCGGCCTGCTTCCAGCTAATGCCTATCGGATGGATATCGGCCCCCTCGGTTACTCGCGCCGCTCCATTCTGATCGTCAATCGACCAGATCAGGTCCGCCGTGTCCTGTCGGATCCCGAAGGCATATTTCCCAAGAGCGACCTCATGGTCGCAGCGCTGGCGCCGCTGATCGGCGATTCCCTTTTTGTGTCTTCTGGCGATACTTGGCGCCGCCAGCGGCGAATGATCGATCCTGCTTTCACGATGATGCGGGTCAACCGCGCCTTCCCCTCGATGCGTGAGGGCGCTCAGGCTTGTCAGCAAACCTTCGATGCCCATGCAAGAGACGGTGCAACTTTCTCGCTCGATCTCGCGATGAGCCATCTTACAGCCGACATCATTTGCCGGACTGTGTTCAGCACAGGCCTGGAAACGAGGGCGGCCCATGAGGTTTTCTCCGCTTTCACGACCTTCGAGCGAAGCGTCGCGCAGGTGGAAATCCGTCGCCTGATCATGGACCGCGCCTGGACGAGCGTGCCGCAGCGCGATGACGTGCTCGCCGCCTGCAACACAATTCGACGCCACCTCGGCGACTTGCTGGACAAACATCTTGGTCCAGAGGGAGCCGGGTTTGATGACATTGCCTCTTCCGTGATCGCCGCGCGCGACGATTTCACCAGCACGGCCTTCAATCGCGAGGAACTGATCGACCAGCTGGGCGTGCTCTTCCTTGCGGGCCATGAGACAAGCGCCAGTGCACTTACCTGGGCCTTCTTCTTGCTGGCGGAGCAACCCGACCTGGTCGCACGCGTACGCGCAGAAATCCGGGAGGTGGCCGGTGATGACGAGCCGATCACCATCGAAGCCACCAGGCATCTGCCCCTGATCCGCAACGTCTTTCGCGAGACGCTCAGACTTTACCCGCCGATCACCTTCCTCCCGCGGGTCGCCCTCGCCCCGACAACAATCGGGCGATATCAGGTCCGTCGCGGGGCGCTCGTGATGGTTGCGCCATGGGTATTGCACCGACACGCCAGCTATTGGCGCGACCCGCATGTCTTTGATCCGGACCGGTTCCTGCCCGAGCGTGAGGCCGAGCTCACATCGGGCGCCTATATCCCGTTTGGTCTTGGACCCCGTGTCTGCGCTGGCGCTGCCTTCGCCCAGACCGAGGCGGTGCTGCTGATAGCGGAACTTTTCCGCCGTTTTGACTTCCACATTGCCGATCCGGCGCGCGTGCGCCCGGCCGCGCGGCTGACGACCCGTCCAACCGAACAGATCATGGTTCGCGTAACACGCGCCAGCGCATGACCACGGTCCTGCTCACGCTTGGCCGTCTGCCCAAGGCGCTTGATCTGGCGCGCGGCTTCAACCGCGCCGGTTGTCGCGTGATCGTCGCCGACCCTTTCGGCTGGACGTTGGCTGGCGCCTCTCGCCATGTCGCGCGCGAGTTTTCTGTGCCGGCGCCGAGCAAGGGCGCTGCTGAATACCTCGCCGCCCTCGCCGAGATCGTGGTCCGCGAACGTGTCGACCTCATTGTGCCTGTCTCTGAAGAGACAATGCATGTCGCTTTCCTGCCCGACCTGCTCGGCGCGCGCACCCGCGTCTTTACCATGCCGCCTGATCGCGTGCTCGCGGTGCACAGCAAGGCTGGCTTTGTCCGCGCGGCGACAGCGATGGGTCTTGCCGCGCCAGAGACCTACCTGCTTGGCACGCCGGAGGCGCAATTGCTGGCCGAGGCCGACGCCGTGGTCTTGAAGCCGGTTTTCTCATGCTCGGGGCGCGGTGTACGTATCCTGCGTCAGGGCGACGCCCTGCCGGATCCTGATCCATCGACACCGGCGATTGTGCAGCGCTTCATCCCGGGGCGTGAGCACAGCAGTTGTACGATCGCCCATGAAGGTCAGGTGGTCTCGACGATGATCTATCGCGGCACAGTCATGTCCGGCAGCGTTGCGATCGCGTTCGAACGGGTCGAGGCGCCGGCGATCGCCCGATGGATTGAACTCTTTGTCCGCGGATCCGGCTGGACCGGATTCATTTCTTTCGATTTCATTGTTGACACTGCTGACCGCGTGGTTGGCATCGAATGCAACCCGCGAACAACGAGCGGGCTGCACTTCTGGCGGCCCGAAGACGTCGCTCGCGCGGTACTCAGCCCGCAGACGAAGCCGCCGGTCGGAGTGCGTCGGCATCTCAACCTGCAGCAATTCTACTCCTGCCTTACTGAAACCCAGATGGCGATGTTTCGCGGCCGAGGCTTTCGTCACCGGCTGGGGCGGCTGGTTGCAACACGGGATGTCACATGGGACTGGCGCGACCCCTGGCCGTTCCTGAGCATGACCCTGACGTCCTGGCCGATCATCCGCATGGCAGTTTCGCAGGGCGTCAGCTTCGGGGAGGCGGCAACGCATGACGTTGGCTGGTACGAAGAGACTGCAAACGCGCCGGCTGCTCAGCCGCCGTGATCGCGAGAGCAGCGCCGACAAGCACGCGGAGCGATCGTCGATGCCCGGCAGGGCGTTGTGATCTCGCGACCTGCCCGGAAAGGTCATGGATCGTCCTGTATGGCGCGTGGACCTCGCCGGATCGCTCACTCACCGGTTGTGGACGGGGTTCTCGGCTTGCCCCACCACGGGGCTTGCCGACATAGCGCTTGCGCGCACACGAGACAGGCAATTAGTGTCCCGAAATGTTGGAAACTGAGCCGGTTGAGGACCTCGCGGATTTCGATCCAGGCATGCCCCTGTGCACACTGGTCGTCGCGGGCTGGGCTGTAGCTGTGCAGCTGGGGCAACCTGGTCGGCGTTGTGATGCTCACCAGCTCTCGTTTCGACGCCCACATTACCCACTGCGCGGCTTTGGCAAGCGCGCTGTCCTGCGCCCTTCCTGTTGAGCCGGAGCTGCTCCATGCGTCCGAACGTACGCAAACCCGAACGTGCGACGCCTGCTGACCTGGCGACTTGCCGTCAGATGATCCGCACTGGATCCCGCTCGTTCTTTGTTGCGTCGCTGCTCCTGCCCGATGCTGTACGTGGAGGGGCGTACGCCCTCTATGCATTCTGCCGTCTGTCGGATGACACCATCGACGTGGACCATGGCGGGGAAGCTGGAATCGCGCGCCTGGCCTCGCGCCTCGATGCAATTTACGCTGGCGAGCCGGCCAACGCCGCAGTCGACCGGGCGCTGTTCGACGCTGTCGATCAGTACGCGCTGCCCCGTGCACCGTTCGACGCGCTTCTGGAGGGCATGGCGTGGGATGCATCCGGGCGGGAATATGAAACGATCGAGGATGTATATGACTATGCGGCGCGCGTTGCAGGCGCCGTTGGTGCGATGATGGCGACCCTGATGCGGGCGCGTCAGCCGGAGATGGTTGCGCGCGCATGCGATCTGGGCGTGGCCATGCAGCTGACGAACATTGCGCGGGATGTTGGTGAGGATGCGCGCAATGGCCGTTTGTATCTCCCTCGCGCCTGGATGCGCGAGGCTGGCCTTGACCCTGTTTCGTGGCTGGCGCGTCCAGAGTTCAATCGGCAGATTGCGGGGGTCGTGGAGCGTGTGCTCGAGCGCGCCCTTCAGCTCTATCAGCGTGCAGATCTTGGTATCGCGGGGTTGCCGCGCGCCTATCGCCCGGCGATCCATGCGGCGCGGCTTCTATACGCCGATATCGGCGTCCGCGTCACAATGTGCGGTCATGACTCGGTGTCCAGCAGAGCGATCGTGCCGACGTCTCGCAAGCTGCGGCTCCTGATGAAGGCGCTGACACGTTCGTGGCGGCCGCCGCCAGGCACGGATCTGGCTGCGCCTGCGCTGCCGCAGACCCAGTTTCTGGTTGATGCCGTTGTTGCCGGAAGTGACGTGCACGTTGAGCAGGATTCAGCTCCGGGCCTGCAGCACGACATCAGGTGGGTGATCGAGTTGTTTGCGGCGCTCGACGAGCGGCAACGACGGTTGACCTAGTTTGTGAGCCACTGAGGGCTTCATGTCGATTGCGCCGGGACGCTGTCGGTCACATGTCGCAGCCGTGAGGGCTTCAAATTGTTGCGGCCGCATGTTTTGCTGAAGGCTGTGCAGCTGCGGTCAACGCCAGCTGGCAAGGCGCGGCATGCGAAAGGGAAGCATCGCACGCACGACCGGATTGCATAGCCTCTCCAGTGACAGCGTCTCGTGCATGATGTCTGCAGGCGCGCCAGCCACTTGTCCTGCAAGATGCGATCGGGCGTAGAACGGAGCATCCTCCAGCACACGCACAAGCCTCGGCTCCATTCCGCGGTCGCCGCGGGCCGTTGGCTGCATGCGCCAGAAGGTTTTAGGCATCCTGGTCTGCGGCGGGGCTCGAATGACGATATCCGCGCCTGTGGAATCGAATTTCAGCGCGAGTGCGCGCTCTTCGCCACTCCGGAGAACGACGTCATAGTAGACGATTGTCGCGTCGTCGGCGACGTGTGAGCGTGACCAGTCCCACGAGCGGAACCTGCGTTCGAGTGGTTCGTCGCCGGAGTTGCTGTCGAAATAGCCCTCTCCATTCCAGGATGTACCGTCTTCGAACTTCACCGCGACGCGTCCCCGTGGTGCGATCGGTCGCCACACATGTCGGGCTTCTGCGTCCAGCGCAAAAGTCTGGCCCGAGAGATAGTAGGGATGCAGCGTCACTGTTCCGCGCAGGCGGGAGGGAAGGGGCGCTGTCCACTCGTCGACGTTGATGCAAAGTGTTTCGTTCTGCCAGCTCATGCTGCTGCGGCCGATCCCGATCTTGTCCGAGTCGCGAGCCAGACTCCTGTGACCACGTTCGGTCATGGCCCAACGATTTCCCCGGACCGAATAAAGTGCGACATTCATGGCGCAATGGTTTTCGGGATGCTGCCACCCCGACCACGCATAGTAGGGTGAGAAAACACTGCCGATGAAGGCGATGATTGTAAGGCCATGCTGTTTGTCTTCGCTGAGCGCGTCAATGTACCACCAGGCATAGCCGCCTGATCTGACTGGAATGTCGAAACTCGGTGCAGCAAGCCTGTTGCCAGGGGCAGGCGCACGCCGATGAGGTCCGGACCCGTCAGTTTCGTTCAAGCGCCCCGGCGACTTGCCAGCGCCGGCTGTTGGTTGGTCGTTCATCCCCAACGCCTCGCGCTCGACATCGGAAGTTGCACGCTCGTTCGCGTGAGTGCTTGTCGTCTTCCGCCCGCCTGCGCCATGTTCGGTCCAGAGCCGCCCAGGTAGCTGAGCATCGTCATCCTGAGAGTATCCGGATCAGTCTTGGCGCGTTCATGAGTATGCTCGCTCGCCAGGGCACAGCTGAGGATGCCGAGTTGACCAGATGAATCGCGCGGGCGCCCGTGCCGGCTGGTGTGGAGAGCCCCCATCTCGGCCGTCCTGTACCTGCGCTCCGCACGCACCGCGCGCCTCTCCGTCATCGTCACACGGACACGAGGGTCCAGTGCGTTCGCGGTCGCGAGATCATGAAGTCCGCCGCCCTGAGAGGTGGCGCTGTCTTTGCTCATCGATTCCTCGAGGTCGATTGACTGGACGTTAGCATGTGTCCAATCTGTCGGACATAGGTCGGGGTATGCCCGATCGACAAGTCCGGGAGACGGTCATGACCCTACCTGCGCGTGTCGACGCAGCACTCAAGGCCGCAATCGACCGGGCAGACATGCCCAGCGCACCTCCCGGATTGATCAAGGCGCTTCGCTACGCGGTGTTTCCCGGCGGGGCCCGCGTCCGCCCGATGCTTTGCCTCGCCGTCGCGCGCGCTTGTGGCGACGATCGCCCGGCGATCTCGGATGCCGCCGCCGCAGCCGTCGAGCTCCTGCACTGCGCCTCGCTCGTTCACGACGACCTTCCGTGCTTCGACAACGCAAGTTTCCGTAGGGGCAAACCTTCAGTGCACTCACTCCACGGCGAACCTCTCGCGCTGCTGGCAGGCGACGCCCTCATCGTTATGGCTTTCGAACGTCTCGCCATCGCTGGTGCCGCAGAGCCAACACGGATCGGACCCTTGATCGAAACGATCGCCCGTGGGGTCGGCGCCCCGGCTGGCATCACGGCGGGGCAAGCATGGGAAAGCGAGCCCAGCGCCCCGCTGGATATCTATCATCAGGCGAAAACCGGCGCGCTTTTTGTCGCCGCGACCACATCCGGCGCTATCGCCGCCGGGTCGGAGGGAACGCCATGGCGTTTCCTTGGGGAAACACTCGGCGCGGCGTACCAGGTCGCCGACGATCTTATGGACGCTGTCCAGTCCGAAGGCTGCGACAAGCCCATCGGCCAGGACGCCCTGCTGCATCGACCCAGCGCGGTCGCCGAACGGGGCATCCAAGGTGCCCTCGCCAAGCTGAACGAGCTGGTCGAGCTAGCTGTCGCCTCGGTCCCTGACTGTGAAGGCGCGCAGGAAATGCGCGATCTGGTGCGGATGACCGCGATGCGGCTGGCCCCAAAACAGCTGTCGCGCAGTGCTGCATAGTCGCCTGTGAATAACTGGCGCACGCGGTGGATCAAGTGGCGCAACGCACGCCTCTCCGATCCCCGGTTTCAAAGATTTGCAGCCGACTTCCCACTAACACGAGCCCTCGCCCACAACCGAGCGCGAGGGCTGTTCGACGTGGTGGCCGGGTTTGTGTACTCGCAGGTCCTGACCGCCTGCATTGAGCTCGACCTACTCAACGCGCTGAAGGCCGGCCCACGTGATGTGCAGGACATGGCGGCATCGCTGAACGTTCCGGCACCCGAGATGGCGCGGTTGCTCCGCGCCGCAGCGTCGCTCGATCTGGTTGAGCCGATCGGCGGGCAGTACGCGCTTGGCGCTCAGGGAGCTGCGCTGCTGGGCAATTCGGGCCTGTCCGACATGATCCGCCACCACAACAGGCTCTACGCTGACCTGCAGGATCCGGTGGCGCTGCTCAGACGCGGGCGCGGCGAACATCTTGCGGGGTATTGGCCCTACGCAACAGCTCAACACCCCGAAAACACTGGGGAATCAGACGTTTCGGCCTACTCCGCCCTGATGGCGGCGACCCAGCCGGTTGTAGCGGCCGACATCCTCGCCGCCTACTCCATGCGTCGCCACAGGAAGATCATGGACGTCGGCGGCGGAGAGGGCGCGTTCCTGTCGGCCGTGGCTTCGCGCTGGCCCCAACTCCAGCTTCATCTTTTCGACTTGCCGGCTGTCGTAACCCGGGCGCGCAAGGTTCTCGAGCCGCACGGCTCCCGGACCAACTTCACGAGCGGCAGCTTTCTGTCCGACCCCCTGCCGGCCGGGGCGGATCTCGTCACGCTCGTCAGGATACTGCACGACCATGACCACGATGGCGTGAAGCAACTATTGTCTTCCGCGCGCGCGGCCCTGGCGCCGGGCGGCCGGCTGCTGATCGCTGAGCCGATGTCGGACGCCCGAGGCAAGGACCGCGTTGGCGACGCCTATTTCGGGCTTTATCTGCTGGCTATGGGGCGCGGGCAGGCGCGAACGCCCACGCAGATCAAACAATACGCGCTCAGCGCCGGATTCAGGCGCACGCGAATGCTGCGCGTGCGAACGCCTGGCCTGCTCCGTGTCATGATTGCCGACCTGTGACAGGCCGGCTGCGCGTGGCCTTGATTTGAGCCGCGAAGGTGATTCCGGCCGCAGGACCGAATCCGGGCCTCGGGCTTTCGACGTTCCCTAAGGTCGCCCCGGCCGCTCGCCAACTTTCCGGGAAAAACCAGCGAAACGCGGCCGGTTAAGCGCCCCTAAATGCGTCAGGCGTGATTGACACTCGATATCGTCCACGTAAGCTTACACTGTGGCCTCGCAACAATCCTTGCGCGCGACGCGAGTGGAAGTGGGAGACGAGATGCAGACTGTCGCTGTCGTCCTGGACGGGCCTCAACAGATCGCTGTGCGCCAACTTGCGCTCAACACTGTGCGAGACGACGACGTCGTGATCGATGTGTCGTGGAGCGGGATCAGCACCGGAACCGAGCGCTTGCTGTGGTCTGGCCGCATGCCGCCATTCCCCGGGATGGGCTATCCGCTCGTGCCTGGCTATGAGTCGGTCGGCCGTGTGGTCGATGCCGGCGCCAAGGCGACGCACCGTATCGGCGAGAACGTCTTCATCCCCGGTGCCACCTGCTATCGCGATGCTCGCGGCCTCTTCGGCGGTGCCGCGCGGACACTGATTGCACCCGGCGCGCGCGCGACCGCTGTTCCCGAAAGTCTTGGCTCGCAAGCCGTGCTCATCGCGCTGGCCGCGACTGCCTATCATGCTCTCGACGGTGGCGCTCCTCCTGATCTGATCGTCGGCCACGGCGTACTTGGACGGTTGCTGGCGCGCATCACAATCGCGACCGGAGCTCCCGCGCCGACCGTATGGGAGACCAATGCGCAGCGGTGCGGTGGCGGTGTCGGATACGAGGTCCTCCATCCGGACGAAGATCAGCGATCGGACTACGCGACAATCTACGATGCTAGCGGCGCGGGCTCGCAGCTGGATTCGTTCGTGAAACGGCTGGCCAAACGTGGCGAGATTGTTCTTGCCGGTTTCTATGAAGACCGGCTGTCATTCGCCTTCGTGCCCACCTTCATGCGCGAGGCGCGCTTTCGCGTCGCCGCCGAATGGAAGCCTGAAGATCTGAGGGCGATCAGCGCGATGCTGCGCCTCGGAAGTCTGTCGCTTGACGATCTCGTCACGCACGCACAGTCGCCCGAAAAAGCCGACGATGCCTACGCCACCGCGTTTACCGACAGCGCGTGCCTCAAAATGGTCCTCGACTGGAGACACTGCGCATGAGCGTGACGCTGCTGGACAATCGGGCTCTGCGCAGGGAAGCGGCCATCGAGCCGGATCCCGTTCCAACCGGCGAAGTCACGAAGGAAACCCAGATCATCGCCATCTACGGCAAGGGCGGCAGCGGCAAGAGCTTCGCCCTCGCCAATCTCAGCTACATGATGGCGCAGCAGGGCAAGCGCGTGCTCCTGATCGGCTGCGATCCCAAGTCGGACACCACCTCACTGCTGTTCGGCGGCAAGGCCTGCCCGACCATCATCGAGACTTCCTCGCGCAAGAAAGCGGCCGGCGACGAGGTACGCATCGAGGATGTGTGTTTCCAGCGCGATGGCGTGTTTGCGATGGAGCTTGGCGGGCCAGAAGTCGGTCGCGGCTGCGGCGGACGCGGCATCATTCACGGCTTCGAACTGCTCGAGAAGCTCGGCTTTCACGACTGGGGATTCGACTATGTCCTGCTCGACTTCCTCGGCGACGTGGTCTGTGGCGGCTTCGGACTGCCGATTGCGCGCGACATGTGCCAGAAGGTCATTGTTGTCGGATCGAACGACCTGCAGTCGCTCTACGTGGCGAACAATGTCTGCTCGGCGGTGGAATACTTCCGCAAACTGGGCGGCAATGTCGGCGTCGCCGGCATGCTCATCAACAAGGATGACGGCACGGGCGAAGCTGCTGCGTTCGCAGCGGCGGTCGGAATCCCTGTGCTGGTTGCCATACCTGCCGACGAAGACATCCGTCGGAAATCCGCCAACTACCAGATCATCGGTACACCGGGCGAACGCTGGGGCCCAATGTTCGAGGGCCTCGCCGCCAACGTCGCGACCGCGCCGCCGGTGCGTCCGACGCCGCTGACGCAGGACCAACTGCTCGGCCTCTTCAAATCCGACCAGGTCGGCGGCGGGGTTGTGCTCAAGCCCGCAACGCAGGCCGACATGCGCGGCGCGACTTACGTCGAGAAGCCCACCCTCGAAGTAATCTATGACGCGGTATGATGCATGATTGACCGCGATCCCTCAGAAGCGCCACGCGACGCCCCCGGCTTCGACGCCGCCGACGTTGCCGGCGCCAGCATTTCTGCCGAGGGCTCCGGCTGTCATGCAGGCGCTGCAGAGCTTCACAAGGCCGCCGCCAGCGCCGGCAAGTCCGAAGTGCTGGAGCGTTATGCGAAGGACTATCCCAAAGGGCCGCACGATCAGCCCCAGAGCATGTGCCCAGCCTTCGGTAGCCTGCGCGTCGGCCTTCGCATGCGTCGCACGGCGACGATTCTGTCGGGCTCTGCCTGCTGCGTCTACGGGCTTACCTTCACATCGCACTTCTACGGCGCGCGGCGCTCCGTCGGCTACGTCCCCTTCAACTCCGAAACGCTGGTCACCGGAAAGCTGTTTGAGGACATCCGTGAGGCGGTGTTCCAGCTGGCCGACCCCGAAAAGTACGACACCATCATCATCACCAATCTCTGCGTGCCGACAGCATCCGGCGTGCCCCTGCAGTTGCTGCCCAAGGAAATCAACGGCGTCCGGATCATCGGCATCGACGTGCCGGGCTTTGGCGTGCCGACCCATGCTGAGGCAAAGGATGTCCTCGCGGGCGCGATGCTGAAGTACGCCCGCAATGAAGCAGAGCAGGGACCCGTCGCGGCACCGCGCGAGCGCGCTTCGCTGCCGACGGTGACGCTACTGGGCGAAATGTTTCCGGCCGATCCGGTCGGAATCGGCATGATGCTGGCACCTATGGGTCTCGCTGCCGGCCCGGTCGTGCCGACCCGCGAATGGCGCGAACTCTACAGCGCGCTGGACTGTGCCGTCGTAGCCGCAATCCATCCCTTCTACACCGCCTCCGTCCGCGAATTCGAAACCGCCGGCCGCAAGGTGATCGGCTCGGCGCCCGTCGGGCGGGACGGAACTGCAGCCTGGCTCGACGCTATCGGCGCAGCCTGCGGCGTTGCCCAGGACAGGATCGACACCGCCAAGAACAAGATCCTCCCGGCGATTACCGGCGCGCTCGCCGGTTCGCCGATCAAGGGCCGCGTGACTGTCTCTGGCTACGAAGGCTCCGAGCTTCTCGTCGCCCGCTTGCTGATCGAAAGCGGCGCTGACGTGCCATATGTCGGCACGGCTTGCCCGCGCACGCCCTGGTCCGAGCCCGATCGGCAGTGGCTCGAATCCAAGGGCGTCCGCATCCAGTACCGCGCGTCGCTTGAGCAGGACATTGCCGCGATCCACGAGTTCGGACCTGATCTTGCGATCGGCACGACGCCCGTGGTGCAGCACGCCAAGGAGCGTTCAATCCCCTCGCTCTACTTCACCAACCTTATCGCCGCGCGGCCTCTCATGGGCCCCGCAGGCGCCGGCTCCCTCGCTCAAGTTGTAAATGCCGCGCTGGCCAACAAGGGCCGCTTCGATCGCATGACCGAGTTCTTTGAAGGCGTCGGCACGGGCCATGCCGCCGGCGTCTGGGAAGACACGCCGCACGATCGGCCCGAGTTCAAGGCGCGCTACGCCAAAACCATGGCGGCCTCCCGCGCGGCGGAAGAGGCGGTGGGCACATGACGCTCATCTTCGATCATGATCGCGCAGGCGGCTATTGGGGCGCTGTTTACGCCTTCACCGCGGTCAAGGGCCTGCAGGTCATCATAGATGGTCCCGTGGGTTGCGAGAACCTGCCCGTCACATCAGTGCTCCACTATACCGACGGCCTGCCGCCCCACGAGCTTCCGATCGTCGTGACGGGTCTGGGCGAGGAGGAGCTCGGCAAGACCGGCACGGAAGGTGCCATGAAGCGCGCCTGGAAAACGCTGGACCGCGATCTGCCTGCAGTCGTCGTGACCGGGTCGATCTCCGAAATGATCGGTGGCGGTGTGACGCCCGAGGGCACGAACATCCAGCGCTTCCTGCCGCGCACGATCGACGAGGATCA
>Ga0163144_10003289_pt1 | contig 36862 bp, 64 predicted proteins | sample OliLak19BULKMAT1_FD_123175 | JGI IMG/M metagenome (GOLD analysis project Ga0163144, IMG submission 123175) | Freshwater microbial mat bacterial communities from Lake Vanda, McMurdo Dry Valleys, Antarctica - Oligotrophic Lake LV.19.BULKMAT1 | ecosystem: Environmental > Aquatic > Freshwater >...
CTTAACCTTAACTCAAGATCTGGTTTATACTTTAACAGCATAAAGCATTGTTTTATGGTAACCACTAGCTGATAACTAGGTAAGGTATTGTAGTTCATAAACTCAGACTAGTTAAATAACTCTGTAATAGCCTTAGTAAGTTGTAAATGCCTTCTAAGGTGCTTTACTTCTTTAACCTTGCGCCCTTTCTCAGAAGTCCCCAACCCGTATATAAACCCTGAGATCATATACCCAAATAGTTGATACTTAGTTTCACAAAAAACAGGAGTAAGACTTAAACATTTCATTAAAGACTGTTTATAAGTATTCAAAGACTCATAAGACTTAACTACCCTAGAGTGAGATACCCTCTCTACTTGCCAGTCTAAAACCACCTTCTCTAGTTCTTTTGTTTCTTTTTCAATCTTATAAGATAACTTCTCGGCATCAATCTTGTTAATCTCAGATTCAATATGCTTTACTGAAAGTAAACTAACCATTGGTAATACATCACCGTTATTTAATTTAATCCCAGCGAATAAACTAAAAGGTAATTGAGTATCGTGTGAAGAAAACAAACACAATCCGATAATACTATTAGTCTTATGTAAGTTCAGCCTAAACTGACCGTGATTGGCAGTCTGTCTAATAATAGTCTTTAAGTAATAAGTTTGTTCCCTATAATTACTTTTATTTTCTGGACTGTAACCTAGTTGATCTAAGAAATTTAGAAAGGAATCGATATTAATCATATCGTAATCCCCCTGACATTTAACTGCATCTTGTTGTAATATACTTTTCATAACTAATACGCTCTTATAATCTACTATTTAAAATTTCTACACCGCCCTGAGTAACATACTCATAGAAGTAATCCTCTACCTCATCCCCAAATTCATCTAATTCGTCTTGCGTTATTCCTGAATCTGCAATTTTCATTCTTGGACTGTTATAAACTGAATTACAGTGGTAATAACTAACATCTCTATCAAGATTAGAACGAACCATAGTTTCAATAACTTCTAATCTTAGTTCTACGTCCCAAGCTATAGAATCAGGTCCACGCAGTTTTTCATCAAATTCAGGAGTATATTCAACATGAAAAACAATAGGAGTTAAACAATAACTCGGAGTTATCTCAGCGCAAAAAGTTCTTTCTAAAAAATTGGAGTAGTTAACTTCCCAAATTTTAGATATTTCAGGATACTCTGCTAAGTTCCAATGTTTAGTAGTATCAATCGCAATAATTTTAAAGTCTGATTTCATAATTTCCCCTTGTATGTAGTAGCTATCGGCGCGGTTGAACCTAAACTTTAGCTCTATTTCTTTCGATGACGCTTGGAGCTTGAGCAATTACCACCTTAATTAATTCGCCGTACTCTTTAATCTGCTCGGTAGTATACTCGTTTTTTTTTCCTACATTTTCAAAAGTTTTCTCCCACTGTTTAAAAGTTTTAGTAAGACAACCGATAGTCAGAGTCGTGTAACTGCTTAGGGAAATAGTGTCTTTAGATCCGGTAATATAAAAAGAGTTAGAGGTCCAATCATTATCGATCACTACTCCATACCCAAATACCTTTCCATCCCCAAATACCTGTCCATCTCCAAATACCTGTCCATTGACCAATACTCGACCCCTGCCAAATACCTTTCCATTGTCATATACCCTTCCACTTCCGTATACCTTTCCGCATCCAAATACCTGTCCATTACCAAATACCTCTGCATATTCAGATACCTCTCCCTCTTCAGATACCTCTCCATTGCCAAATACCTTTCCATTGTCATATACCCTTCCATCGCCAGATACCAGTCCATTGCCAAATACCTGACCATTTCCATATATCCAACAATTCCCGTCTTGACTTAAGTTACTTTCGGATTCAATGAATCCCCCTAGATTCCCCTTTTTAATCAGCACCCATCCACTCCCAAAATCTTTCAGAGCTTTAACCTGAAACAATGGTTTACGCGATGGCGTTACTAGCTCAGATTCAATTAGTTCGTATTTCTTTTCCATAATTTCCCCTTGTATGTAGTAGCTATCGGCTCGATTGAATCTAAACTTTAGCTTTATTCAAGAGGTTCAACTAGTCCAACGGGAATACCATTCTCAAAAACTATCCAACCCTCAATCTCATCGCCTTCAACTGTTACAGGCCCACTCAGTAGTAATAAATCTCTATCTTCAAATACCTTAATAATTGCGTTCTGAGCATCTACTAAATGCAAATCTACAATAGCCTCTGATTCAGTATCTACAATAACTCCACTATCATCTATAGATACCACTAAAATTTCTACTCTCATGCTTTCCTTTAAAACTTCTACTTTCATGCTTTCCTTAAAATGTTTCAGGCGGCCAATCTTTGACTCGACAATTAACTTCACCTTTGACCGCCAAAATTTGCGGCGATTCAGGTAAATTTAAAGCTAATAGAGTTTGATTAATTAAATCCACTAGACCTAAAGAAAGTTTAATAGGATCAGAATCATCCTCAGAAGTATCAAAAATTAAAGTGATGTTTTTAACTATGAGAGTTTTCATTATCTTGATCGTCCTTTACGATAGCGGTTGTAATATCTTCTAACCAATTATTCAGCCTATCTAATTTGCCCGCGGCCTTAAATTCCCCTTTAAACTCAAGTAACCCAATAAGGATATTTAACTCTAGCCTATCCTTTAAAAGATAACATAAATTAGTTTGTTGAATTACCTGTAATGTTTTATTTAGCTTTTTCAATGGTTCCCCCTTCACTATCGGCAGTCTCTACAGTCCATGTACTTGAATCTAAGGTATGGCTATACTCTAAAAGAGTATCTATTTCCTGACCATTACCTAGTCTAACTAGATTAAGAGCTTCAAGCTCACTTTCAGCGTCAATAGCTATTCCACTAGTCCACACTTCTCTTTTAATTACCGTAAATTTTGGCATTTGTTCCCCCATTATGTTATACTTAGTATCGACACATGAGATTAATTACTTTAGCAATTATTTTACCTTTGTTTGGATGCACGACTAAGATCCCACCAAACCCTTATGGTAAGTTATTAGGAAAAAATACCGATAATATACAAGCACTTACCTGCGAAGAGTCTAGGAGCCAAATTCAATTGAATTTGATACATTGTGAGGTATTGAAAGAGAAACTAGAAATAGATGCAATAACTAATAGTTGTAGGATTTACAGATATTAGTTCAATCTATAATACTTTAAAATTTTAGAATCTCCACTTACTAAATCGTTAAGGACTAAGGAAGGTCCAATAGACTCTGCTACCTCACTATAATTTGAATCAGTAGCCTTTCCAATTCTAATCAGTATTTCATGTATTAAAGGATTTAAACCTGGATCTTTATACCCGATAGGAATACCAAATTTAAATTCTGGAAATTCTACTAAATGGGCTAAAAATTCAGGATTTTCTATAATCACACCTTGTTTATAGACACTTGGATAGCCCTCCAAGTAGTTTTCATCCTCTTCTGATAACTCAGTAACTCTAAATTTATTGTCTGACATATCTAGGAGTCCTACTGGATAAACATTTCGGCAAGATTCCAAAGCTCTCTATTTATCCTTAGACTTGCATCAATACCCTTAACTGCTCTAGCTTTCTTGCTGACCTTACCATCTTTACTAGTCATACTGACTCCTATAGGAGCTTTAATTAGATTTTCTTGCACTACGTTAAAAACACTCCACAAGTCTTTGCCTGTATCTTGCGACCGGCGGGGACTGGAAACTTCGCTAACTTTCATAGCACCTTTATTCTCTTCTCCTACTCTAATAATGATAGCTGCCTCAGTCAAACTAATAACTTGGTTATCGGTTAGTTGTACTTGCTTCATCTCCTTAACTCTTTCATAAAGACTAGCAGACTGATCTGCCAATAGACTTACGGTTTCCTCAATTTTTAGAGGGATATTCCCTACATGTCTTACGCGAATCGGTTGAAATAAATTAGTTCCTACAATTAAACCATTCTCACAAGCAAATCTAAAAAAACCTAGCATAAACTCATAAGACTTAGTGCCGTCTTTAGCATTTCTCTGTAAAATCTGAAACTTACCTTCACCTTCTAAATCTGGTAACTTAGGATTTTCAAAGGAGGCTAAATAAGGTTTAAAAAGTCTATCCTCTACGGTTCTACTCTTTACCTGTTTATAACTCGTAATAGACCATCCTGCATCATTTAAAGTTTGAACGATAGAAACATCGTCCGTAGGCTTATATCTCTCTGTAGTCTTACCTGGATGCCTTGATACGTTCAACAGACTAATATCTGTTTTACCCTGTAGACCTGGATTATTAGCTATAATTTGCTCTAAACTCATAAATTTACCTCTTTTATTATTTCCAATTAGTATATCGTCATCTTAGCTATTAAACTTTACTAGAATAGTTACTCTCTTTATAGTAATTCTAATTTCCCCTCAAGGTCTGAAATCTGCCTTTCTAAAGACTTTATTGTTTTTTTATGGCAATCTATAAGGTGTTGACTAGAAGATCTATAATCCTGCGAAGATTTTTTATAGGAGATACAAACATCGTCAATGCTAAGAGTATACTTATGCTCACCTTCTTTTAAAGTGATTACTGCTCTACGGGGATCACTATCCCCTATTTGAAGTAAAATAACCTCAGTAATGGGTTTTTCAGTTTGGATTCCGCACTGATGGTAAAGTTTTTGTCCAACCACTAATTTTAAAAATTCTTCTTTATTCATGTAAGTATATCGGATAAAGGTCTATTGAACTTTAGACTTATTTTACTATTCCGTAATTTCTAAACCTAAAGCTAATACCACCTCAGATTGACCATATTTATCTATTAATGCATTAAGAAAACCTTTAAGACTATTCTGGCTTAAAACTGTATCTAGCAGATCCCCCTCACTCATATCTCCTACCTCTTCAATAGAGAATAGATTTTTAATTTCATCCTTACTATATGACCTTTTGACAACCTCCTCCTTAGCACTATCAGTTAGTGCGTTAAATGCATCCTCAGCATCTATGTCTATATCTAATGTTACCAGTTTACTACCCATAATATACTTATCGGCACGTAATAAAAAAGCTAAAGTAATTTCTAATTTAAGACGATAGTTTATTTAGGAGAAGTAATCCGATCATAAAGGTTTTAAAGAAAACGGGTAAGACGACGACCGAACAAACTTTTTAACTAGAACGACTATTCAATACAACCACCTTGGCATGGTATTTGTAGCTAAAGGTTGGCATGAGTTTTGCCGATAGCTTAAGTGATCGAATCGGTTTGGATTAGTCTAAAAGTGTAGATTTTAAAATTCAAAATTCATGCCAATTTCTAATTCTGACAGATTCCTACAGGAATCTACAGATATCTACTTCTAGTAGAAAAATAGGTATTTATGTAGTTGTGTTTTTAGCTGGATCGGTTGTGTAGTTGTGTTTTTAGCTGGATCGGTTGGACGAATCTGGAATTAAGAAAGTCTTTTTAATCCTGTTACACTTTCAATTGTCTGTTTGAAATTTTCAACATTGACTCCAACAGAAGGGTTATAGTTATCTATAAGATAAGTCAAAACTTCTGTAGCTTGTTCTGGGCTAGCAGATAGCCCCATATCTTCTGCTACCTCGTATACATCATCTGGAGTATAAGCAACTACAAACGTATTATCTAAATCCATATCCAACATGGCGGAGTGTATGGAGTTGAGTACATTCTCTAGGGATGAGGGATTAACCACTACCTCCGATAATACTGACTTTAATGTCCTCATATACTCTCCTTAAATTTGAATTCTTACCAAACCTAGCAAAGAACGTGGTTTGTCCGACAAGGTTCGATATTATCAGGATGTAACTCAATAGTCAAGCAACTTTGCAAAGCGATGAGTCTAATACACTACTTACTGAATAAGCCTTCTATCGACAACTCTAACTCCTCAAGGTCTACGGGCTTATTGATATGCAAATTAAATCCCGCCTCCCTGGTCCTTTTAATATCTTCTTCCATACCATACCCTGTAATCGCAATGGCTTTTCCTGCTCTATTTGTTTTATGGTACTCATGAACTACATCTAATCCACTACCGTCAGGTAGTCCCATATCACTGAGAAGTAAATCAAAACTCTCAAGATTCAGAGCCTTTACAGCTGATGCGACATTTAAAGCATGGTGGACAGAGTGACCGCCGTACTCCAACGCCACTTTTAACATAGCCCCAGCATCTACATTATCCTCAACAAGTAAGATCTTATGGTAGGATTTACCCGCTAGTGTAGGCTTAATAGGGATCGTAATCTCTTCCGTAAGCTCAGTTGGTAGGGTCAAAGTAAAAGTAGAACCTTTATTCAACCCCTCACTGTGAGCTTCAATCTGCCCACTATGTAATTGGACTAGATTTTTACAAATAGCCAATCCTAGCCCTAAGCCTCCCTCCTTTCCCTGCTCGTAGCCTTGCTCAAAAGCGTCGAATATCTTGGAGATATTATCTGCATGAATTCCTTTTCCAGTATCAGTGATGACGATTTCTATTTTATTATTTCCAATATTTTTGGTTGATAAGGTTATAATCCCTTTTTCGGTAAATTTTAGGGCATTAGCAATGAGGTTCCAGAGCACTTGTTGAATTCTATTAGAGTCAGCCCGTATAATAGAATTCTCTGCGTTAAGTGTCAAAATCATCTTCTGGCCCGATTCTTTTAGTTCGCCACAACTTAAATCTACCGCCTGTTTGATCGACTCGTGTACATCTACCCTGGAAAGATTCAAAGAAGTCTTACCGTATTTCATTCTGTTCATATCTAGTAGATCATCTATAAGATGAACTTCTAAACCAATATTTTTCCTGATAAGTTTGAGGTAATTCATAACATCTTCTGGAAGATCGGTTCTTTTTTGCAAAATCTGTAAAGCGGTTAAGACTGGTGCTAATGGAGTACGAAGTTCGTGACTCAACATTGCGAAAAATCTATCTTTCTCACTAATAACACCTTGGGCAAGGTTCTTAAGGTGATGCTCTCGTTCGTTAGAAATTAGTAATTGTTCATTCACCTTAACGGCATTTTCTAGCTCCTCTGTTAGAGTCATAACTGTCTCATCATATTTACATAATAAATTGTTCTAGGTAGTTTATCGGTCGGTTGCTCGTATAACTTGAGGATTTATTTTCTTAAACCCCTTTAATTGATTTTTAAACTTATTGTTTACAAGTTAGAGGCTTACTAAACCTTTACGTCCCTTACCTACCCCAACTCGAACGTAAATAACCAAACTAATAGGCATTTTATATTGATGTTAGGTAATCAAGGGACAAGTGAATTAAAAAAAGCTAGCAGAGTGGGAGAACTCTGCTAGCTCGAAGGAGTCAATAAACTCGGCAATGCCTCTTTGGGAGTTATAGGCTGTTTGCTCTAATTATAAGTATCGGCGCGATTGACTCTAAACTTTAGCTTTATTTTTTTTCCATAATTTCTCGTGGCGTGGTTGCAGTTACTACCGGCTACCCTTCCATGCCCTCTCTACCACTCCTTCACCAGCTACCCTTCCATTTCCCGAAACATGTACATCACTAGAAACATGTCCGTGTCCAAATACTACTCCCCTTCCGTATACCTGGGCATTGCCTGATACCTCTCCATTTCCGCCTACCATTCCATTTTCAGATACCTGTCCATTTCCAGATACCTGTCCATTTCCGCCTACCATTCCATTTCCGTATACCAGACCATATCCAGATACCTTTCCATATCCAGATACCTTTCCATTTCCAAATACTTGTCCATTTTCAAATACCTTTCCATTGACCAATACTTGACCCCTGCCAAATACCTGTCCATACCCAAATACCCTTCCATTTCCAAATACCTTTCCATTGTCATATACCCTTCCATCGCCAGATACCTCTCCATTGCCAAATACCATTCCATTTTCAAATACCTGTCCATTTTCAAATACCTGTCCATCGCCAGATATCCAACAATTCCCGTCTTGACTTAAGTTTTTTTCGGATTCAATGAATCCCCCTAACTCGTCCTTTTTAATCACCCCCCATCCACTCCCAAAATCTTTCAGAGCTTTGATCTGAAACAAGGGTTTGCCCAGCGGCGTTAGTAACTTGCTCTCAATTAGTTTGTATTTCTTTCCCATAATTTCCTGTTATTGTTGCAGTTACTACCGGCGCGGTTGAATTTAAACTTTAGCTTTATTTCTTTCGATGACTCTTGGAGCTTGCAAAATTACAAACTTAATTAATTCGCCGTATTCTTTGATTTGTTCGGAAGAATAGCCGTTTTCTTTTCCCCAAGTCTTGAAAGTTTTGGTCCACTCTTCAAAAGGTTTAGTCGTCCCTCCGATAGTTAAAGTGGTGTAACTGCTTAGGGAAACAGTGCCTCTAGAGCCTGTAATATAAAAAGAGTTAGAGATCCAATCATTATCGACCACCTTTCCATCGCCAGACACCTTTCCATATCCAGATACCCTTCCATTTCCAGATACCTCACCATTGCCAAATACCCTTCCATTTCTAGATACCTTTCCATTTCCGGCTACCTCTCCATTGCCAAATACGGTTCCATTTCCAGATACCTTTCCATTGTCAGATACCCTTCCATTTTCAGATACCCTTCCATATCCAGATACCTGTCCATTTCCGGCTACCATTCCATCGCCAGATACTATTCCATTGTCGCATACCTGTCCATTTCCGGCTACCCTTCCATCTCCAAATACCTGTCCATTTCCAAATACCTGTCCATTTTCAAGCACTTTGGCAGTTCCAGATACCATTCCCTTACCATATACCCTTCCACATCCAAATACCTTTCCATTTCCAGCTACTATTACATCTTCAAATACCTGACCATTTTCAAATACTCGGGCATCTTCATATATCCAACAATTTCCGTCATGGCTTAAATTACCTTCAGACTCAATGAATCCCCCCAGATCCCCCTTTTTAACCACTCCGAAGGCTCTCAGAGCTTTAACCTGAAACAATGGTTTACCCGATGGGGTTAGTAACTTGCTTTTAATTAGTTTGTATTTCTTTCCCATAATTTCCTGTTATTGTTGCAGTTACTACCGGCGCGGTTGAATTTAAACTTTAGCTTTATTTCTTTTATAAAATTCTATGCTCAGTTCGTTTTTTCTTTCTATCTTTATTGTAATCAGATAATTCTGGTTTAACTGCTTTATTTTTTTCAGCAATTCCAGCATCTTCTACTGTTTTAGCTAGGGCAGCATCTACAGCAGCCTGAGCTTCATCTGTAAGCTCTACAGATACTTCTGAGGCTTTTTCAGGCTCAAGAATGACTCTCTGATTCTTACCATCTATAATTGCCGCAGCAATAGCTCTGGCAAATAAGCCAATAGTTTTAACCGCATCATCATTGGCTGGTAGGGGATAGTCTACAGTAGTAGGGTCTACGTTAGTATCTACTAACGCAATTACTGGAATATTCAGCTTTTTAGCTTCTGTTACTGCTAAAGACTCTTCATTAGCGTCTGTAACAAATATAAAATCGGGTAGTTTTTTAAGTGACCTTACTCCGTCACAGTCTCTTTTAAGTTTTTCAACTTCTTTACGCATTAGATTAGCTTCCTGCTTAGTCATATGCCTATGCTCTCCAGCCTCATACCTAAGTAACTGGGATTCATAGTCCTCTAAAGTCTCAACAGACTTTCTAACTACTTTAAAGTTAGTTAATAGTCCAGCTCTCCATCTAGCATTAATAAAGGGAGAACCAGATTTAACTGCACTTTCTGTTAGTGCCTCTCTTCCCTGTTTTTTAGTGCCCACAAAGAGTATGGTCTTCCCAGATTTAGCTGCCTCTACAATGGCAGGTCTTACCTTATTTTGCCAGATTTTAATTGTCTTTTCTAAGTCTATTATATAGATATCTTTTTTAACACCATATATAAAGGGACTAGCTTTGGGGTGCCAATTAGAAGTCTTGCTTCCAAAGTGGCTCCCAGCTTCAAGTAAAGATTTTAGAGTAATTTCGGATGTAGGTATATACTCAGACCTATTGTTATTGTAATTGTTTGAACGTTCTTCCATAGTCAGAGTAAAGTATCACACTTATACCGATGCAGTCAAATACACCTAAAGGTTCTTAAAAATAAGTTGATGTAGTGATTACTTCAGACAGTAATTTAATTCTTAAAAACTGGATTATTACTACTTTCGAGACTCACAGGTTTGGTCAAGTCAAGGGCGCAGCCACGATTCAGCCAGATTTTAGTGGTCATTTTATTGAAGTAAATCCAGTAGTTATTCTATTGTTTGTCATTATTGCGACAAATCATTCATTCGATCTACTGAAGTTCTTATACCTTTCATTAACTACAGCTATTCATTTTATAATGAATAGCTTATAGGCATCAGGTACATCTAAAGTTATCTACTTAAGATGTCGATATAATAAGTAATGGACTTAAGAAGGATGTGGTGTGAGAAATCGTTGGTAGGTGCCCGATGAGCATCAGGGGATTTGTTATTATCGGTTAAGATCTGGAGTATTTAATGGAAACCATACTTGAGTGTGCAATTAGGGAAGAGACTACGAATTTAATATACAAGGTTCCGTCTCCAGGCAGACACCATGATGTTATAAGAGTTATGATCGAGCTAGGATGCTCTATCCCTATAATGGGAGAACAAGGATTTATAACATCCACTGAAAGATTTGTAGATAGACAAGAGGCCGGTCAAATTGCTCTGGACTCCAAACAGATACCTAGATTAAGTTTTCCTCCAAGACTACATAGTGAAGATCTTTGGTAATTAATATAACTGTACAATTTTCTTGATTTATGATATGGTCGAACCTCAAACCTTTAATGGGATTATATTTGTATGTTTTCACTTGTAATATTACTTCACGCAGCTGTAGTAGTTCTAATAGCTGTGGCTATTTTCAAATTAATTGACTATCTAGCCCTTTCTAGACCTATTCCAGAAATTGCTAAACTAATAGTGGGGTTGTACGCAGTATTACGTATTCTTCAACTCTTTGGACTTAATACAGACTTTTAATTAAACGAGGGGCTTTCAAGCCCCTCGTTTAATTTAATTACAGCTCGGTCAATCTGAGGCTTAAAGGTGACTAGCCACCTCTTTAAGTAAGTTAAGAGTCTTCGCTTTAGATTTACAAACAGGTCGAGTATCCAACTTCTTAAACAAGCTAGACATATCCCAGCTCCCCCTCTCAGTTCCCTCCAAATCACTTTTAGCTTGTTCCGCGACCAAGCCCCCTACGACCGACAGTAGGTTGCTTTTATGCTTAGGTCCGTAATGGGACTTATATATGGCTCTGCCGAGAGCCCCCTCTAAAGAAAAAGCTTTAGCAAGATTACAACGTGGGTCTATGGCATCTCCCTTGATCGTTTTCGCTTCGCAGGTACTATCTGCTGAAAATCCAGCGTCCACAAGACTTATAGCCTCACTTAGTATATACTTCAAATCATCTCTACTATTCTCAAGTATAAAAGATCTCACAGAGTCTTCTTTCTCTTTTATCCAACTTTGCATCTTATTTTGATGGTAGTTAGGAACGATAGGAGTTTTGGTTTTATCCATGAAGCTTTTCTTTATTTCGTCCATAAGTATGTCTGACCAACGGTTCGTTGTTAAATGATTAAAAGTATGATATTCTGACTCCCTAAGTATAGCACCTTCAAGCTTAATAAGTAAGGCTTTATGTCAGGTGCAGGTCAGGTGTATGATCTAGATTAGGCTTATTTTTTACTAAATCCAATTAGATTATAGTACCTAAGGTTTTAAAGGATTTGATGTGCTGAGTCGGCTACACTATATTTTAAAGTAGGACTCATAGGATGCAACCAGTCTCTTAGCTTCCTCGAATTCTGCGTCCTCTTTCTCCTTCTTCACTCCCTCGACAACCTCTTTGGCTGCTTTTACCTTAGATTGTAAATCTAAAATTTCTTCTTCTAACGCACTATCCCAGGCACCTTTGCGGAATTGACTCTTATTGAACGTATATGACGAGCTAAACCAATAAGTTGCCTGAATAATTTGTATTGGCGGTTTTAATGGTAGTACCAACCAACAAGACACGGATGAGCCCGTCGAATGAGTATCGACCGTAAACTCAAAATTTTTGGTTATTATTACTTTTCGATGTGGATTCGATGAATCTGGAATAAGATTAACTTCGTAACGAAGGCAATCTTCTAGTAATCTATTAAGCGTCTTTTGGCCGGACATCGGTGATGATTGAATCCACCCTTCTAAGATTTCTTTGCTTGTTAACATATCACTTTACTCCACGTTGGTTTTTGAGTCATAATCTTTTAAAGGAATAGAAGTCTAGATCGTCCCCTTCATCTGCCGTGTCGTTATGTTGTACCATAGCCTTTAGAGTTTCTCTTGCTGTTAGTTTAATAATATAGTTAAGTACTTCTGGATAACTATCTAAGAGTGTATCCTCGGTAATACACCAATGCAAGTACTCTAAGGGTACATCCTTTATAGATTGTCCCTTATACTTACCAAAGGGCATAGGAAGGTATACTATCAAGTTCATAATACTTACTTTGAGTCTTTATTAATATGGTCCCTAAGGTCTTCATGTATATCGTTTACTTTTGCATACATACAGATTGTAAGGCCCGAGCAATAATCCTTGAAAATTAAAATATATAAACCCAAAAAAAATAAAGCATAGCTTGATACTGTATTTAAAATTTTTCTATTAGTCATAAGTGTTTTCATTTGTTATCCTTGTTAAGTTTTAATATCTTCTTTTTTAATCGTAAATCCCTCGTTGTTGTAGTTACTATCGGCGCGGTTGAATTTAAACTTTAGCTTTATTTCTTTTAATCACCGTAGGAGCCTGAGCAATAGCGAATTTAATTAATTTGCCATACTCTTTAATTTGTTCGGAAGAATGGCCGTTCTCTTTTCCCCAAGTCTTGAAAGTTTTGGTCCACTCTTCAAAAGGTTTAGTCGTCCCTCCGATAGTTAAAGTGGTGTAACTGCTGAGGGAAATAGACTCCCTAGAGCCTGTAATATGAAAAGAGTTAGAGGTCCAATCGTTACCGATCACTACTCCATCGCCAGATACCCTTCCCATACCAGATACCTGTCCATTTTCAAATACCTTTCCATTTCCAGATACTATTCCACTGCCAGATACCTGTCCCTTTCCGGCTACCCTTCCGTATCCAGATACCTGTCCATTTCCGGCTACCATTCCCTCGCCAGATACTATTCCATTGCCGCATACCTGCCCATTTCCGGCTACCTGTCCATATTCAAATACCTGTCCATTTCCAGATACCTGTCCCTTTCCGGTTACCATTCCATCGCCAGATACCCTTCCCATACCAGATATATGTCCATATTCAAATACCTTTCCATTTCCAGATACTATTCCAGTTTCCGATACTATTCCATATCCAGATATATGTCCATTTTCAAATACCTGTCCATTTCCAAATACCTTTCCATCTTCAAATACCTGTCCATTTCCAGATACATTTCCATTGCCGCATACCTGTCCATTTCCAAATACTACTCCCCTTCCAAATACCTTTCCATCTTCAAATACCTGTCCATTATCAAATACCTGTCCATATTCAAATACCTGTCCATTTCCGCCTACCTGCCCATTTCCGACTACCTGCCCATTTCCATATACCCTTGCATTTCCATATAATCTTCCACTTCCAAATACCTCTCCCTTTCCAGATACCCTTCCATTTTCAAATACTACTCCATCGCTACCTACCTTTCCATCGTCAGTTACAACTCCCTCGCCAAATACCTGTCCACTTCCAAATACCTTTCCATTTCCATATACCTGTCCCTTTCCAAATACCAGTCCATTTCCATATACCTGTCCATTTCCAAATACTCGCGCCATATGAAACACCTTCGCATCGTGGTATACTCTGGCGATGCCAGTCACTAACGCATGGCTGTATATCTCGGCGCGACCAAATACGAGTGCTTCTTCGTCCACATGGGATAAACCGTATACTTTCGCATGATCGGATATTTGTGCATTTCCGCTTATTTTTGCACCATCAAATATTAGAGCACTGCCACATATTTTTGCATGGTCAAATACCCGCGCCTTGTCTGCTATACACGCATCACCAAATACACGCGCAGCCTCCATTACTTTCGCATCGTCACACACCCAACACTTCCCATCGTGGCTTAAATTATCTTCAGATTCAATGTATCCTCCCAAATCATTTTTTTTAACAAAAGAAAAGGATCTCAGAGCTTTAATCTGAAACAAGGGCTTTCCAGAAACAGATCTTAGCTTTGTTTTAATTAATGTATATTTCTTTTTCATAATTTCCCCTTGTATGTAGTAGCTATCGGCGCGATTGAATTTAAACCTTAGTTTTATTTCTTTCGATGACTCTTGGAGCATGAGCAATCACCATCTTAATTAATTCGCCATACTCTTTGATTTCTTCGGTACTATACCCCCTTTCTTTTCCCCAACTCTTGAAAGTTTTGGTCCACTCTTCAAAAGGTTTAGTCGTCCCTCCGATAGTCAAAGTAGTGTAACTGCTCAAACAAACAACATCGTCCGCTCCTCTAACGTCAAAAGATTTTGATGTCCAATTATCCCCCAATACTACTCCATATCCAGATACTACTCCATCGCCAAATACCCTTCCATTTCCCGATACTATTCCACCCTGATGTACCTCTCCACTTCCAAATACCTGTCCATTTCCATCTACCATTCCATTGTCAGATACCCTTGCATTTCCATATAATCTTCCACTGCCAGATACCTGTCCATTTCCATCTACCTGACCATTTTCAAATACCTGTCCATTTTCAAATACCTTTCCATCTCCAGATACCTGTCCCTTGCCATATACCGTTGCAATGCCATGTACCCTTCCATGTTGAAATACCTGTCCCTTGTCAGTTACAATTCCATCTTCATATACCTGTCCCTTGCCAGATATTTGAGCATTTCCAGCTATTATTCCATTTCCAAATACCTCTGCATATTCAGATACCTCTCCCTTTCCAGATACCTGTCCATTTCCAAATACCTTTCCATATCCAGATACCCTTCCATTTTCAGATACCTCTCCATTTCCGTATACCTGAGCGTTGTCGTATACCCAACACTTCCCATCGTGGCTTAAATTATTTTTAGATTCAATGAATCCCCCCAGATCCCCTTTTTTAACCACTCCGAAGGTTCTCAGAGCCTTGATCTGAAATAATGGGTTCCCCCATTCGGTTAGTAACTTGCTTTTAATTAGTTTGTATTTCTTTTTCATAATTTTCTCGTTATTGTTGTTGCAGTTACTATCGGCGCGGTTGAATCTAAACTTTAGCTCTATTTCTTTCGATGACGCTTGGAGCATGAGCAATAGCGAATTTAATTAATTCGCCATACTCTTTAATCTGCTCGGTAGTATACTCGTTTTCTTTTCCTACATCTTCAAAAGTTTCCTCCCACTCTTTAAAAGTGCGAGCGTGGCATCCGATAGTTAAAGAGGTGTAACTGCTCAAACAAACTGCGTGTTTAGAGCCTGTAACATAAAAAGTGTTAGTGACCCAATCGTTATCGATCACCTTACCATTTCCAAATACCATTCCATTTCCGTATACCTTTCCATATCCAGATACCCTTCCATTGCCGTATACAATTCCATTGCCATATACGGTTCCATTTCCAGATATCGTCCCGTTACCATATACCTTCCCATTTCCAAATACCTGTCCATACCCAAATACCTTTCCATCTCCAGATACCTCTCCATTTCCGTATACCTGAGCGTTGTCGTATACCCAACAATTTCCGTCATGGCTTAAATTATTTTCAGACTCAATGAATCCCCCCAGATCCCCCTTTTTAACCACCCCGAAGGTTCTCAGAGCCTTGATCTGAAACAAGGGTTTGCCACATTCGGTTAATAACTTGCTTTTAATTAGTTTGTATTTCTTTTCCATAATTTCCCCTTGTATGTAGTTACTATCGGCGCGATTGAATTTAAACCTTAGTTTTATTTCGGTTAATGTATAGGAATGTGGTCCTTATCTTCACATATCTGTTAAACAATCAACTAACTACGGAATATCTATCAGTTTTAAATTTTCCATACATTTGACTGTTTCCATCATACACTTGCTACAAGTAATCCAAATTCCAGCAGTAGGAAGCACCGCTACCATGTATTTTTTATCTGTTTTTTGCTTACAGACATCACACTTTCTATAATCATTTAATTTAAATATTTTATCCATATTATTCATTCCAACTCGGTACGATTAAAACAACATTACCCTTAAGTGTGGTATAAAAAGAAGCTCCCTTACACCTAAAATCGTCAGCTTTATGTTCGACAACTTTTATATCTGAAACTAAATTAGGAGATATTAAAACAAAACTAGTGCCGATGGAAAACTCTCCGCACCCTAAAAGAGTTGTACCATCTACCTCTAAATTTGAAACAAGAGCACGTTCGGGGATAATAATGGATATTTCACTCGATGCCGATGATGCCCGTCCCAGTTCCCCATCTCTGGCAAAAGCAATCCCAGGTAAAAAAACCGTAATTAGCAAAACCCTAATAAGCATATACTACCCCTTTAAATCTGTACCAAATTTGAAATATATACTCCCCTTCTTACCTTGCAAAGCCTTAAGTACCATGATAGGAGTTGCTAGTATGACAAACGGTATAAATAATAAAATGAATAAAACCCTAAGTAAATTTCTCATATTAAGCCTATCGACCACTTACTGTAATAACTTTAGCTATTTTTTTATCTAAAGTTATTTGAAGTAATGACCGATAGTATACTGTATGAAAACTTATATAAAAATGATGGCAGGTGTTTTAATCTTATTAATCTCCTCTCCAGCTTTCGGACAGATAAAAGCCAAGATAATCGATGGGACTAGGGTAGACCCAGTAAACTCCCCCTTTGTTAAGGTTTACTTCTCAAGTGAGGAGGGGACAAACTGGTTCTGCTCTGGAACCTTAGTCACACCTACTAAAGTATTAACGGCGGCTCATTGTGTAATTAAACCAGGCTTTGTACTTAAACGTGCGACAGTAGTCTTTGATAATATATTTCAAGTGGTAACGCTGAGGGTAGCATCTCACCCGAAGTATAAAAATACCTTGAACCAAATTAAACACAGAGTAATTAGACATGACTTGGCTGTTCTGACCTTGCCTTTCTCTCCCCATGGGATTATACCAGTAGATGTTCTTAACTCCTTTAAAGTTCAACCAAAAGATCTTATTACGATTTATGGGTATGGTTACTCCAATACTGGAGGATATGATTTATTACTTAGAACTGGGCGCATGAGGGTTGAATCGAGTTTTACTCGAAAGTTAGATACTTTTTATGCTTCTGGATATAAAAATAAAAGATTGAATGCTTGTTATGGAGATTCAGGCGGTCCAGCAATTGCAACAATTGAGCTTAAGGCAGATAAAAGCAAGCTACGCACTATAGTGGGAGTCACTTCTACTACTGTTCTGGGTTGTGTCTTTTCGTATAACGGGTTCTCATCCACTGCCGAGAAATCTAATAAACAGTTCTTAAGAAGGGAGTTAAGGTAAAATTATGTCTAAACCTGATTGTTATAAGTGTACCCACCGGAGGGATTTACCTGGAGATACTCACAGCTCCTGCTCTCACCCTAAAGCTGTTGATACTTTTGTTCAACTGCATACAGGAAAGTATAGAAATAGCACTTTAAAGGTAGTAGGAAACGATCATGGGGTTAAAAAAGGCTGGTTCTTATGGCCACTAAATTTTGATCCTATATGGTTAGAAGAGTGTGATGGTTTTGAAAACAAAAACTAGACTTTAAATAACCCACATGGTAGAGTGAAAGTATGTCACTAATTGTATCATTTGATCAAATCAAAAAAATTCTTAAACTGAGAACCTCAGACCTCAGTAATCTGTCAGTTATCCAAGAGACCTCTATAGATCTTAGATCGGTAAATGGCTTCTCTGCCAATGAAGTTAGAGATCAGCAAAGTGGTCAAATCCTAGTTCAAGTGATGTTTATTGTTTTGGGGCAACCTTTACCTATTGCGTTTCCAAAAGACTCTGCAATTGAAATTCTAGAAATCCTAGATAAGCACTGGCCGGTTACTTTTTAGAGTTGTAAAACTCTTTAATAGAGTTTAAACCTAATTCCATTTTTACTCTAGCAGACGGGTTAGCTGTATGGATATATATCTTTGGTAAAACAAAGCTGTCGTTATTCCTAGCTTCTTCTTCTATCCATAGCAATACATCATACCCCGTTCCAGGGTATACTTCGACTTCTTTACCCGTAAAGATGCCATTCGAATACTCTTCAATAACTAATTCTAAGTCATGATCTAAGCTGAGTTCTTCAACCAGGCCAGTCTTTAATTGATCTATAGTTTGCCAAGCGTTGTAGGTCCTAACCCATCCCTCTGGATGAGACCTTACATCATCCAAATAAACAGATATTTTTTTAAGGTCTTCCATATTAAAAGATTTTACGCTATAATATATGCTATGTCAAAAACTCTACTATTTTCTGTCTCAGTTAAAGATTGTGAAATGCAGGTATTTAGGGGCTCAGGAAAGGGTGGACAAAAAAAGCAAAAGACTAGCTCAGGTGTTAGACTAATTCATAAACCCTCTGGCGCAACGACAGAATCAGAAGCCCATAGAGAGCAATCTTTAAATAAAAAAGATGCGTGGAGAAAGCTAATAGAGACAAAAGAGTTTAAGACTTGGCACAAGATAGAGACATGTAGGTTAATGGGAGAACCCACTGTAGAAGAGGTAGTAGAGCAGCAGATGCATACAAAGAATATCAAAGTAGAAATTAAAGACGAAGAAGATAGGTGGATTAAGGCAGATCCGAAGGTTCCGCTTCTAGATTAAAGTACTTCTGGTGTAAAGCTCCTAGGTCTCCAATTTTTAATTCCCTTTCAGGAACTAAACTATCTATACCACAATCAGGACATAGGGCTGTTTGACCCGTGTCGGCAAACTCTTTGATAGATATTACATGGTTAGTATTTAAGCAATAAAAACAAGAAACTTTGTCATGTCTTTTTAAGATCTTTCTATTCTTAAAACTAAGCTTATGTAGTTTTTCTAGAGACATTAGAGGCTTTGAATTACTCTAGCAAGAGCGCCTTTATAAGTGCCATCCACCTGAACTACACTAGTATCAAAAGCTTTCCACTCCCCATTTATTAAGAACACTTCTCCTAGGTACCTGCCATCCTCTAAAACTGTGTACCATTCTAGGCATCGAGTCTTCAACCAAATAGGGAACCTCGAACCAGGTACATCCTGAGTTAAGGTAACCGTTACCACTTTTCCAGATACCGATACTTGTTCTTGTCTAGTTTCTGCCACTTTAGCTACCCTTTGAAGTCCTACTTATAAAATAGTATATCTAATAAATAAAACCAAAGCTAGTCAATGAGCTAAAAATTAGCCTTAATCTTATGTTTTAGATTCCCAATATATAAATAATCGTCTAGATCTCTAAAAAACTTTAGAATTTATTTACATATGGGCCCCTATTTGGTAAGATTTATGGAATACCTATGATTCATTATAAATTATTTACAGATGGGAGTGGAAATGCGGGAGCAGGTGCTAGCGCCGGTTTAATCAGATCCAGTAGAAAAGAGGAGACTAGGTTAGTCTCAGCCCTGGGGGAGGCCACAAATAACGAAGCTGAGCTTTTCGCGGCTATAATGGGATTACACAAGATCTACGAGATTGCTGGACCTAACGCACAGGTAGAATGGGTGTCGGACAGTCAATACTGCCTACAAGGGACCTTTGAGTGGTTTGAAGGGTGGGAAAGGAAGGGCTGGACGAACCCTAAAGCCGAAAAGAAGGCAAAAAACCTAGGTTACTTTCTGGTACTAAGAAGTTTAATAAAACTGTTAAAGGTCAAAGGTACCCACGTTAGGGGCCATAGTGGACACTTAGAAAATGAACAATGCGATAGTATTTGTACTCAGATTCAAAAACAACAACGAGTTGACCCAGACGTTTATAAATTAAAATGGGTTACTGATCCAGACTACGATACCATATGGACTTTTTTAGATTATAGGAAAGAAATAGACTTATTAAGAAAAAAAGGTTAGGATGGGGGCATGGAACTACTTAAAAGACTTTTCAATGCTTTATTTCTATCAAATGAATTAAACTTACATTTAACTATGTTTAGAGGTTTAATTCTTTTTGGTTTTCTGACCGGCCTCACCTACATCTTCAATGCTTTTACCGTAGTAGGTATTTTACAGGCAGTAGTGGGTATTTTAACCTACGGACTACTTTTCACGTTAGCAGTAAGGTCAATTAATAAATTTAGATAATGAAAACTAATTTTATAAGGTTTGTGGTGGGATTTATAGTAGGGTCAGTCCTCTCGGTATCTTTTGTAGTATTCTGTGTATTTTTAGGAGTCTTTATTACTAACCTAGCTATGACTGGATTCGATTTTAGATACACCTTCTTTAGTGCCGCAACTATTTTCGGAATACTAGGGGTAATAAGAGGTGTGACTAAAGACCTTAAAGATGTCGATAAGTTATAACATAGTTTAGGACATGGGTGTAATTTCTGCAATCTACGTTCCTACCGATTTCTATACCAAATAAGGTCTTAGATCTACTGAATGTTTGTCAAGTTTTTGAACTAACAAAGCTATAACTACCTATAATTACAATAAAAATGTTAAAACTGAAAAAATACGATAAATGGTACTTTAAATATCTTTTCAATAAGTTATGTAGAAGGTGTGGGCTGTTCAAGGATAAGAAAACAGACTTCCATAAAAGCAGGGAGTCTATCTCTGGATGTCAAACTTATTGCAAAGATTGCAAAAAATTATTAGCTAAAAGGCATTACGAAGCGAATAAAGAAAAAGTGTTATCTCATAAAAGAGTTAAAAAAGTGACTGGAATTATTTAAATATGTTTGCTATAATGTCAGTATGAACGTCAAAAAACAGTTACACTTTAAAACGTCTAGGCAATATGCCAAACATATAGCTAAAAACCTTTTAGAGGCTTTTGAGATAGGAAACTACATCAAGGAGACTGATTCAATCAAAACTAAATATAAACCTGTAAGTTTAGATCAGATGACTAATTATGTTTTGGCCCGTCCAGGGTTTAATACTTTTTTTGGGGACTGGGAACGGTCAAACTTTAAAAGTCACTTAAGGCCTAAGTTAAATTTTGATTTGCCCAAGCTTTTAAAAGATGAGCCTCAAGACTTGGCAACAAGGATGACTACGGTCCTCCTTGAGAACGAAGAAGCTATGTTCGTAGATGATATAGCTTTTATGGGGAGTAAACTTGGATAAAGAAGTTGAAAGCTTTTTAGTTAAAAAGTACCCATCGATTTTGAGGGAAATGAATGGAACCAATTATACTAATGTATACCCGAGTCCTCTACATGAGCGGGGTTTGGAGTTACCAAAAGGCTGGTTTCCGGTGTTCATAGAACTACTAGAAGAGTTAGATGTCTATGTAAAAAAAGCATCTCTAAAAAACTTCTATATAAGTCAGGTTAAAGAGAAGTTTTTTTATTTAACAGTCTACACAGAGCATGGAGACGAAAAAACATCAGAGATAATTACCAAGTACTCTACCCTAGCCAAGGATCGATGTTTAAGTTGTGGTAGAAATATTACAAAAGATGCTCCACAAGAAGAAAATGATTATAGTTTAAACAGTCAACTACGCAAAGCCAATAAGTGTCTTAGATGTAGGGGTGACGAATAGGAAATATGGATTTACAAAAGACAAAAGAATTAAAAACAAAAGAAAAAGAATTAAACTCTTATATTGAAGAGTATTTGGTAGATGTAATTAAAATAGGGGCCGAAGCTCTTAAAGGATCTCACTCTATTTCAGAGTTGCGGGCAGTCTCCAAAAAAGTATCAGATAAGCTGTACTCACTGGATAATACCATTAACAGTTTAGAGAGAATTACTAGAAAACTTCCATCAACTAGATCTAAGGGGTATTATATACCACCAGGAACTGAAGATGACTTCGGGAGTTAGCCTACATACGAAGATTCGGTTATAGAAAGTATTTTATAACCCTTAAAGGTAGTCTTCAGGTCAAACTTCGAGTTTACATACACTGTCGCTGCCTCTTTCGCTTCAAACCTAGTTTTACCTTGAAAAAGGAAAGTACTTGTTTGCCTAGCCCCGCTTTTCTCGACCAACTCTATTATTACGTTGTACCAACTTGTGCTATTCATAAAAACATTATATTATTATATCTGTAATATATCAATATGCTGATACACTCAATAGTTCGTAAAATAGTTAAATCTTCAACTAAAAGCTTCTTTAGTGCCCAAGGCTATAAAGTGAAGGAGCCAGAGCAGAGATCAAGCTATTTGGTTTTCCTAGACAGAAAATTTAAATATCAAAAAACCATGTACTTAATTGAGAGAACCACAGTAGATAGGCTAAGTAATATGATACTACTAGCTCTATCCACTAAGGAGAAAAGCACCATAACTCATTATCCAATTATAGTGCCAGTTAAAGAGATAGATCAGAACTTTTATATAGTAGCAGTTGATTATGATAAGAACGACTTGAGATTACAAGCTGGAAGTTATATACTAGGAATAAAACTGGAGTCCGAATAATGCATGATCCTGCCCTAAAGCTATTACTGGCGTTTATAGTTATACTGTCTTTACAGTTCTTAGCTTATCTGGGAGTGAGACTAGCCCTTAAGACTCATTACAAGCCTAAAATGGATTCTCCTAAAGTTACAGACCTTAACGCACTTAAAGTAAGTAGAACAATAGCGGAGTTATCTGTTAAGGTAGTCAAGGCTGGAAAGAGGGTTAACGTGCAGGTGCAGAAGGATAACAAAGGATGCACGATTTGGTTTGGTTCCGATTACATGTCTCTATCTTTTAAGAATGAGGATACTGGACTCACTGAAGTTCACTCTAGGATAAATAATAAAACCGAGGACTTTACCTTCACAGACGTAGTAATGCAAGACACGATAAAGAGAAGTATCCTAACCTTTAATAACAGAACCGTAGTAAACCATGACAGTTAAGTATACCGTATCTCTGCCTGACATAGATAGAGAGTCTTTTGACATCTTAGAGTCCACTATTGAAGGTGAGAGTTGTTTTTTAGTGCGCCCGAGATTTGATTTCTTTAAGTGGACAGAAGATGTACTGCACTTTAGGTCGTCTATGTGGAACTCCAAGGGAGAGTTAATTTCGGCATCTTATAAGAAGTTCTTTAACTTTGAAGAGAAACCAGATATTGATCCTTTTCCTTCAGACACAAGTGAAGTTATTGCAATAGATAAATTAGATGGTAGCACTCTAATCCTCTCCTACTATAAAGGAGTTCCTATCATAAGAACTAGGGGGTCTTCTACCACTATTTCAATGCCTAATCACTTTGAGATTGAGAGTTTAAAGAAGATATACCCTAAACTATTTTCACACGCATTAATACTCTCAGAAGAGTTTAGTCTTATACTGGAGTGGACATCACCTAATCAAAAGATTGTACTAGATTACGGTCCAACTCCAGAGTTGTACTTGACTAACTGTATAAGCCATTCTAATTACAGGTACACTTCTCAATCAGATCTAGATTACTTGGCAGAAGAGTTAGAAGTTAAACGGCCTAAAAGATTTGATATAAAGAACATAAGTGACTTAATTCAACAAATAAAGGATAGAACAGATATTGAAGGCATCTGTTTATATTTTAATAACGATCAGGGTATTAGAAAGGTTAAAAGTATTTTATACCTTAAGTTACATGCCTTTAAATCTGAATTATCTGCCAAAAACTTAGTAAACCTTTATATTGAAGCAGGTAAACCTAGTAGAATGGATCTTCTAAAGAAAGTGGAAACAGAATTAGATTTTGAATGTGCTCAGATGGCTGATCCTATCTGCGATAAGATTTACCCTCACATAGAGTATTATAACCAACAAATAGCAAACTTAGACCTTTTTAATAAAGAAAATAAGAATTTAGATCAAAAAGAATTTGCATTAAAGCTCAAACAGAACTTTTCTGAAGAAGTTTTAGCTTTTGGCTTTAGTTTACGGAAGAATCAGCCGATAAAAGACTCATACCTTTTAAAGTTACTACAAGAGAAGATTAAAAATGAACCTGAAAGAGAAATACAATCCCACTGAACTCTTAGTAGAGCAGTTAAGGGTTATTTATAGAGTAAAGCACCCTTTAACGGGTAAAACATACATATACGTGACTAGAAAGGCAGCTTTAAAGAAGCAGTTCTACCTGAGGTGTCTATCTCTTAGTCGCAATAGGGTGGTAGATACTATTGACTCTGGAGCAGGACATGAAATAAGAAATTTTCCATATTACTATAAAGGAACATTTGACGGTGAGTTCAACTTTAGAAAAGTATTTGATAGGTGGTACAGAATGTACAATGAAAAACTAGACCTAAATAGGGTTATTAAATTAATAGAAGAGTAATATGACTGACGTAGATAAATACAAAAAATGGACAGAGGAAGCAATGCTGAATCTTCAGGCTGGAGATAGCTTTACTGAGATGTTGGCTTTTTGGGTTATTATAGTCTCTACGTATAACGATAACATTATTAGCAGAGTGGGGTATGGTGATTCTTGGAAAGTCGAGGTACACCACAGCTCTGAGGCTTTTCGAGCTAAATATGCCTATGGCAGTATACCAGGGTACAGCGTATGGATGATTAATCAAACTAAATCTCCACCTGTAGGGGGAAGGGTGGATCTTCTAAGGTCGTATTTAAATGTTGAAGACTACCCCTACTTAACTGATTTTGAAAGAGCAACCATCAGAGAGGTAATTATACATGATAACTAGACCATTACTAGCATCTAAGCTAGAAGATGTTGATAGCCTTAAATGGCCACAAGCAGTCTCTTGGAAGTTAGACGGCATTAGGGTAATAAAGATAGATGGGAAAGTGGTTACTAGGAAGTTTAAGCCAGTACCTAATACCTACATAAGAAATTTCTTAGAGAGACATCTTCCAGACAATATAGATGGGGAGATAATGATAAATCAAAGCTCTCCTACAAAGAAAAGTGCGGGATTTAATAATGTCCAATCCCAAGTAATGTCAAAAGCGGGTCAACCAGATTTTCAATTTTACGCCTTTGATTATGTAAAAGATTCTTTAGATAAACCCTATTTAGATAGAATTAAAGATCTAAGAGCTTGGCACTTATCTGCGGAGGATGAAGTTAGAGTAAAAGTGAAAGTCTTATACCCAGAACTAGTAGAGAATTTGAAAGACTTACAGGTAATGGAACAAAAAGCAATCGACTTAGGTCATGAGGGGTTGATGTTGCGTTCCCCAGACTCTAGGTATAAGTGCGGAAAATCTACAGCCAAAGAGGGCATTTTGTTAAAGATGAAAAGATTTTTAGATGCTGAGGCTATTGTAATTGGATTTGAAGAAGAACAAAGTAACACTAACGAGAAAGAAAAAGATGAACTTGGTTTATCAAAAAGATCTAGTAAAAAAGCAGGGAAGGTCCCAGCGGGAACCTTAGGTGCTTTACTAATGAAGTCTTTAGATGGTAAAATGAGTTTTGGAATCGGAATAGGGTTTGATGATGAAACTAGGAAAACGATTTGGGATAATAGATCTAAATATCTAGGAAAAATCGCTTCATATAAGTACCAAGAAATCGGCAAATCCGCACCCAGATTTCCAGTTTTTTTAACATTTAGATCGAAGTTAGATCTATAAATATGTCTAGAAAAAGAACATTTAAAGTAACAGAAATAGAAGATGAGGATGTAATAGATGAGTTATGAATTTAAAGATGTTGTGTGGAGAGATAATAAAGAAATATCCTTTACTATAGAGGACACAAGTAGTTTTTTTCTATTTAGACTTTTATTTAAAAGGTATGGACGAAAGTTTGTATCAGGTAAAAAAGGATCTTGGATAAGTAATGGGGTAGGTGTAGAGTATATATCTATTTACTATTTAGACATGTGGTATGAGAGTCAACTGTTTAGAAAAGAATCTTTAAATAAGTAATTATTTAGAAGAGCAACTAAGGTTTTTTTGATTGAATGACTGTACACAAGTCATACCGTTCTTCAACTGAATAACAGTTAATTGTAGGTCTTTGATATCTTCTCTTTCTTTAATCTGACTATTACTTGGTAATTCTACTGGGGCTGCCGGTCTCCTGAAGGAGACTGATGTAGTTCCAACGGATAGGTGAACAATTAAAACCGCCAAAAAACCCGCACAGCATAGGACCAGATCATTCATAACCGAGTTTAACATTAATCGTCTCATATTGTTTCGACCTCAAGAGATCTATAGTATAGAGTGCTACTAAGTGTTATAGATCAGTCTTAGTTCTATGGGACGACAGATGATCGTAAATTCTGTCTGAGTTGTTGTTTTCAGCGTCTTCATAGACGAACTCCTCTGCAAGCTTCAGGTACTCCCCTACCTTAGGGCCAGAAGGTAAATTAAACCAACGCATTATATCCTTACCTGATACGGAAATCTTAATTTTACTATTATCTCCCAGAGAGTGTGCTCTGTGGGCTAATCTAGCTTTTTTAATTTGAGACAAGAAGCTGGATAATTTAGAAGTACAATCTACATTAAACCCTTTACCTAAATAATCAGCTACTCTATGTAGAATGAAATACCTTAAGTCGTCTTCAGTTTTAAACTTATTAACAAATTTCACCATTCCTGATTTAGATTCTGGTACGCTGTCCATGTGATACTCTATTATAGTTCCAACAGTTTCTATAAACTCATTAGAGTAGTGTAGACTAGTTAAGAATTTAGTAGCAACTTCTTTACCTACATCTTCATGTTCAGGAAACGTAGGAACTCCATTTATTTTAAAAACTTGAGTCTTGTACTTAGAACTATCGTGAAGAAGGGCAGCCATCCTCAGAGGTAGAACAGCAGGAACGTAGTTTACTACGTGCATAATATGTCTAAAAACGTCATACTCGTGGTGCTTGGTTGGTTGAGATACCCCTAAGTTCCTTAAGACCTCAGGAGAAATCTTTAAAGTCTCCAATAGCCCAGAAAGCAGTACAAACCTTTCAAAAGAAAAGTTCATATTTAATAAAATCTTATCTAACTCTTGAGCAATTCTTTCAGTAGACAGGTTTATTACATGCATTTTTGGGATATACCGTAAGTCATCCTCCCCCTTCTTAGATATACGCAAATAATGCTTAATCTCTCTTTTTATCGATAAGTTATTTATATTAATTCTGTCTTTTTCAAAGATGTCATTTTCAAAGAAACAATTGACGTAAGTTTTAATAGCCTCTAGAGATTCTTTCTCCATATCAAAGTCTAAGACGTAAGAAAACCTTAAAGCTCTCCAGGCCCTTAGGTTATCCTCTTCAATTCTTTCTATAGGATTACCAATAAACTTTATTAGCTTATCTTTAAGGTCTTGTTGCCCCCCGAAAAAATCATACAGGTTTCCCCATACATCTACTGCTAGGGCGTTAATAGTTAAATCTCTTCTAGAGCAGTCAGACCTAAGATCTCTAGTAAACTCACACTCACAGTGCCTGCCGTCATGGTCGTAGTCGATTCTCATGGAAGATACTTCCACTACTAGATGTGTTCCAGGTAACGTTACTTGGTAGACTCCAAAAGCCTTTCCATGAGCTTTAAAGGTGTAACCCTTCTCTTCTAGGATCATTACAACTTCTACTGGATTTTGAGGGCAGGTAATGTCTATATCTTTAGACTTCCTACCTAGTATGTGGTCCCTAACGCAACCGCCCACGACAAAGCCCTCTACGTCTTTTAGTAATTGCTTGACCTCGTTAGTTAGAAAATCCATACTTCTTTAAAATAAACTCCTCCCAGTCCTTTAGAAACCAGGAACTTGACCAGAACTTTTCAAGACCTACATTTAACTCTACGTTTATGCCAAGTTTTTGGCACAGACCCCACTCACCCTCAGAACCCCCCAGACTCTCTGGAGTACTGCGGTCGCCACCTTTGGTGTAAGTATAAGGTCGGATCATTTCTATAGGAACTTTAACACTAAAATCAGTTTCGTGCTCAAAGGGTATAACATAATCTACACCTCTAATACAGGAGACTATCTTACACCTCGTATCTAAATCTTGAAACTCTTTACCTTTTTTGGCTCTCAGAAAGGAATCCCCATTAACTACAACCACTAGAGTATCACCAAACTTTTTGCTTTCCACTATGGAAGTAGTGTGACCAGGATGTATAGGGTCAAAACCCCCAGAGGTTAAAATTATTCTACCTAAAGTGTCTTTTATTTTTACAAAATCCTCTAGACTCATAATTTTGGCATAACTCATTCTATTTTCTCACCTTTTAATAGTTTAGTTATTTTTTCTAAACTAGAACTTAAATAAGAAAGCTCCTCAAAGTCATTTAGTCTTTTAATAGACTTATTAGAGGTATTAACTTCTAACTGTACGGAACCATTAAGCCAAAAGCTAGAGTTAGGCATGGCATCCATCCAAGGTTTTTTCTTTGCCTTCTGGAGTTTCATCTTTTTAATTAATAAGTCTAGGTCTTCTTTTTTCATTAAAGTTTTATAAGTAATAAGTCGATACAGTTAATATAAACCTATGTTAGCACAAAAATCATGAATTACGAATTTATTAGTAGAAATAATAAAGATCTTTCCATCGAAACTAAGAGGGCTTTTTCCACCTTTAATACGATATTTGAGGGTATAAAGGTTGATAAGGCTAACTACGTTATCGCTGGCGGTGCGGTAAAAGACTTACTATCAGTACCCAATAAACTGCCAAGAGATTATGATATATTTTCTAAAGATTTAGCTAGTCGTGATTATCTAACGAAACAGTTAGAACTTGGTAAGTCCTCAGGAGAAGTAATGACCTTGTCAGAAACTGAAAATGCAGTTCAATACCTTTTATGCTATCTGGGTAAGACTTATAAGATAGATGTTGTTAGATCAAGATTTGGTAATGCTTTTGACATATTAAAGGATTTTGATTTTACTTGCGTAGCTGCTGCGATAACTGCGGGAGGTCTAGTTCACCATAAGGACTACTTTAAGGATAACTTTAATAAGCTTATTAAACTGAATAAAACCCCAGACTCTATTATAGTCTTTAGAAGAATTTTAAAATACATAGCTAAAGGTTATAGCATCAATCTTGAGTTGTTTTTATCGTTACTTTTAAAGATGAATGTAGATGTAGATGACCTAGGTCAAAAATTTGATTTGGGGGAAGAAGTTCAAAAAAGTTTCCTAGCAGACAGAGATACTTATAGAGATTTTAGTAAATCGTAACGATTAGGTTTTTTAGCTTTTTAAGTTAGGCTTAGACCCGTCTGGAAGGTAATTATAATAGCTATTAGACTTAATTAAATCCACCAACTGTGCTTGTTTAGTCTCTGATGAGTATTCCCTAGTCTCATCTTTTACTATAATCAGACCACTAGATGGATTTACTTTAAAAGATCTAAGCAGTTTATTATCTGAATTTTTTACTTCAAATACTTCTCTTTTAGAAAGAAACAAATAAGCTTGAACCAGTTCTAAAGGTATCTGACCTTTTTCTTTCAGCTTTAACGCTAGTCCAGACTCTATAACCTTTTCTAGCAAAGGACTGACATTAAGGTGATTGAAGGAGTTTAATTCTCTTCTAATTTTAACTGATAATTTGGCATTATGCTCTATAAACCAAATTAATATGCTAAAAAAGATTAATACTGGGTAGGTTACACCAGTGATTGTAAGTAAGGCAAAAAATAAACAGATACCCTGTAAAATTACGTATATGTCCTTTAAAAAGGATAAAGCATTTCTCATTACTATTAAATAGTTTAATTATCCTCAAGATCTAAACCAGACATCATCTCCTGAAACTCTTGTATTTGACAGTTTTCTACGTCTTGGGGTATGGTGTTGTTGGAAGCAGGGGCACCAAAAACTCCAGCAGCACATAATCCTGCTCCAAAAGCCAAAGCGTCTTCATTTGGGTAATTAACCTTGTCCGTATAGTTGTCTTTCGAGAATCCCCTGACTTCCTCACAGGCATCCATGTAGATATTAACTAAAGGCTTTAAGGCACTAAAGGTCTGCCTACATACCTCATAGACCTGCATTTCTTCTCTAGTAAGAGCACCCTTTAACTCTAAGCCTGCTTTAACATTGGCCATTTCTTGTATTAATTCTGAGATTTGATGAGCTATTGACATGTTTCCTTTATAATCGTAAAATACCTTCAAGTTATACATCGTCAGTTTAGACACAATACTTTAGGATATTATCACAACTATGAGCACAAAAGCACTTCAACAAAGTTACATCGGTAGGGTTATTTGGACACCAAAATATGTAGAGTCCAAAAGGCCCTTTCTTAGTTTTTCTATCCATATAGATAATCATGCTTTTGGCCTAGATAAGAAGAAAACATCAGCTAAAATTCAGTGTAATTACACTTTACCTGATAATGCGGCTGAGGACGAGGTAGGAGTAATTCTAAGTAGGATTACCACTAAAGACGAGCCCGATTCTAGAGGCCTAGCGGGACAACAGTACAAGTCAGTGGAAGTCTTAGTAGAGGGGACAGAGAAGCTTCAAGAAGTTGAAGGAAAGAAAGGGGCTTACTATAAAACTCTTGAGTATTGTAGAGTAACCGTTCTAGATAATAATCTTAGAAACCTTTTTAGACAGGAAATGGGTCAGGGCAAAGATACTGATCAGTCTCAAACTACAGAAACCTCTTATTCTGAACCAGAAAGGCCTAAGTCTAATGTAGCTACCCGAGCTGTAGAAAGTCCAACAACCAGCCCGACAGTCCCATCACAGCCCGAAAAGCACCCTAAAAGCACTTGGGAAATAGGTGCAGAAGTAGTTCATGGATCAAAGACCTTTAAATTTATTGGTGGAAACCCAAACGACACTAGCAACTGGAAAGAATTAACCCCTATTTCTAAGCCAGAGCCTGAATTACCACCCTTCATGGTAGCCCCAGGTAAAAGATCTACCATTTTAAAAACCTTCATTGAAGAAGATAGTGATATGGAATTCACTCCTTCTTCTGAATCTCCAGTCTAAAGATTGGAATGGTTAGATTTAAACTATCTAATGTTCTGGAAGTCTTCGGGCTTTCAGAACATTTTATCCGTAGACTGAAGTCTTACTGTACAGTAGACCTTGGCCCCTATGCCCCTGAAGACTCTCCCTCAGTGTTACAGCTTCTTGAAAGAAAGAAAGAGTCAATAATTATTCCAAGAGGACTCTATCACATTCTTAAAGAGATCTTAGATGAGAAGGGAATAAAATCAACCTTAGAATATAATACCGTAACCTCAAAAAAACTCAATCTAACAATCAACCCCAACATTAACTATAAGACTGGTCCTTTTGGTTACCAAAATAGAGTTATAAACGAGTTATTACAGTATGACACTGTAAGATTGCAAAGTCCTACGGGTTCGGGGAAAACTCTTATCGCTTCAGCATTTTTTGCCTTAGCAAATGAAGGCCCTGTTTTATTTTTAGCTGATCAAGATAAGTTGATAGAACAATTCGTTACTACTGCTAAATCAGTTCTAGGATTAGAAGATGCAGATATAGGAATAATAAAAGCAAAAAAACATATAATTAAGCCCATAACAGTTGGATCTTTAAAGACTATAGGTAGAGAGGGGTTTGATTTAAATGCAATAAAGAATACTTTTACTACCGTAATTATAGACGAATGTCATATTGCTTCTGCTATTACTTATAGAAAAGTTATTATGGGATTAGCCCCCAAAAGATTTTTTGGACTGAGTGCTACTCCTGATCATTATGCTTCAGAAGATTTAAACAAACTTATGGAATGCCTGTTAGGGCCTATTTGGGTAGAAGTAGACCCAAAAGAAATTCCAGGCAGAATTATCCCAGAAATAGAATTTATCACTACTAATTGTTCTTTTCCATTTAAAGTTAAAGAAGATTCTCCAGAGTGGATGAAAAGAAAGTGTAGACATAAGCTACACAAGGATATGGCATCTAATGAGAAACGAAATAGGATTATAGTAAATAAAACTAAAGAACTAGTTAGCCAAGGTCATACAGTTTTAATTACTCTACAGAGGGTATTTCATGGCTCGTTATTAAAGGACATGTTTGAGCAAGAGGGTATTCAAGTGTGTTTTCCTTACAAAGTCACAGGTACGGAAGAAGATGACGACGAAAAGACTACCGTAGATCATAAGACCCTGACAAGAGAAGCAAAAGAGATCCAAGCTGGTAAAATAAAAGTTTTAATTGGAACAGCCAGCCTATTTAAAAAAGGCTTTGATTTAAAAGAATTATCTGTTTTAATTATGGCAGGCGCTGCAAATGGATCAAATACTACTAATCTTATTCAGTTAGCTGGTCGAATACAGAGGTACTGTATTGGAAAGTCAAAAGCCAGAATCATAGACTTCTGGGATACATCATACCCTAACAATATTTTAAATAGCTGGGCTTTAGATAGGGAGAAAAACTTAAACAACTTAGAATAGTATGCCTAGATCCAAAAGCGTAGCACAGATAACTAAAGAAGTCATGCTTAAGTACGATGAGGACTGTATTTGTCTCGGGAGTATAGGCATATTAGATGAAGTGGCTAAAGTAGCTACGCATACCAAACTTAACTCCATGCACCCCTTGGACAGACATATAAGGATAATGAACTACTTAGAAACCAGTAAGTCATTTGAAAAGAAGTATATTAGACTACAGAGGTTAAATAGATTATTCTGTCTAATAAAAGACTAAAGTTTTAAATTAATAAGCCGATAGACTTAATATGAAAACTAAAAAGAAAGTTTCTTTGGTAAAACCAAAGAGAGTTAGACCTACTGTAGCTAAGATTAAACAACTTGAAGAAGAATTAGAACTATGGAGAACTGGAAAGAAATTTAGAGCAACTACAAGCGAACAAGTTGTAGCTACTCCTGCGGTTGATTCGATTTTCTCAGAGGAAGTAAGCCTTTCGCCCAAACCCGTAGACCGATCTGAGTATGCCTCACTATTAATAATTATTGGAGGAGGGTCTTTAGTTACGTTACTGCTTCTTTTTTACTTAGGAGTAATAAGGCTCTAGTATGACAAAATCAGAAATTGAAATAAACTTAGAAGAACTAAACGAAATAGTAGATAATTTTAAATCCGAGTTTGAAAACTATGGAGGTTTTGAGGTTAAATTAATCCATGATCTCACTATGCCGGACTACTATGGCAATAGGTTTTTACCATTTTATATTAAGGTATCTGATCCAGACAACGGAGTAACTGTAGAGGTACTCATTAATAAAGATCACAATACTGAATATAATGTCTATGAGGATATTTATGAAAATGTACATCCCTGGGATGTGTGGAAGTATATGTATTTTCAGGCTTCTAAAGCCTTACCACCCGTTAGATTAGAAAAAACATAAAGTTCATTACACAGCGGGTTAATTATGAACACAAAAAATATTAAAGTAGACATCTCCCCATATAAACAAGAAGATTATAATATAGAATTTCAAGAAGGGATTTAAAAAGAGACTAATAAAGAGATTATACTAAAGTTTATACGTAGATCTGCCGATTACTTCTATATAGGAATAGGAGTTCATCATTATGTCTAATTTTTCAGAAAACGATAAAGGAATGCAATCAGTTAAAATGGCTGTTTGTGCTTCAGAAGCTACTAACAAACTTTTAGCTAAGTATGGTCGAATAACTCCAAAGCTTCCTGTAACTGTACCCCACATTTTAGCGTTCGGAGCAGCAGGCACAGGTAAAACTACAAGAATCGAAGCCGCCGCCGAACTAATGGGTTGTAGTGACTCTAAAGGAAATCTTATTAGACTCAGCGGGGAAACTGTTAAGAATATTGAAGACTTAGTTAAAACCTTAAGCTCTAGATTGTCTTGGAAGGGGTATCTCTGTAATCATGGGAAAACAGAACACTCCAGGTGTCCTAGCCATAATCACCAAATCATAGATCCTTTTAATCCAGTAGCCCCAGTAGAGGCACAAATGGTATTTTTCGATGAGATTCATGTGCTGTCTAAGGACTTACAGGAGAAGTTAGGTCTTATTATTCTAGACTTTAGATATGAAGTTATGACTAGAACCGGACCTAAGACTGTATATTTTCCTAAATTTACCTTCGCTGCGGCCACAACAAAACCTGGCGAGTTGTTAAAACCCCTTAGAACTAGATTTCCCTTGAAGATTTCTGTTTCACCGGCTACAGATATAGAAATGGTAGATATAGTTAAGGTAATGATAAAGGAAAGAGGATGGACTGTAGAATACCAAGCTATTGAAATCATTGCTAAAATGAGTCAAGGAACTCCTAGGGAGGCATCTAACCACTTAACGGGATTATATGGTTGCTGGGTATATTGCCTTAAGTCTGGACAAACACAAGATAAATATGTTATAACTAGTGATGTAGCTTTAAAGTACGCCTCAACGCAAAACTTTACAGCCGATGGTATTAGCCAAGACCAGTTAAGAGTTTTGAATTACTTAGCCTCATTTGTGAGGGAAGGGTTCTCAAAGGTAACCGGAGTAGGAGTGGCTAGAGTTTGTGGAGCCTTGAGCGTAGATGCAGAAAGGTTCACGGACGAAATTGAACCTCACCTTGTACAGAAAGGGTACATTATTTCAGGTGGTAGAGGTAGAGAAATAACCCAATCTGGTTACAACTACATTAATAACATAGAAATGTGACCTCATACAATAGTTGAGGACGGAGTGATTAAAATAATTGTCAAAGAAAATTAAGGGCAAGAAGCCTAGTGTAAAAAGATCTGTAAAAAGTCCAGCTAAAGCTAAAAAAGAAGCTAAAAAAGAAGAGAAAAAAATACCACTAAAGAAAGAAGTGGTTAAGGTAATAAAAGCCAAGACCAAAACCCAGGCCAAGACCAAAACTAAGGCTAAAGAGGTTACCTCTTCTCCAGCAAGTAATAAAACTAAAAAATTCGAATCTTCTAAAAAAGAAAACTATAAGTTTAAGAATTTTTATGAGTCTGAGACTCAGCTGAAAAATATAACTGAAAAGTCTAGCCCAGAGACTATATTCCTAGCGTTTGAGAGATTGATTAGTGTTAACGCTAATAATCACGTAAGGGAGGGAGTGGAGTTTGAAGATTTAGTTGCGGAGGCTAATGCAGGGTTAGTTGAAGTAATTAGTGAAATTACAACCGGCCCAAGAAATAAAAAGAAGAAAAAAAGAAATTATAACTTTCAGCAAGCCTGTTTATATAGAATCAGACAAAAGATATTTCAATATTGTTTAAGAAATGCTAATCAAATAAAAACTCCATATTATATTCAACGGGGTTGTATGCATGTTGGTCAAATATTTAAATTAATGGGTAATCAAAGTACTGCTGAATTTTTATTAGGCAAAAAAGGACATGCTACGGAGAATGAAATTATACAATTTATATTTGATGAAAATGAAAGACTTCCTTTAAAGCCAATGAAGTTTATTAAAGCTCAAATTAAAAAAGACCCTAAAAGTAAAGAATTTAGCCAGATATTATCTGGTGTACTAAATCATGAGCTAGGAAGTAGACATAGTTTTGTTAAAAATAATCTAACAGATATTGGAAAAATACTGCATATAAAACAAAAACTATGGTTTACAGCAGACTCAAATAACATGAATTATCAGAGAGTTATCTCTCTTATTCTTAGTGCAAGGCAAACTAAGGTAGAATTAACTCCTCTTCTATATACTCCGCACTACAACAACCTTGAAGACTCCATTATAAGCAAAGAGCTTATAGGAATTGGTAAAAAAGTTTGTGGCGAGTTAGAGTTCAATATATTCGTAGCCAATAAAGTTATGGATAAGACTTATGATGAAGTTTCTACAGACTTTAACGTTAAGAAGTCTGTAGTTGTTGAGACTATTAAAGAGTGCATTAGGAGACTCAGAAAGGACGAGGACTTCAAGGAGTATTTTAATAGCAGTACTAACGTATAACTTGACTTATGACGTAATGGTAGGTAAAGTTGTACATACTATGAAGAAAGACCACGAAAAGACACCTAGAAGGAAGCTTAGGAACATTTCAAAGTATCTAGTGCTCAGTTATGGTCTTAAAGTATTGACTCCTGAAGATATTTTTAATTATTACATAGACTCAGACTTGTATAAAAGAGTCTATGAGCGGTGGCAGGAGTCAGGGTTTAAAACTCCTAAAGCCCCCGCATTTAAATTTATTACAGAGCCATCTCAAGACTCATCTCTAAAGGATTTTATACTAAGCACCAAAGAAAATTGCGAGGGCCAAAAAAAGCAGAAAAGACAGGAAACCAACTTAAAGAGGTACGGGACTACAGAGGTCTTGGCCAGTAAAGAGGTTAGGTCACGAATAGAAGAAGACAATCTTAAAAACCACGGAGTCAGGCACGTCAGTCAGACTCAGGACTGGAAAGATACAGTTAGAGAAGTGATGCTGGATAAGTATGGAGTTACTAGTCCAAATCAAATACCCGAGGTAAAAGAAAAGACTAGGTTAACCAACCTAAAGAGGTATGGGGTAGAGAACCCTCTCCAAAATAAAAAAATCCTTGCAAAGCAACACCATACTATGATGGAAAGGCATGGCGTAGAGATCGCTAGTCAACATCAAGATTATAAAGAGAAAGTAAAGAAAACCTCACTCTTAAAGAGAGGAGTGGATAGTCATTTTAAAGATCCAGAAGTAAGAGCTAAAATTGATAAAACTAGAATGAATAACTTTGGAACAACTAGAATCTGGGAAGATGCAGGAATACAAGAGAAAAAAAGAAAAACAAATATAGAAAGATACGGATCTGAAAC
>Ga0163144_10003290_pt1 | contig 36854 bp, 38 predicted proteins | sample OliLak19BULKMAT1_FD_123175 | JGI IMG/M metagenome (GOLD analysis project Ga0163144, IMG submission 123175) | Freshwater microbial mat bacterial communities from Lake Vanda, McMurdo Dry Valleys, Antarctica - Oligotrophic Lake LV.19.BULKMAT1 | ecosystem: Environmental > Aquatic > Freshwater >...
GCCGCAGATCCGAACGGCGCGCGCCGCAAGCTCGCCTACATCCCCGAGACGGTGATGCTGTACGGCACGCTGAGCGGCTTCGAGAACCTGAAGTATTTCTCCGAGCTCAGTGGCCAGAAGCCGGGCGACGACGAGCTGCGTCTGTGCCTGACGCGCGCGGGCCTCGCGGCCGCCGCGCACGATCGGCCGCTGAAAGGCTATTCGAAAGGCATGCGCCAGAAGGTCGGCGTCGCGATCGCGCTCGCCAAGCGCGCCGGCGCGCTGCTGCTCGACGAGCCGACCTCGGGCCTCGACCCGAAGGCCAGCAACGAATTCTCCGAGCTGATCCTCGGTCTCGCGCGCGACGGCGCCGCGATCCTGATGGCCACCCACGACCTGTTCCGCGCCAAGGAGACCGGCACGCGGATCGGGATCATGCGCGAAGGCATGTTGCGGGCGCAGTACGCGGCCGCCGACATCTCGCACAGCGCGCTCGAGCAGGCCTACCTCGAGCAGATGCAGGACTGACGGCAGAATGCACGCGACTGACATTGCCGGTGATGAAGCGCGGCACGACGCGCCTCGCGCACCGGCGCGATTGCCACGGGCACTGCTGCCCGTCGCGTTGCTGGCGCTGGCCGGTTGCGCCACGCCGGGGCAGCCCGAGAGCCAGCGTGCCGTGCAGCAGCAGCTGGCGGCTGTGTCGACCAGCGCCGGCGAGGGCGTCGCAGGGGCGCTCGACGCCGATGCCGACGCGATTGCGAACCGGCTGCGCGCACTGCAGGCCGCGCCGCTGACGCGCCAGGCGGCAGTCGAGATCGCGCTGCTGCGCAGCCCGCGGGTCGGCGCCGAGTTCGCGCGCCTCGGCCTCGCGCGCGCCGACCTGATCGGCGCCTCGCGGCTCTCCAACCCGACGCTCGGCGGCGCGCGCCTGACCGCCGACGGCGCGTCCCTGACCACGATCAACTTCGCGCTCGGCCTCGGCGACCTGCTGCTGTTGCCAGCGCGCAAGCGCCTCAGCGCCGCCGATTTCCAGCGCACGCAACGCGTGGTCGCGCAGCAGATGCTGGTGCTGGTGGCGGACGTCGAGACCGCCTGGTACGCGGCCGTCAGCGCCCGCCAGGTCGCGACGCTGCGCGATGCGGTCGCCAATGCCGCCAGTCTCTCGGCCGAACTGGCGCAGCGCTTCTTCGATGCCGGCAACATCATCGAAGTGCAGCTGGCCTCGGAGCGGGCGGCCGCCTCGCAGGCGCGGATCGACGCGGCGCGCGCGGCTCTCGACGCGCGCCGCGTGCGGCTGGCGCTGCTGCGAACGCTGGGCGTCGCGACCGAGGCCGCGTGGAAAGTGCCGGACACGCTGCCCCAACCCGTCGCGACACCGAGCGACGCCGCGACGCTGCTGGCGCTCGCTGCGCGGCAGCGTGCCGACCTCGACGCGGCGCGTCGCGAGGTGGCGCTGCTCGAGGATGCACTCGGCGTGGCGCGCCGCTGGCGGCTGCTCGGCGAGCTGCGGATCGGCGGCGAGCGCGAACGCGAAACCCCCGGCCAGGCGCTCTCTGGACCGACGCTCGAACTCGCGCTGCCGATCTTCGACCAGGGGCAGGCGGGCATCGCGCGGGCGGGCGCGCAGCTCGATGCGTCGCGCGCCGCGCTGCGCGACCTCGAACTGGCCGTCGGTGAGGACGTCCGGGTCGCACTCGACCAGCTGGACACCGCACGCATCGCCGTTGCCGAGTTCGAGAAGGCCCTCGTTCCCGCCCAGCAGGCCGTCGTCGCGCAGCAGCAGCTGCGCGTGAATTTCATGCTGATCGGGCAGTTCGAGTTGCTGCTCGCGAAGCGGCAGGAATATGACGCCTACCAGGGCTGGTTCGAGGCGCTGCGCGATTTCTGGGTCGCCCACACCGACCTGCAGCGCGCGATCGGCGGCGCGCTGCCCGGCTCGCCGACCGAAACGAAGCCGGCGCTCGGCCCGCAGGAACTGCCGGGCATGCCGGCGGAACCGGATCTCTATCGCAATGCGCCGCGTGCCGGCGCACCGGATGCGGGCGCGGCACCGGAAGCCGCCGCAGTCGAACGCAAGGAACCGCAACCATGAAGCTCTCACGACGCAACGTCGTCCTGTCCGCGAGCGCGGCGACGCTCGCCCGGCTCGCCGCCGGGCCGGCGAGTGCGCAGGATCACTCGCAGCACCAGCACGGCGGTACAACGCCGGCTTCCGATCCGGCGCCGGCCGGGACAGCCTCGCCGCCGGCACCGGCGGCCATGGCGAGTCCCGATTCCCCGGCCGGCGCAACAACGCAGCGGGGCCTCACCGCCGCCGCAGCCGCCGGCCGCGCTGGCAACTACATCCCGGTGCGCACGCCCAACGGCTGGAGCCTGCCCTATCGGATGCGCGGCGGCGTCAAGGAGTTCCACCTCGTCGCCGAGGAACTGGAGCACGAGTTTGCGCCTGGCTCGAAGGCGAAATGCTGGGGCTACAACGGCTCGACGCCCGGGCCCACGATCGAGGTCGTCGAGGGCGATCGCGTGCGCATCCTCGTGACCAATCGTCTCGGCGAGCACACCACCGTGCACTGGCACGGCATCCTGCTGCCGAGCGGCATGGACGGCGTCGGCGGCCTGAACCAGCCGCATATCCTGCCGGGCGAGACCTTCGCCTACGAATTCACGCTGCGCCAGCGCGGCACGCACATGTACCACCCGCATGCCGACGAGATGACGCAGATGGCGTTCGGCATGATGGGACTGTTCGTCATCCATCCGCGCGTGCCCGACACGCCGCGGGTCGATCGCGACTACGCGATCCTGCTGCACAACTGGGCGCTGCACCCGGGCAGTTTCCGTCCGGATCCGTCGATCATGACGGAGTTCGACCTGTGGACGTTCAACAGCAAGGTGTTCCCCGCGATCGAACCGCTGGTGGCGGCGAGCGGCGAGCGCGTGCGGATCCGGGTTGGTAATCTCTCGATGTGGAACCACCCGATCCACATCCACGGGCCGCGGTTCTGGATCACCGGCGGCGACGGCGGGCGCATCGCGCGCGCCAACTGGCGCTCGGAGGTCACCGAGATCGTCGGCGTCGGCCAGACGCGCGACTTCGAGTTCGATGCGACAGCCGGCGACTGGGCCATGCATTGCCACATGGCGCATCACACGATGAACGCGATGGGACACGGCATACCGATCCTGACCGGCGTCGACCAGTCGGATGTCGCCTCGAGGATCAGCACGATCCTGCCGGGCTACATGGCGATGGGCAGGTACGGCATGGCCGAGCACCAGGTCCATGGCGACATGGGACACATGCCCGGCCCCGTGAACACGGTGCCGATGATGGTGGGCAAGGGGCCCTACGGAAACCTCGAGATGGGCGGCATGTTCACCGTGATCAAGGTTCGCGATGGACTGCGCCCGGGGGACTATCGCGACCCGGGCTGGTACCGTGCGCCGGCCGGCACCGTGGCGCACAAGGTCAGCGAAGATCCGGATTTCGGCGCGCCGATCCGGCGCGACACGCAGGCTTGAGCCGGGATCGGCCCGGCAGTTGGGGACCAAGACCAGACCGACTCCACACACTCGTAAACCAGCAGAGGGACAAGAGATGAAAAACCAGATGTTCGTCACGGCCGCCGCGGCCGTCACTGCGGTGCTCGCGATCGCGCCGGCTGCCGCGCACAACACCTTCACGTCGATGAGCGCGCCAGCCGGCTACGTGCAGGACCTCGAGATGCGCGTCACCCACGGCTGCAAGGGCAGCCCGGTTAACGGCGTGAAAATCAAGATTCCGGAAGGCGTTACGCGCGTCACCGTCTACATGGTGCGCGACTGGAAGGTGGAGACGAAGATGCGCAAACTGCCGAAGCCGGTGCCCGGCGAGGGTGGCTCCATGATCACCGAGACGGTCGACGAGATCATCTGGTCAGCGCCGAAGAGCGTGATCCCGGCGCTCGGCACCTATGAAGGATTCAGGTTCCGGGCAAACCTGCCCAATACGCCCGGCGCGATCCTGTACTTCAAGACGATCAACGTCTGCGAGAAGGGCGACGACCCGTACATCGACCTGCCCAAGACGGCATTGCCGGCCGTCGGTGCGCCTGACTTCGGCCAGAAGTTGATCGACTTCATGGCGGCAACCCCGGGGCCGGCGCCCTATCTGATCCTGGAGAAGCCGGCCAAGCCGCAGTATCCGTGGGGGAATGCGACACCGACGCCCCGCACGGTGGCTGCCGCGCCCTGAGCACGCAGCCTGCGATACCGACGCCGTCGCGACCGCCGTGCTTGCGGCCGCGACGGGCGGACGGCGGCGGCGCCTGCTGCCGGGGCGGTGGACGCCCGTGAAGCGCACGCTGTTCCAGGTGCATCTCTGGAGCGCGCTGGTCGCAGGCGCGTTGATCGCGCTGCTCGGGCTCTCCGGCAGCGCGCTCGTGTTCCGTGGCGACCTCGATCGCTGGTCCGTCTCGCAGTGGTCGAGCGTCGAGCAGCGCGGCGCCGCGCACAGTCTCGACGAGGCCGTCGCGCGTGCGCTGCGCGAGCACCCGCGCCGCGAACTCGCACGGCTGGTCGTGCCGCCGTCGGCCACCGAATCCGTCGAGGTGGTGCTGCAGGTCCAGCGCCCCCGAAACCTCGCCGCCGCCGACCTGATCAGCGTGTTCGTCGATCCCTATACGCTCGAGGTGCTCGGCCAGCGCCGCAAGTCCGACACCGTGCTCGGCTGGATCCAGGATTTCCACTTCGCGCTGTTCGCCGGCGAGCCGGGGCTGAAGGTCAACGGCATCGCGGCGCTCGCGCTGCTGCTGCTCGCCCTCAGCGGCCCGGTGCTGTGGTGGCCGGCGCGCGGCCGCTGGAGCCATGCGTTCAAGGTGCGCCGCGGCCCTGCGACGGCGACCTGGCGCGACCTCCACGCCGTCGTCGGCATCGTCTCCTGGGCCGCGATCCTGCTGATCACGCTGACCGCGATCTACTTCGCGTTCCGCGGCACCGCCACCGCCGTCGTCACGCTCGCCAGCGGCGCAGCCAGCGTGGCGCCGCCGAAGATCGGACGCCCCGCCGCCGCGTCGCAGCCCGCATTCGCCTCGCTCGATGCACTGGTGGCCGCCGCAGGCCGCGCCGAACCGAGCGCGCGCCTCGACGAACTGCGCCCTGCGCGCACGCCCGAGCGTCCGGCCAGCGTCTCGTTCCGCCTGCCCGGGGACAGCGTCGTCGGCCGACATCGCCTGTTCCTCGATCCCGTCAGCGCCGCAGTGCTGCGCATCGATCGCCATGATTCGCTCGATTTCGGCGGCCGCGTGTTCGCCAACATGGCGCCCTGGCACTTCGGGTCCTTTGGCGGCCGCGTGACGCAGTGGCTGTGGTTCGTGGTGGGCCTGGTGCCGGCGCTGCTGCTGGGGTCGGGCCTGTGGTTGTGGTGGCGCAAGCGCCAGCGACGCGCAGCGGCGCGCAGCAAGCCGCCCTGAACTGCGGGCCGCCGCGCCAGTCGAAGCTGCAAACCAGAACGACGGTCCTCCTCACGGTAGCAAATGGGCAGCCACGAACGGCGCAGACGCCAGACGCTCGTCGGCGCGTTCGCAGTGGCGGGCCACGCGCTGTTCGTGCTGGCGCTGCTGCGCCTGGCGGAAGGCGATCAATCTCCGGGTCGGGACGAATCCGTGCGGACCGAACTGCTGCTCGACCTCACCGATCGCGAACGCGAGATACCGCGGGAATCACCAGGGCCGACGACCGCCCCGCTCGATGCCGGCAGAGTAACGGTCGAGGCCGGTTCCACGGCGGCGACCGAGGCCGCTGCGTCCTCGGCGACGGCTCGCGCGGCGATCGCCCCAGCATCGCAGCCCGGCATCGCGCAGCCCGGCACCACGCAGGCAGGCATCCGGCAGCGCGACTTCCCCGTCGACTGGTACGCCGAAGCGCGAGCCGTGGCGCGCGACGCCGCAAGGAAGGCGACGACGGAGCCCGTCAATCCGTTCGCGCACCGCTATCCAAAGCCCCCGGGACGTCCGCCGCCGTCGGTGTTCAGGCCGGAGGTGGTCAACAAAGGCAGAGTCGTCAGGAATGCCGACGGCGAGCGCATCTACTGGATCAACGAGAACTGCTACGTCTCGCTCGGCTCAGACTCCATTGCGCTGCGCGACATACATGCCGCGAACAGGAACGTGACCTTCTGCCGGATTCCGCTCGGCAAGCGCGAGGCTCGCGGCGACCTGTTCGAGCGGATGCCGAATCACGGTCCCGTCGACCTCGACGCGCCGCTGCAACCGCGTTGAAGGCGGCATCGCGATCTACAGGCCGCGCAACGCCGGAATCTGGTCCGGTGATTTCGCCGGCGGGATCGTGCGCAGGAATGCCGCGATGTCCGCGACGTCGCCATCGCTGAGCAGCTTCGCGCTGTAGGCCGGCATCTGGGTGTTGGTCGAGCGGATGAACGCCGCGATGCCCTCGGCGGGCAGCGGGTCCGGCGCGAGCCGCGTGCCTGCGGTCGTGCCCTGGCCCTGCGTGCCGTGGCAATGCACGCAGCCCACGTTCAGGAACAGTTGCCTGCCACGGACTGCCGACGGCGCGGCCTGCGACGCAGTCGGCGACCCAGCAGGCGACCCAGCGGCGGCGGGACGCTCGGCGGCGCGGACGACCGCGTCAGCCGACAGCAGGCTGGCCACGACGATGACGAGGCTGGAGAGCTTGGCGTTCATCCGGCGTCTCCTAGCGCGTCTGCGTGACGACGTCGACCAGCGCCGGCTGGCCTTTCTTCACGACCTCGACGGCGCGCTTCAACGCCGCCGCGAGCTGCGACGGGTCGGTGATCGGCCCCGCGGACCAGACGCCCATGCCCTCGGCAAGCTTCGCGTAGTTGATCGGCGGATCGTTGATCTCGGTGCCGATGCGCGCGGTGTCGATGCCGCGATTGCGGCGGTTCGAGAGGCCCTGCAACAGCATCGTTTCCTGGCCATAGCCGCGGTTGTTGTGCATCACGGTCAGCAGCGGGATGCGGTGATGCGCCGCGGTCCACAGCGCACCGTTCGCGTACATGAAGTCGCCGTCGCACTGGATGTTGACGGAGAAGCGCCCGAGCGAGCGGTTCGCGAGCGCCGCGCCGACCGCGGCCGGCAGGCCATAGCCGACACCGCCGCCCGCTCCGACGCCGAGATAGCGATAGTGCCGGTCGAAGTTCCAGAGACGGTGCGGCCAGTTGCTGACGAAACCCTCGGAGGCGCCGACCGAGACCAGCGCCCAATCCTCGGCCTTGATCGCCTGCCAGAGCTCCATGCACAGACGCGCCGTCGACACCGGGCTCGCGTCCCAGCCGAACGCGGCAGACTGGCGTGCCGCTTCGCGCGCTTCGGCATGCAGCTTGCGGAAGCGCTCGAGCCGCGGCGCGAACGCGGCGCGACGCTCCGCGCCGATCTGCGCGCGCACCGTCTCGATCAGCGCCGGCAGCGTTGCCTCGCCATCGCCGGAGATCGCCAGGTCCACCGGCGCATAGCGCTGGAAATCCTGGTAGTTGGACTTCATGTAGAGATCGTTGACGTCGATCGTGATCGTCTTCGTGCCGGGCTTGAGCCTGGAGCGGCTCGACTTGTCGTTGCGATTGACCTGGTTCACCTGGCCCCAGAAGTCCGTGACCTCGAGACCGAGGATCACGTCGGCCTGCGCGATCAGCGCGCGGCTCTGCGCGTTCTGGTAGAGCGGATGCAGCGTCGGCATGTTCTGCCGGCTCGCGAGGTCGATGACCGGCGCGGCCAGTGCCTCGGCGAGCTCGACCAGGCGCCGCATGCCCTCCGGCGTGCGCGCGAGGCGATCGACGATGATCACCGGGCGCTCCGCCGCCACCAGCCAGCGCGCCGCCTCGCGCACCGCGTTGGCATCGCCCTGCGGCGGCACCGGCGTCGAGAGTTTCGGCACCTGCAGCGCCGCGCGATCCGGCACCTCGACTTCCTGCAGCTCGCTGTCGGCGACGATCGCCACCGGCTCCATCGGCGGCGTGCAGGCGATCTTGTAGCCATGCACGAAGGATTCCGCGAAGCCCTGCAGCGTGGTCGGCTGATCGTCCCACTTGACGAAGTCGCGCACCATCGCGACCGGATCCTGCGCCGAATGCCGCCAGTCGTTGCCGCCCATGCGCTTGGTGAGATCCAGCGTGTTGCCGAGGATCGTCACCACCGGCACCCGATCGCACCAGGCGTTGTAGAGCGCCATCGCCGCGTGCTGCAGCCCGACCGTCGAGTGACAGAGCGCCGCCGCCGGTTTGCCCGCCGCCTTGTAGTAGCCGTTCGCCATCGCGACCGCCGACTCCTCGTGCATGCAGGTGATGAACTCGGGGGCCTTGTTGCCGCCGTAGTTGACGATCGACTCGTGCAGGCCGAGGAAACTCGAGCCGGGATTCGAGAAGATGTAGTCGATGCCGAGCGACTTGATGACGTCGACCATGAAGTCGGAGCCGCAGCTCGCGCCGGCGGCGATGGCGCCGGTCGCGGATGCAGGCGCCGGCGGCGCGCCGACGTCGGCGGCGAGCTGCGCGGCGCTCGGCGGCGTCGCGCCACGCGGTGGCGGCGCCGTGGCGGCGGCAGTGACGCCAGCATCCGCCGCGCTGGCGCCCGCCACCGCCGGGATCGCCGCGGTCGCGCCCGCGACCGCGACGGCCGAGAAGAAGTGCCGGCGGTCGATCCTGCCGGTCGTGTTGCTTCGCTTTGTCACCTGCCCCCCTTGCCAACCGCCCATGGAGTTCCGTGCACACGATCGCGGGAAGCCATTCTAGACAGAGGGAAGATCTGCCGTTGAACGCATCGGGACTCAGACTTCGATCAGCACACCGGCTGCATCGAACATGCAGATGTTCTCGTGCTTGAAGCCCCACCGCCCGTCGCCTCGACGTCCGATATGCGGCTCGAATGTAAACGGACTCAGCTCGCCGAGGCGAGTCGCCGGTCCAGACTCCAGGTAGCGACGCTCCTCTCGCGTCCTTTCGATGCTGTGCCCGAGATTGGCCGCGAAGTCGAGGTTCTCGGCGCGCAGATCAGGGACTGAGGTCGCGCAACCAGGCATGCAGATTGCACGTCCCGCGTTCCGAGGACGGACAGGATCATCGCCCGAAGCGCGACGAGCGCCGCGAACGCAACCGCCAATCGTCTGCCGATCGAATATCCGGTCATCCAGTTCATGGCGCCTCGCGGCCGCCCAACCAGCCGACGGCCGCGTCGTTCGCACCCGTCGACTCTATCGGCCGCCTGGGGGACGGATCGAGAGGCAAGTCGAACTCCGGCCAGAGCCGCCGCGTCGCGGTCGGGAATATCCGGGCCGAAAGACCGGTCTGTTGGGTACTGAAATGCCGTTGGTGGTACCCGAGATGCCTACACTGAGTTCCGATTCCGGCCGGCTGTCGGACGAACAGCTGCGCGAGATGAATGTCTCCCGCGAGTTCCTGCTCAACCGGAATGCTGAGAAGGCACGACTCGATGCCATCGCACCCCGGCCTGGCGCGCCCGCACCGTCGTTCGCGCTGCAGAGACTGTCGTCCGACGGGGCCCGAAACGCCGACTCCGTCTCTTTGGCGCAGCTGCTGGACCGGCCCGTCGCACTGCTGTTCGGCAGCTACACGTGTCCGATCTATCGGGGTCAGCTGCCCCGCTTCAATCAGATCCATGCACGGCTTTCCGGCCGCGTGAACTTCCTCTGCATCTACATCCGGGAAGCCCATCCGGAAGATGGCTGGCGCGTCCCGCATAACGCCGACATCGGCTGCCGCATCGTCCAGCCACAGACCCTCGGCGAGCGTGTCGAGGTCGCACGCCTTTGCCTGGTCCGCGGCGACGTGCGCTTTCCCATGGCAGTCGATGCCATGGACGACGCGACCATGCTCGCCTATGCCGGCTCGCCGGAACGGCTGTACGCGATCGACACGCGCGGCATCGTCGCGTTCAAGTCGGCGATCGGCCCTTTCGACGACGCAGAAGTCGACCTTTGGGAACAAGCGCTCGATTCTCTCGTCGCCCAGGAAGGCGTCGTGGGACGGTGATCGGCCTGGTGAAACCAGGCCATGTCGATGAAGACCTTTACACAACCTAGAACTGGAGATCTGCATGACCAAGACCAAACTTTCCACCGCTGCCATTACCCTCGCGCTGTGTGCCGCAGTGGGCGGCGCCGCAACGCAGGGCATTGCCGCCGACAAGGCGGCAGCCAGCGAAAAATGCTTCGGCGTCGCACTCAAGGGCAAGAACGATTGCGCCGCGGGCAAGGGCACGAGCTGTGCCGGTACGTCGCGAACGGACCACCAGGGCAACGCCTGGAAGCTCGTTCCGGACGGCACCTGCGTGGCCACTGCCTCGCCCAAGTCGCCGACCGGCTTCGGGCAGCTCGCCGAGTTCAAGGAAGTGAAGGCCAAGTAGGCCGTCGCGGGAAACCGGAGAGCCGCGGGTGGCGCCCATCGATCCAGCGGCAACGCTGAGCCGTGAGGCACCGCGCATTGCGGCCGCCGATGCCCGCCTGCCACGGCAGGCGGGCGTCGGCCTCAAGCCTCAGCATTTCACGGCGTTTCTCGGGATGGCCTCGCGACCGGGGTTCTTCGAGGTACACGCGGAGAACTTCCTGGTCGACGGGGGCCCATTGCCCCACCACCTCGCGCGCCTGCGCGAGACCAGCGCCCTTTCACTCCACGGCGTCGGTCTGTCGCTGGGTGGCCTCGATCCGCTCGACGGCGGCCATCTGCAGAGCCTGAGATCGCTGGTGGCGCGGTACCAGCCCGCGGAGTTCTCGGAACACCTGGCGTGGTCCAGCCACCAGGGTCGCTTCCTCAACGACCTGCTGCCCGTCCCTTACGACAACGATGCGCTGCTGCGCGTCAGCGCGCATCTCGACCATCTCCAGAATGCCCTCGGCCGCAGCGTCCTGCTGGAGAATCCCGCCACCTATGTGGAATTCTCGCAGTCGACGTACAGCGAGGAGGATTTCATTTCGGAAGTCGTCCGTCGCAGCGGCTGCGGGCTGCTGCTCGACGTCAACAACGCCTACGTCTCGGGCACCAACCACGGCCGTGATCTTCACGCTTACCTGTCGGCGCTGCCACTCGCTGCCGTCCGGCAGGTCCACCTCGCGGGATTCCACCGCGACGTCGATTCATTGGGGTTTCCGCTGCTGGTGGACCACCACGGCAGTCCGGTCGACGAAGCGGTCTGGGAGCTCTACGGCTGGGTACTACGCCGTCTCGGGCCGCTGCCGACGCTGATCGAGTGGGACAACGATGTGCCGCCCCTGCCGCGCCTGCTCGAGGAAGCCGGCCGCGCACAGTCACTGATGGCCGGCCTGGCCCGGAACAGGAGCGTTGCTGATGGCCGCGCTTGAGGAATGGCCTGCGGCGTTGCTCGATCCCGCGCGTCCAGCTCCTCTGGGGCTGGAAACCTGGAATGGATCGGACCCCGCGCACCGCTTCGGCATCTACCGGAACAACGTCCTGGTGTCGCTGGTCGACTCGCTCGCCGACACGTTTCCGGTAGTGGCGGCACTGGTCGGCGACGAGTTCTTCCGCGCGATGGCCGGCGAGTTCGTGCGCGCCAACCTGCCGACCTCCCCGATCCTCTACCGTTACGGTGCAGATCTTCCCCGCTTCCTCACGGCGTTCCCGCCGGCGGGATCGCTGCCGTATCTCGCCGACGTGGCCCGGCTCGAATTCGCCTGCGTGCGCGCGCTTCACGCCGCGGAAGGCGCGACGCTCCCCGCGGAAACACTCGAGCGACTGCTGCGTACTCCAGGCCTGCTGCCAGGACTGCGGGTCCGCTTCGATCCCGCCTTCCTGCTGCTCTCGTCCCGCTACGCGATCGTCTCCATCTGGTCAGCACACCAGGAACGGGGAACGCTGGGCGGGGTCGATCCACTGATACCGGAGCACGCCTGGATCCAGCGGCACGGGCATGCGGTTCGCGTGCAGTCCGTCGGCCATGGCGAGATGGAATTCTCGGCCGCGCTACTGCGCGGCGAAACGCTGCATTCCGCGGCTGACGCGGCGCACGACGCCGAACCCGGCTTCAATTTCTCCGCCGGCCTGGTTGCGCTGCTCGAGCGCCGCGTCATCGTCGGATTCGTTGGTCCATCCGCTTCAGAGAGTCCGTGACATGATCCAGAACACCGCATCGCCGACCCCCAGCGTTCCAGGCCTGTATCGCCGGCTCGTGCGGGGGTTCGAGCGCATCCCGATGAGCGCGATCGCCTTCCTCGCCCGATTCTCGATCGCCGCCGTCTTCTGGAAATCCGGCCAGACGAAAGTCGAAGGGCTCGCCATCGACCTCGTCGACGGCAGCTTCCAGTTGGGCTGGCCGCGGCTGACGGACTCCGCCGTCGAGCTCTTCCGGGAGGAATATCGCGTTCCGCTGCTGTCGCCCGAGCTGGCAGCCGCCGCCGCCGCGCTCGGCGAGCACGTGCTACCGCTCCTGCTGCTGCTCGGACTCGGAACACGTTTCGCGGCGCTCGGCCTGCTGGGCATGACGCTCGTCATCCAGCTGTTCGTGTATCCCGATGCCTATCCCACGCACGGCACCTGGGGCGCCCTGCTGCTCTACCTGATGGCGACGGGACCCGGGAAGATCAGCCTGGACGCCTGGATCGCAAGGCGAACGGACGGCCGTTGATCCGATCACCCGATTGGGCGCGCTGCGCAGCGACAGGACGTCGCGCTTCCGCGCTGAACGCTTGGGCCTCGCTTCTATGTCGGGGGAAACTCACGAGCCGTGCCGACCGTCCGGTCGCTGCCGGCCGGGCGACCGTTCTGCTGCTGACGTTGCTGTTCACCATGGCGTGGACAGCCGAGGCCGACATAAACCGTTATCTGATCGACACCGGTCCATTACGTGTCCGGGACCAGTTCCTGCCAGGCCTCGGCTACCTGGCCTTCGACCCGGTCTCGGCGGACATCCTCGACAACGGCGCATGGCAAGTCGATGTCATCTTCACCGCCAGCAACACGTTCGCCCACTCCGACGAAGTAGACCGCCTCCTCGAATCCAGGTCCCGGCGGGAAGCAGTGTCTCTGGAGGTACTGCGCGACATCGCGACGGACGGGGCGCAGGAAGGCGTGTTCTACCTTGATGGCGAACATGCACGTTGGGCGCTCGCCCTGCGCCGTGGTATCGGGCATGGGCTGCAGGTCGAACTCGTCCTTCCAGTCATCCATTTCGGTGGGGGGCTGCTGGACTCGACCATCGAGGGCTTCCATGACACGTTTTCCCTTGGCCAGGCGGGACGCCTGGGTGTTCCCCGCAACGCGTTCACCGCCTATGTGCGGGCTCCAGGCCGCGAGACGTACGTGGCCGTCGCACCGGGAACGACGATCGGCGACGCCATCGTCGGCGCGCGCTACAACCTACGGCACGGCCACGCTGACGCGGCCCTGGAACTCGCGCTCGAATTCCTGGCAAAGCTCCCGACGGGGGACACTCGCTCGCTGACCAGTTCAGGGTCGAGCGATGTCGGACTACAGATGATCGGGACCCGCTACTTTCGTAACGGCTGTCTGCACTTTTCTATCGGTACCGCCCATCTCGGCCGGCACCGCCTGCTGGGACTCGATTCCCAGACGGTGCTTTCCGGGATGCTGGCCTGGGAATTCGGGATCGGCACCAATACGACGGCGCTGCTCCAGGCAACCGTCTCACAAAGCCCCTTCGAAGCCCTGCGCAGCGCAGAGATCGCATCGGCTTCGACCCAGCTCACCGTCGGCGTGAAACACTCGATCGGACCCAACGTCGTCTTCGTCGGGCTCACCGAGAACCTCGCCAACTTCAACAACACAGCCGACATCGGCCTGCACATCGGCATGACGAGAGGCTTCGGCGGATCCTGACGGGACTCGGCTGTACGCAGCACCGCCTTCTTGGGTCGCGTGATGGAGAGCCGCTGCTCGGCGAGTTCCATGCCACGCAAGCCGGTCGTGATGCGCCAGGACCAGGGCGGTGAGAGTTGCCCGCGTGACGCAACGAGGCTGGGGAACCGGTCCGTGCGCTGCTGCACTCCGGCGACGTGCCGGCCAGTTAGATCAAGGGACATGTCCGGGTCGCTCGGTCGACGCGTCACCACTACGTCATCGGCCAGCGCATGACGTACTCTGGTTTCTGTTCGTCAGGCACGCCACAAAGCGGTACTTTTTTCATGAACCTGACGCTTGCCGCGGCAGAGGGCCCGGCGAGACTCCTCAGGGGTTGACACCGAGGAACGAACGCCCGGCCTCGCCCCCGACGCATGAGTGGCGGCTTCAGCGCCGACACGAAGCAGCATTGCTGCTCGCCTGGATCGGCGGACAGGGAGCCGATCCATACGAGCAGAAAACGCAGCAGTCCCCGGCTTTCGGGCGCAGCAGCGTGTGACAGCCCTTGCACTCGTAGAAGTACTGGCACGCATCGGTCGCCATGGTCTCGACCTCAGCGACGCCACAGTACGGGCAGGTCAGGGTCGATTCGCGCACCAGCGTCGCTTCAGACATAGACGTATCCCGCCACTAACAACACCACTCCGATCACCAGTCCGAGACGTGTGACGGTTCGGACCCCCGGTTTCGAACACCAAGCGCCGGGCTCACACACGTCGGTCGGCTGGCGCCACCACAGCACAGCCGCGAGCGTGAGCGCCGCACTGCCCACGATGAGGATGGCAGTCCGGTACGGTGCAGCGACAATCGCCACGTTGAACAACCAGGCACTCCCCAATCCAAGAGTGCCCAGGAGCAACGGTAGTGCACAACACGCGGCTGCGGCGAACCCGGCCAGCACGCCGCCCGCCGCCAGCACGGACGCGCCGGTTCCGCGAGCCTTTTGAATCCACGAATGGGCCGCGTTAAGCATGACAGGGCGTCTTGTAAAGCAACCAAACCAAAGTCTATCGTCTGTAGCAACTACAGACTCAAGCTCCGGACATCGACCCCATGGAATCACCAGTCTTTTTCATCGGCGAACTCTCGCAGCGCACCGGTTGCCACATTGAGACGATCCGCTACTACGAGCGCGTGCGCCTACTGCCACGCGCGCCGCGGCGTGGTCGTTACCGGACGTTCTCTGAACCCGACGTGGCGCGCCTCCACTTCATCGTGCGGTCGCGGGAACTGGGTTTCTCACTCGATGAGATTCGGGCTCTTCTGGTGTTCGCCTCCAGCCACGACTCGAACGCCTGCCGCGAAGCGCAGACACTCGCCGCTGGACACTTGGCCGCCGTCCGGACCCGCCTCCGCGACCTGCAGCGCATGGAGAAAGTGCTCACGGAGACAATCCGACGATGCGATAGCCGCAAGACACGCCACTGCCCGCTCATCGAGGTGTTATCAGGCGATAGCAGATAGTGCGCAGCAACAAGGGTCTGCCACCCGGAAGGCCCAGGCCTTCAGTCCCGTCCTACGCTTTGCCGGAATCACGTGAGCCTCATCTGGGGGCCGTCTGGACCTGAGCGGCGCCGTTGCCGAGGACGTGTCCACATAGGGAACGCGGACCTGGATGTTGAAGTCAACCGGTGTAGCATGTCTCGTAGCACGAGCAATGTTGAAAATAAGCCCATCTCTTCAGATCACCCCCATTGTTGCGCGCGCCCCGCCAACAAGACGGCATCGAACAGGGCGGTCTGCATTTTCATAGTGTGACCCTCTGGTTGGTGGGTTGAATGCGACGGCATGCAAGCCTGCGCCGGATGAGCATCCGGAACGCGGCAGGTATGACGAGCATGGACAGCAGTGGCGCCGTGATCATTCCGCCGATCATGGGTCCGGCGATGCGCTGCATAACTTCTGATCCCGCGCCCGTGCCGATGAACAACGGCAACAAGCCGGCCAGGATCACGGCAACGGTCATCGCTTTCGGGCGGACGCGTAGCACCGCGCCCTCGCGAATCGCTTCGTCGAGCTCCGCTTCACCGGCGTGCGGGTTTTTTGCTTGCTGCTTTTTCCACGCCTGGCGCAGGTACAGCAACATGATCACGCCGAACTCGGCGGCCACGCCGGCTAAGGCGATAAAGCCGATTAAGGTCGCAATCGAGATGGCATGCCCCATCACCCAGATCAGCCACAGACCGCCGACCAGGGCCATCGGCAGGCTCAGCATGATGATTGCGGCCTCCGCGGCATCGCGAAACACGAGGAAGATCAGCAGGAAGATGATGGCCAGCGCGCAAGGCACCACCCACTTCAACCGGGCCAATGCACGTTCCAGATATTCGTACTGTCCGGACCAGGCAAGAGCGTAGCCGGCAGGCAGCTTGATGTCCGTTGTGGTGCGCTGCTGCAGGTCCTTGACGACCGAGCCCAGATCGCGGCCAGCGACATCGATGAATACATAGCCAACCAGGCGCCCGTTCTCGCTCTTGAGCATCGGCGGACCGGGGCTCAGGGACAGCTCCGCCACTTGCCCCAACGTCACCTGCACGCCGCCCGGGGCGATCAGTGGCAGCTCTGCCAAGGCTGCCAGTGAGTCGCGTTGCTCACGCGGGTAGCGCAGCACGATGGGGTAACGCTCGCGGCCCTCGATGGTTTCACCTATTGGGTCACCGCCAACGACCGTGCCGATCAGCCGCTGCAAATCAGCTTGGGTCAAGCCATACCGCGCGGCCACTCCCGGAAGAATCTCGACGTCGACATAGCGGCCGCCGGTGATCCGCTCGGCCAGCGCGGAGCTCACGCCGGGAACGGTCTCGGCGACGCACTCGACCTCGTCGCTGATCTGCTCGATGACCTTGGTATCGGGTCCCGATACCTTGACGCCGATCGGGCTCTTGATGCCGGTGGCGAGCATGTCGATGCGGTTGCGGATCGGCGGCACCCACAGGTTGGTCAGGCCCGGCACCTTGACTGCCGCGTCCAGTTCGTCTTTCAGTTTCGCCATGGTCATGCCAGGCCGCCATTCGTCGCGCGGCTTGAAGGTGACGGTGGTTTCGAACATCTCGATCGGCGCCGGATCGGTGGCGGTGTCGGCGCGACCCGCCTTGCCGAATACATGCGCGACTTCGGGCACGGTCTTGATCATCCGGTCGCTGAGCTGCAGCAACTGTCCAGCCTTGCCGACGGACAGGCCGGGCAACGCCGTTGGCATGTATAGCAGCGAGCCCTCGTCCAACGGTGGCATGAACTCGCTGCCGATCCGCGACAACGGGATCAAGGTCAGCAGCAGCATCAGGCCGCCGATCGCCAGCGTGAGCCATGGGAAGCGGAGCACCCACTCCAGCGCAGGTCGGTAGGCAGCGATCAAGACCCGGTTGATCGGGTTCCGCGCTTCGGGCCGAATTCGCCCGCGGATCAGGTACCCCATCAGTGCCGGGATGAGGGTGATCGACAAGCCCGCGGCGGCGGCCATTGCGTACGTCTTGGTGTAGGCGAGCGGCGAGAACAGCCGGCCTTCCTGCGCCTGCAACGCGAACACCGGCACGAACGACAAGGTGATCACCAGCAGGCTTGCGAACAGCGCTGGGCCCACCTCGCTGGCCGCCTCGGCCATCAGCTTCCAGCGCTCTTCTCCCACTGCATCGCGACCATGCTCCTCGGTGAAGTGTTCCAGGTGCTTGTGCGCGTTTTCGATCATGACGACCGCGGCGTCGACCATGGCGCCGATCGCGATCGCGATGCCGCCCAACGACAGCAGGTTGGCGCTCATGCCCTGGTAACGCATGACGATGAACGCAGCCAGGATGCCGAGCGGAAGCGTGATGACCGCCACCAGCGCCGAGCGCAGGTGCCACAGGAATATTGCGCACACGAGCGCGACGACAACGAATTCCTCGCCAAGTTTGGTGGCGAGGTTGCGTACCGCCTCGCGGATCAGTTCCGAGCGGTCATACACCGGCACGATCTCCACGCCCGGCGGCAAGCTGGTCTTCAGTGTTTCCAGGCGCGCCTTGACCGCGTCGATCGCCCCCAGCGCGTCCTTTCCCGTCCTGAGCAGGATCACGCCGCCAACGACTTCGCCTTCGCCATCGAGCTCGGCGATGCCGCGACGAAAGGTCGGACCGCGCTGCACGGTGGCCACCTCGCCCAGCAACACCGGCACCCCGTCAGCTGCGGTCGTGACCGGCACCTGCTCGAACGCTTCCTGGCTGCCGAGGTAGCCCTCGCTGCGCACCATCAATTCGGCTTCGCCCTGTTCGATGACCGAGCCGCCGGTAGCGCCGTTGGCGGACTTGACCGCGTCCACCAGCTGCGCGACTGTCAGTCCCCGCGATGCCAATGCCTGCGGATCGGGCACGATCTGCCAGGCCCGCACCATGCCGCCAATGCTGGCGACATCGGCAATATCGGGCACGGTCTTGAGCTCGTAACGCAGAAACCATTCTTGTATCGCTCGGAGCTGGCCCAGATCGTGCTTGCCGGTGCGGTCCACCAGCGCGTACTCATAGATCCATCCCAGCCCAGTCGCATCCGGGCCTAACGAGGGAGTGATCCCTTGCGGGAGCCGCACCTGACTCAGGTATTCGAGCACCCGCGAGCGCGCCCAATACAAATCGGTCTCGTCGTCAAACAGGATGTAGACGAACGAGTCGCCGAAGAACGAGTAGCCACGTACCGCTTTTACGCCCGGGACCGACAACATGGTTGTGGTCAGCGGGTAGGTGACCTGTTCTTCGATGATGCGCGGGGTCTGGCCGGGCCACTCGGTGCGGATGATGACCTGCGTATCGGACAAGTCGGGCAGAGCATCGAGCGGCGTGTTCAGCACGGACCAGACGCCGGCCACGGCGAGCAACACCGCCGCCGTCAGTACCAAGCCGCGATTGGCAATGGAGGCCAGGATGATCTTGGCAATCATGGGCGACCGCCTTTGGCAGGCGCGCGCGGCGCCTGCTCACCCATTTCCATAGACGGTTCCGCCGCCGCGGGTGCAGCCGTCTTCAACCGATCCAGGGCGCCCGACAGGCTGGCTTCGGAGTCGATCAGGAACTGGCCGGAGGTGACGACGCGCTCACCGCCCTTGAGGCCCGACAGGATCTCGATCCGACCACCGCTTCTGCGACCGGTCTGCACGCGTACGGGTTCAAAGCTGCCGTCGGCGGCGACCACGATGACCCGACTGTCGGTGCCGGTGGCGACCAGCGCTTCCGCGGGCACCAGCGGCACACTCGCGCCCGCCTCGGATCGCAGCGTCAACTGGGCAAACATCCCCGGCACCAGCAGGCCCTCTTCGTTGCGCAGCACAATGCGGGCGCGCTGGGTGCGGCTGGTGGAGTCGATCTGCGGCAGCAGCATTTCGACTTCGCCCTCGAAGGTCCGGCCCGGCACGGCACTGACCGTGGCCTCAACCGTCGTTCCTCGGCCGATGCCGCCGGTGCTCGCTTGCGGGATCGCCGCTTCCAGCCACAGCGTCCTGGTGCCGTTGACGCGGAACAACGGCGTACCGGCCATCGCCATCTGGCCCTCTCGGACCATAACTTCGCTGACCACGCCATCGGCCGGCGAGCGCAACACGACGCCGCCATCGCGGCCGGCGGTCGTCCCGTCGAGTCCCAGGATGCGCAGCCGTTGCTGGGCGGCTGACTGCAGGCTGCGGGCAGCGGGCGAGCGCGCTTGAGACAACGCCCGTGCCTCGGCAATGGCGCTTCCCCACATGGGGGCGAGCACGGTCGCCAGCGGCTGGCCGCGGCGCACGGGCTCGTAGGGCGCCTTGACGTTTAACCTCAAAATCAGTCCATCGACCCGCGCACTGACGATGGACTCCTGGCGCAGGTCCCAGGTCAGCATAGCCGGCACACGGATCTGCGCCTCCAGGCTGCCCCGTTCTACCAAGGCGGTACGAATCCCTACGTTTTGCTGCACGCCGGGGTCGATCCTTACGCCGGTCGAGGCGACGGCATCGGCGTACTTGGGCACCAGCTGCATGTCCATGAAGGGAGACTTGCCCGGCTTCTCGAAGTGCTGGTCGGGGACCATCGGGTCGTACCAGTACAGGACCTTGCCATCCTTGGCCGAGGCGACGGAGGCGCTTGACGTGCTTCCGGCTTGATCGAAACTGGCGCGCGTGGCCCACCAGTAGCCGCCACCGAGACCAACGAGCAAAAGGCCGATGGCGGAGGCGGCCACCAACAATCGATTCATTTTGTGATTCATCGCTGGGCCTCCTGGGCGGGCAACAGGAAGGCAAGCGCTGCCCATGCGCTTCCGAGCTCACCCAGATCGCGGGCGTGCAAGATGTGCAGTTCAAGTTCGTCGCGGCGCGCCAGCAGCCAAGGCTGCAGTTCGCCGCCACCCTCATAGCTGGCGATTGCGACTTGTGCGCGATCGCGCGCCAAAGGCAGCTGCTGTTGCTCTTTCAATTCGATTTGACGCTTCAGGCCTTTCCATTGCGCCAATGCACGACGGATGGCTTCCACCTGAGCGCGCCGCGCGGCTTCGTGTGAGAAAGCCACGGCTTCCAACTCTGCCCGCCGTGCGGCAACGCCGCGGTCCTGACGGTTGGCCGCAAACAGCGGCAGGCCAATTGAAAATTCGAGCAGCAGCATGTCGCTGCGGCCACCTTCGCGTCGTCCGTAGGCAGCACCAATGCTCCAGTCCGGGCGCTTTTCCGCGGACGCCAGTGACACCTGTGCTTCGGCAACGGCCTCGCGTGCTTGCCACGCCAGCAGCGGCCCAATGCGATCCACGGAGGCGAGCAACGTCGATTCGTCGCTGGGGAGCGTGTTGAAATCCGGAGGGGCGCCTGCGGTACTCAATCCCTCCGGCGCAGCTCCCAGCCAACGAGCAAGCGAGCCGCGTGCCGCGTCCACCGCCGCTTCCGTGGCGTCGATTCGGCCTTCCAGTTCGAGAGCGGCGCTCTGCGTCGCCAAGGCGTCCACTGCAGTTCCAACGCCGCCCCTCAGCTCGGCCTTTGAGATTCGAACCGCTAGAGCGGACTGCTCGCGCAGCCCGGTCAGCGCGCCGAGTTCGCGCCCCGCCGCCCAAAGCGATACCCAGGCTTGCGCCGCAGACTGGCGTACGGCCAGTTGCTCGGCGACCGTGAGCGCCCGGGCTTCCTCGACGGTGCGATCGGCCAACGCCTGCCGGGCCTGCCGCTTGGCGCGTGCGGGGAACTCCTGCATCAGCCCGATGCGCTTCATGGTCATTTCGTCGGCGTTAATACTGAAAGCATCGGCGCCCGTGACCGGCAAGTTGTCGATGCCGGCGCGAAGCTTTGGATCTGGCAGGGCGGCTGCGCGCACGGCTTCCTGTCGTGCCGCTTCGGTTTGCGAGCGCCGCGCGTCTAATTCGGGAGCACGCTCTACCGCGAGCCGCATGGCCTCGTCGAAGCCCACCACTTGGGTGGCGGCCCAAGCAGGGCCAACTAAAAAAACCGAGGCGAGTGCAATTCCCGCCAAAGCATGGCGGCGCCGACAGAGCGGCGAAAGCAAGATAGACATGAAACCTCCGGACACGCAAAGGAATGCGGCCGCAAACGGCAGCGATTACAGACGCGGTTCGACTACCGGATCGGAGGTGGATGCAGCGGGGGTTGGGTCAGCGAGACGTGAAACGGCGTATCGGAAGGTCGGGCCGTCTCAATGGCCCACCGATTCAGAGTCGGTGGGGTCGACGTCGGTAGCCCGACGACACCGCAGGCCATCAGGCAATCTGCGAAAGTACAGCTCGTGTGTGGACACCCGGAACACGGCGCCGATGAACCGTGGATCATCGTCGGACATTCGATCGACGAGCTGGAACCTGGCAGGCTGACCGTAGCGAGCGCGGCCGTCCAAGGCGCCCAAAGCGCGCCCTGGAGTGTCAGCATCATTGCCCACCAGACTTGCCGTCGGGATTTCACGGTGATCGAATCATAGAAGTACGCTGATTGGAGCGCCAATTTCGCGCCCGGTTCCATGGCGGACGTCCCGGCTTCGCATCCGGCCAGCACCCGAGGTTTCCACACCCTAACTTCCCGGTCCTTGGGAGCGTGAGCGTTCGGCGCCTACCAGCCCTTACGGACTGGGACTTCCGCACGTGTTTCGACCTGGAGTCCCTCTTTACGTTGCGATAACTCGATCATGCGCCGACCGCCTTGCGGAGGACTCCGCGGGGTGCGCGTCGCAAGCCACGGGCGCCGTCGTCGATGACCGGCTGGTCACCAAACAAGATGCCGAGCAGGGCTATCGGGCCTGCCTCGGGCTGCTCGCGCTCGCGCGCGGTTACCGGGAAGCGCGGCTGGAGGCCGGCGAGCCGCCCGGCCCCGATCACTACCAGGGCCGCCCGATTTCGCCAATTCTCTCGATGGACGGCGGCGCTCGTGGCGGGAGGTCGTCCGCGCTCTATTCCGACGCTCGCCCCGGAGCGGGGCGCTCCGGCTCGTCGTACGGCGGGGGAGCTTCCGCGCGGCTGGAAACCGAACGCATCGTCGACTCGATCCGCTGATCGAGCGCCTCCATCGTCTGGACATAACGCCGACAGGCTCCGCACATCAGCACGTGCAGGCGCCGCCCCCAGGAGCGATGCCGTGGATCGGCGCCCGCCTCGAAGCGGACCTCCTCGCAGCTCAACATGAAAGGCATCATTCGCTTCAAACGACAGACTCCACCAGACCGGGACACGTGCACCCGCATGCGTGCACGCCGGGTCGAATAGTAGACCGCCCCGACCCGGTCATTATTCCCGTCCTGCAACGGCCGTCACGGTCCCGCCGACCAGCCTTCGATGGCCATGGATGACGGCGGCGAGGGTCAGCACCATGATCCCATAGGCCACCGCAGCATGAAGGGCCAGGCCGGGAATGGACCACAGCAGCAGCGTGTCGTTGCCTCCGGGAACGAGGCCCGCGCCGAGGGCCATGATGAACCCCCCGACCGTACACAGCGACGCGGCGGCCCAGGAAGGGGCTCGCCAGGCCAAGTGTCCGGCGCGGCGCGCGCTCCAGGCTGCGCCGACGAACAGCGCCAGGGTCGACCATGGCGGCGTCTCCCAGAGCAAGCGGGCCTGGCCGGCCGCCAGTTGCGCCAGCGCCGCCGAATAGCTCCAGTCCGGCAGCCGGACGAACAGCAGGCCCGCGAGGATGCCGGTCGCCACGAGCCACGGGAGATCCGCGCGCGCACCCGCGTGCTGCCCGCCGCTCGACTTTGCACGCTGCACGCCGTAGGCGAGCGCGCCGGTGCCCAGGACCAGGAACACGGTGATGGGTGCCAGCAACGTCGCAGCTTGCGCGATCGGCGGCGCGGCTTCGATCGGCGGCGCTTCCACGGAGTACACCTCGATGACGCGGAGCCCGAATCCGAGTCCCAGGAGCGAGAACCCGTAGTTGAGCTCCCCCGCAGTGAGTCGAACGACGCTGCCCACGAAACATGCGCCATTGAGCGCACTTCCCAGGCCCAACAGCACGCCGCCGAGAAGGATCGACGGCGTCACTGCGAGCGTGGCGGGCAACCATCCCGATGCGGGGGAGAATGCCGCGCTGCCGAGCAGCGTCACGCCCGAGAAGCAGACGGCGACTCCCACGGCAAGCTGTCGGTCGGGACGCCGTTCGACCAGCCACTGCTGGACTGCCGCGACGGTACACAGGGAGGCGCGCTGCAGTCCAAATCCCAGTCCCAGGGTGATCAGTATCGAGATGACACCACTCACGGTGCCAGGTCCCGGGCGACGCCGGCGCGAAATTCCTGTAACTCCACGGACTCGTCGAGCAGACGACCCGCCAGCGCGCGGACCGACCACACGTCCGCGGCGTCGAGGTGGAACGAGGTGGGCAGTGCGTCGAACCTCGCCCGCTCGTCCGGATCGCGGATCTGGTTGAACGTCAGCACGGTGAAATGCACCTGAACAGGCGGCTGCGACCGCTCGCGCATCCGATTGATCCGTTGTTCCCACATCAGGAAACCCTGGCGCGCGAGGGCTGCAGTCTCGGTGTTCAGGATCCCCAGCGCCGTGTTGAACGACGCGATCGCGCTGCACAGCAGCCCGGGGTCGGAACCGGCAAGCGACCAGCCCGGCTCACGATAGACCTGGGCATTGGCGACGCTGACCAGCACATGCCGGACGCGCGCCAGCTGCGCCGTGGTGAAGGCACCGGCCATGTCTGGCACGTTGCCGTGGTGGGCGACGGGACTCATCATCGAACCGCGCACGCCGAGATTGTCGGTGACGCCGCCGTCGACCAGCCTCACGACGGGGAGACGCCGTGTGTCCTGGTACCGCACCCGCGCCCGGGCGACGGCATAGCGCCGCTCCAGTACGTCGTCGTCGTCGAGCGTCTCCTGGACCCAGGGCGCCTCCTTGCGCGCGCAGTCGTCGAAGTTGCGCAGCGCCACGGCGCCGAAGATCCCGGGCATGACCGAGGAGGCCATGACCGCGTTTGCGACGGGTTAGGCATTGAGGTTCGAGCACGGGAAGTCGAACTGCGGCTGGATGAAGGAGAAAGTGAGGGCGTTGTTGAGATCGCAGGCACTGATGATCACGAAGGGCCGGTTACCCCTCGACAGGGCCGAGAACGTCTGGCCGTCGAACAGGTGTCGGTCGAGGAATCTGGCCGCGACGTCGGCCCGGTTGACTTCGCGCCGCAGCAACGAGAGTCCCTGGGTGGGATCCGCCACCTGCCACAACAGTTCGCGCTGCAGGTTGCGGTGCCGGAAGCGGGACTCGAAATCCGTGAAGATTCGATCTCCGTTGAGGCCGAAATAGGCGGCGGGATAGCTGCCTCCGGACACCGCGGTAATGACATCGACTTCATCCAGCAACCGGCGCCGCGTGCCATGGATGTTCACCTCGGTGCCACGCAGCTTCTCGAGCACCCCGTAGCCCATGGCGGCCGAGCGGGTGCCGCCACCGGAGAACGCCAGCACCACGAAAAGCTCGTCGGCGTTGCTGGGAAGCCGGGACGAGAAGTCGAAGGAGTCCGTGGCTGCGCCATCGCCCTGCGGGACGTTCCAGACGCGCGTCACGCACGCCGTCAGCGTCGGCAGCGACGCGACCAGCGCAAGCAACGCGATCGCCGGCTCCGTAGAATTGCGCTTCCCACCTGCGCTGGTTGTCCCGGGCCCGGCGTACCAGCGGACTGAACCGTGCCGCGAAAATCACCGCCCGGTTCAACACGCTGATCGGTAGGCGACACGGCCGCACGAAATCGACGAACAGCACCACGCGCACGCCCGCGGTGTCGTTGTGGACTTCGTGCTCGAGCGCGTCGTCGAAGATCAACAGCTCACCGGGGCGCCAATGTCGCCGCTCGCTGCCGACCCGGATCCAGCAGCGCTCCTCGGGGTGCGGCACGATCAGTCCGAGATGCAACCTCAGCACGCCGTTGTATGGGCCGCGAAGCGGGGGCAGGCGCTTGCCGGGAATGCGGCGCAGCAGCGCCATGGTGGCGGCACACTGCGCCTGGTTCGCCGCCGGCGGCAGGCCATAGCCGAGCAGCATGAAGGTCTTCCACTGCTGGTCGGTCGTGATGTATCCCACCTCCGGGGAGATGTCCTGGAAGGCAGGCAAGTCCGCGCGATCGCTCATGACGAACATCGCCTCGCGCTGCACCGCGAGCCACTGCGATTTCACCGCATCGGCCCACGGGAACAGGGCCTCATCGAAGAACGGCGTCGCGCCCACGCGGGACGCCGTCCGGATCCGCCCTTCCAGCCATCCGAGGAAGCGGAACGCGAGCCGCCCGGCCAGGCTGGTCGGCTGATTGAACGCGCGCGCCGCCTCAGCCATGCGTCGCCATTTCGAGTCGCGCGCGATGGCGCAGCGTCGAGGGCGCCACGCCGAAATCGCCGTCCACCTCGAGCCCCTGGAGCCGGCACAGCACGGCCACCAGGGCGTAGTGATGCACCGTGTGACTGGCGAGGAACTCGAGTTCGCGCAGCGGCGAGGTCACCACCGGGCCACCGTAGCCGTGCGCCTGCAGCAGCAGCGGGCGCTCCGCAAGGCCGCCGCCGAGTGCACCGAGTTGCGCGCACACCGCCTCCAGCGCGACACGCGCAGCCGATACCGAGGATTCGACTCGCGCCTCGCGCGCGCGGTGCTCGTAGTCGATGCGGCCGGACGACAGGCCTTGCAGGAACAACGCATAGTGATCCAGGTTGTGCCTGACGTGCGCGCCAATGGAACTGCCAAACACGGCCTGGACCGGTCGCCGGTAGAGGCCATCGTCCACACGCTGCAACAGCTCGAGAGCGCGACGCAGGAGGTCGATGTTCAGCGCCACCAGGTGCTCGGCCGCGGCGCCAGCGAGCAGCGGCGAACTCACGGGCGCGGTTCGAGCTGGCGGCCGTCGCTGTCGCCGTACGATCGGTACTGTCCGGCAGCGGCGCCGAGAAACGTCGCGAGCAGCTTCGGTTCGAGGCGCGGCACGTCCACCGACAGCAGCAGCCCCGGCGTGTCGCTGAAGTTCGGGTCTACGCCGACGCAATGGAAGCGCGCGCCGAGCTTGTGGTAGTGCTTCAGCAGGATCGGCAGATCCTTGCCATCGTCGTCCAGAGCGCGCACCAGCGCGGAGACTTCCGCCAGCGGCAGGCGTCCGCGGCCGACCCGGTAGTCGAGCCACTCGGGGTGCAGGGGGTGCGTGAGCGGGTGTCGCGGCCGCACCTGCGGTGAAGGTTCGATCAGCGCGTCGCAGAGCACCGAGATCGCCCGATCGTCGTACTGGCGCGACAGCGACACCGTGCCATACAGCCGGCGATACTGCGGATAGGCGATGAGGTAGCGCCCGATGCCCTGCCAGAGCAGGTACAGGGCGTGGAAACTCTTCTGGTGCTCCGGCACCACGAAGGAACGGCCCAGCTCGAGCGACGGCGGCTGGCCCTCGTAGAACGTCGCGTCGAACTCGAACATCTGCGACAGGTAGATGCTGCAGGGATCGGCCGACTGCCGCAGCAGGTCGGTGCGTCCCATGCGGTAGGCGCCGACGAGCGCGCGCTCGGTCTGGTCCCAGACGAAGAGCTGGACGTAGGTCTGGTCGTAGCGGTCCCCGTCCCGGCTTTCGCCGCTGCCCTCGTCATGGCCGCGGAACACGCGCTCGCGTTCGCGGGCGATCTCCTGCATCAGCTCGGGGATCTGCGACGCAGCGGCATGGAAGACGGAAAACTGCTTGAAGTCGAGCAGGCGCTGCGCCGTCGGCAGCGCGGCGATTTCCCGCGACATGGCCTCGGCGTCGCCGCGCGCCGCCAGCGGCGCCAGAACACGCGTAGGCCGTGGCGAGGCGGTCGGCGAGGCGCACTGCTCCTCGAGATAGGTCAGCACGCGCGCATACGCAGTGACGGCGGGCGCGTCGAGGTGTCGCCACAGCGCCGGCGGCACGGCATGCCCGATGCTGAAGCCGATGCGCCGGCCGCGCAGTCGCAGGAACTCGCGCGGCAGCAACAGCAGCTTCGCGCGCTCCCAGAGCCGTCCCGCGCGCTGGAAGAACTCGCTGTTGGCGCCGCGGAACAGCACTGGCACGAGCGTCGCGTCGGTCCGCAGCGCCAGGTGCCCGACGAGGCGATTCCATTCGCCGTCGGTGATGCGCTGGCCCTCGGGCCGGCGGTACGACACGCGCCCCGCCGGAAATACGACCAGCACGCCGCCTGCTCGCAGATGCGCCTCGCACTCGCGGATCGACCGCAGGTTGCCCTGCGTCACGCGCAGCGGGTTGGTGGCGATCAGCGCCGGCGCGAACTCGCGGAAGACGCGCAGCGCGCCGTTGGCGAGGAACCGCAGGTCGGGGCGGTGTTCGCGCAGCAAGGCCGCGAGAATGAGCGCTTCGATCCCGCCATAGGGGTGGTTGCAGACGACCAGGACCGGCCCCCGCCCCGGGATGCGATCGGTCACCGGTCCGGATAGATTGCGGAAGGTGACGCCGAGGGCGCGCAGCGCTCCGGCGGCGAACTCCAGCGGCGGCAAGCCTGCCAGACCCGACTGGCGGTAATGCACGTCGATGTCCCGGATCTTCAGCAGCCGATCGAGGAGCGGCGACAGTGCGGCCAGCCAGCGCGCCGCGCGACTGCCCGCGTTGCTGACCGAGCGAAGTGTGATTTGCGCGCTGTCCATGTCTGTCCGAGCAGACCGGCGCAGGAGACGGTTTATTCCCCGGCCCGCTCCGGCAGCTGCAAGCAGGGAAACGAAACCGTCGCCTGGTCGACCCAGCGCAGCCGCCGGTAGTCGAATCCCGACGCCAGGCCGGGCTTGACGATCGTGAAATACGGCGAGAGGTCGAAATCTCGCGGCGCGAACAGGCTGTGATGACGAACACGCAGGATGTCGTCGACGCACCCGTCGCAGCGATCCGACGGCACCTGGCTGACGTCCGGCAGGATCGGATAGCGCACCGCCTGGAAGGCCTGCGCGATCAGGGTCGAGCAGATCGCACGCGTGGGGTCGCCGCTGCCGAGTGCCAGCATGCGGCGTCGCCATCGCACCGGCACCGGCGGCGTCGCGATCAGGTAGCGCGCCAGGTCCCAGACGTTGCGCAGATCGTAGGACTGGCCGAGCCGCTCCAGGGCGTGCTGCACGACCCGCCGTCGATCGACGTCCGCGAGGCCCACCGGGCGGCAGATCCGCGTCCGCAGCTTCGTGTACTTGCTCACCGGCACGGCGATGACGCCGTCCACGACGTCTGCTTCGACCAAGGCAGGGATCGCGGCGCCCTTCGCCTCCGGCATCGCCAGCGGTCCAACGAACAGCGCCGCGTGGGACCACGTCGACTGGGTCAGGTACTTGATCCCGGTGGCGATGCGGCTGTCGCCTTCCACCAGCAGTACGTCCCCTGGTCGCAGCGTCTCGATCAAGCGCGCGCCGGGCAGGCCGTGGATGACCGACTGCGCCGCCCGCGGGCGCGACAGGAAACGCGCGAGACCCGTTCCAAGCTGGCGTCTGAACCCCAGCGACATGGTCGCCCTCCGCAAGGCGCGCACGGCGCGCCGCAAGCTGATTACCTGGCCAGAGGACCGTCGCCGCACCTCGAATATTCCGCGCACAGGAGTCGTCGAAGCCGTGCCGTTGCGGAATATCCCGCGTAGCCGCCCGGTCTACTCGGCAATCAACCCCACAGGATGGCGCCATGTCGACCGCCCCGCTGCCCTCGATCCCTCCCCACACGAATCCCGTTCTGCTGCGACGCGACGCGACCGCGGTCGTGACGCTGGCGCCGCACGCGCCGGCGCTGCAGGCTATGACCGATTTCCGCCACGAATGCCCGGTCGTCGTCGCCGCCGACCGCCCGATCGACGACGCACTGCACGACATGATCACGATCGGCGTGCGCGCGTTGATCGTCGTGGAGGACGGGCGCGTGCTCGGACTGATCACCGCGGCGGATCTGCTCGGCGAACGCCCGCTGCAGTTCCTGCAGACGCCGCCTTGCGAGCATCGGCAGTGCCGCCATAGCGATATCCGGGTCGAGGACATCATGACGCCCTGGATCGGTCTGCGAACGCTGCCGTTCGCCTGGGTCGCCAACGCCACGATCGCGGACGTCACCGAAGCACTGATGGCCAGCGAGGCGACGCACCTGGTGGTCGTGGACGAGGCTGCCTCTGAGGGCGGGCCCGCCCTCAGAGGGCTGTTCTCCCGTACGCGGATGGAACGTCATCTCGGCCAGACGCTACGGCGGGCGAGCTAGCAGTCGTGTTCCCCGATTGCAGACGCGAGCGGGTGGAGGACTTCGAAGCCGCAAGTTCGCGTTGGGCTACAGCGAGTACGACTGGTCACTGAACCGTCAGGAGCTGAATGTACGCTGCCCGGCGCAAGTTCCGCTCATCTTGCGGCATCGACATCGGCAAGCCAGCCAGACGCAAGCCAGTCGCGCAATGCCGTGGCGGCTCTCACCGGCGCTGCATCGTCGCCAACCACGGTGGCAAGGCTCTCGCAGAGTGCGCCGAACGACATGCCGTCGCGCGCGGCATCCAGCAGCCATGCTTCATCGGGCGAGATCGACCGGAAGTTGACCTTGAGGTCCGCGCGCCAGATTACCCAGTCGGCGCCCGGCGCGATCGCCGCGGACGGCGGCACGGACTCGCCGCGCTGCACGGCGCGCCACCATTCGACCGCATTGGTCTGCAGCGTCACGCGCGTCAGCGTGCCCACGAAGCGGAAGCGCAGTTCCGCCCAGTCGGCAGGCGGGACGACAGCCAGCGCGCCACCGTCGATCGGGGTGGAGTCGGGGCCGTCGAAGGCGGCAGCCAGCGCCCATTCCCAACGCGCCAGATCCGAGAGCACTGTGCCCACGGGCGCGCCGACCTGGAGGTAGACGTACGCGGCGAGTTCCTCGCCGTAATGGCGGACCGAGGGATGCACGGAGGGATGCAGGGCGACGAAGCCGCGCGCCAGATCCTCGAAAGCCGATTCGCCGAGCACGCTGCGGAGTGCCGGATAGCTGTCGGCGAGCGCCTCTTGCAGGCGGGAGACGTAGGCGCCCGCATAGATGCCGAGGCGCCGCGACGCGCCGACCTGCGGATCGTCGACCACGGCAGCCTCGATCGCCGTCTCGCCGCGCAGCAGGTGCTGCTGCATCGCGTGCTGGATTTGCGCGAGGTTCATCAGGCGACCTGCTGCTGATGCGGCAGCGCCGTCGCGGCGCAGGCGCGCGCGACCTCCAGCTCGGCGACCAGGTCGGCGAGCGGCGGCATGTTCGCGTCGCGCTCGATCATCGTCGACACGTTGCCGAAGCGGCCCACCGCTTCCCGGTAGAGTTCCCAGACCGGCGCAGCCACCGGCGCATCGTGGGTGTCGATGATGTAGTTCCCGTGGTGCTCATGCCCGGCGAGATGCATCTGCTGGACCCGATCGCCGGGAAGCGCAGCGAGATAGGCGCTGGCGTCGAACGCGTGGTTGATGCTGCTGACGTACACGTTGTTGACGTCGAGCAGCAGCCGGCAGTCCGCCTGGATCGCGACCTGCGCCAGGAAGTCCCACTCGCTCATTTCGGAAGTGGCGTAGCTCAGGTAGCTCGAGACGTTCTCGATCACGAGCTGGCGGCCGAGCAGATCCTGCACGCGGGCGATGCGCTGCACGACGTGCCGCAGGGCCTCTTCGGTGTAGGGCAGCGGCAGCAGGTCGTGCAGGTTGCGGCCATCGACACCCGTCCAGCACAGGTGATCGGAGACCCAGGCAGGCTCGATCCGGTCGATGAGCCGTTTCAGGTCGCGCAGGTAACGCAGGCCCAGCGGCGCGGTGCTGCCGATCGACATCGACACGCCATGGAGCGCGATCGGCCAGGTGTCGCGGATGCGCTCGAGGTGATGCAGCGGCGCGCCGCCGCCGACGAGGTAGTTCTCGGAGATGGCCTCGAACCAGTCGACGCGCGGCCGGTCGGCGAGGATCGCCGCGTAATGCTGCGGCCGCAGTCCCAATCCAAAGCCGAGCGAAGTCATGGGTGCAACAGGTGGTGGCGCGCCGTCACCGGACAGCGCGCCACCGGATGTCTCGCTCACATGGCCTTGGTCTTGGCCTCGGCCTTCGCCGAATCGCAGTTCGCCTTCGTCATCTCCACGAAACCCTGCCCCTTGCAGGAGTTCAGGCCCTTGCACGCGCTGCTGGCGGTCTTGCAAGCCGACTGGCCCTTGCACGCATTGACCCCCATACACTGCACGGTGGCTTCTTCGGCACTGACGGTCTGCATGGCCAATCCACCGAACAGCAGGGCGGCCGCAGTGGCCAGGGCGACGGTCGACGATCCACGGGTTTTCAACATGGGCTGATTCCTCAGTTAGTAGGCACCGGCAGCATGGCCGGCGTTGGTGATGCTCACTCACCCGCTTTTGATGCGGACTTGTCGAGAAGACCGGAACACGAGCGCGGTTATTACAACGCCACTCACTGGCGACGTACCGACCTCCCCGTAAGGCGGCCGACCGCGCTCAGGCCGCGTGCAACGGTTGCCACGCCTCCTGCGCGAACTGGGGATTGATCGGCGTCTTCAGCAGGTGGTTCGCGTAGTTGGACAGGGTCTTGACGCTGACCCCGACGATCACGTCCAGCACCTGCGCACGCGAGAAGCCGGCGGCGAACGTCGCCGCCAGCATGCCGGGGGTTACCCCGCCGCGGTCGCGCACGACGGCGCGCGTGAAAGTCGCCAGCGCATCGAGTCGCGCATCCGGCAGCGCGCGGCCAGCGCGCAGCGCATCGACGACCGGCGACGGGACCTTCACCATGTTGCGGGCGATGAACGAGTGCGCTGCGACGCAGAACTCGCAGCCGTTCTCGACGCTGGTGGCGAGCAACACCACCTGTTGCTCCGCGGCGCCGAGCGAGGACTTGCCGAAGGCAGCCGCGGCGTCGAGATACACCTGCAGCGCGGTCGGGGACTCGGCGAGCCCGGCGTACAGCTTCGGGGTGAAACCCAGGGACTTGGTCACCGCCTCGAGCATCGGGCGTGAAGCACTCGGGGCGCTCTCGAGGTCGTGGAAATCAAATTCGGACATGGCAGTCGGCTCCATGAGTCGATCGGTTGAGGGGATCCAGCCACCGACGGGCCGGTTCGGGCTTGCGAATTGGTGGCGAGTGAAGGCACCATGATCCTCATATCGCGGTGTTTCTATCGCTGAAAGTAATTTTCTCATGCTCAATCGTCCGGACACCGACATCATTTCCGACATTCTGGAGATGACGCGCCTGCGCACCTCGGTGTATGCGAACCCCCAGGTTTGTGGTCAATGGCGACTCGATTCGGTCCCGCACGGCGCGGCAACCTTCCATTTCATCGTGCGCGGCAGCGGCTGGCTGCACATGCATGACGGCAGTGCACCGCGGGCACTGCGCTCGGGCGACCTGGTGGTCTTTGCGCGCGACGTTCCGCACGCGCTGTCGGACGGCCCGGATACGGCCCAGGTCACCGCCGCACCCGACGAGCGCGGCGGACCGGTCACCGAGCTGATCTGCGGACAATTCGACCTGGCGGAATCCGGCGCGGCGTTGTTGCTCGAACACCTGCCGTCGCTGCTCGTGATCGAGAGCGATGCGGCGATTCCCGGCCTCTCCGGTCTCGCGCGCCTGCTGGCCAGCGAGGCCGAGACATCCGGTCTCGGCCGCCAGCTGGTGCTCGATCGGCTCTCGGACGTGTTGTTCGTGGGGGTGCTGCGCTTCGTGGTGGCGAACCAGCTCGTCCAGCGCGGCGTCCTTGCGGGGCTGCGTGAGCCGCGCGTCGCTGCGGCCCTCGAAGCGATGACGCGCCGCCCCGGTGACCCGTGGTCGATCGCCGAGCTGGCGCGGCGCGCGGGCATGTCGCGCACCAGCTTCGCGCAGCTGTTCGCAAGCACGGTCGGCGAACCGCCGATGGCCTGGCTCACGCGACTGCGCATGGAGCGCGCCGCGGGCATGCTTCGCGATCGACGGCTCTCCGTGGGCCACGTCGCCTCGCAGCTCGGCTATGGAACCGAGGCGGCCTTCCGGCGCGCGTTCAAGCGCAGTCGCGGCGTCGGCCCCGGGGCATTGCGCCGCCATGCGCCGAGCGTGGACGACGCCGCCGCGAAGGTCGCCTGAGGACGCCCGTGACAGTCTCCCCTGCGCAGGAACTGCAGCCGGCCACGGCGGCGGGCTCATCAGGCGCCGAGGCCTCGCGCCGACGCCGGTTCGATGCGCTCTGCAGCCCGTGGCGAGCGGACCTGCTGCGCTTCGCGTTCTGGCTGTCCCGCGATCACGCGATCGCCGACGACGTCGTGCAGGAAACCATGCTGCGCGCCTGGGAGCACCTAGATGGCCTGAGCGAGGATCGCGCCGCGAAAGGCTGGCTGCTGACCATCGCGCGGCGCGAGCTCGCGCGCGTCTATGAACGCAAACGCCCGCTGACGATCGACATCGAGCAGCTGGCCGCGGCCGAGGATCCGGCCCTCGCCGCGACGAGCGAGCCGGATCACGAAGAGCTATATGCGGCCATCTTCAGTCTCGAGACCGATTTCCGCGAGCCGCTGGTGCTTCAGGTGCTGTTCGGCTATTCGACCAAGGAAATCTCCGCCGAACTCGGCGTGGCGCAGGGCACCATCCTGACCCGGCTATTCCGGGCGCGCGAGAAGCTGCGGGTCGCGGTCGGGATGAGTACGCCCGACGCGCGCTGATTCCCGCGATCTTCGCAGCCGCCCGGCCTCAGCGTGCTGGGGCTGGCGTCCCGAGTGCGCGGATCTGCGCGAGCACGCGCTGCGGATCGGGCCGCGTGGCATAGCCCTTTTCGAAGTGCTTGCGACGGATCTGCCCGCCCCGATCGATCACGAACATGCCCGGGTGCGGCACCCCGAAGGCGGCCGAGCCAACCGGGTATTGGGCGTCGCGGATGCCCAACTGCTCGTTGATGGCGCCCTTCGGATCCGCGAGCATCGTGAAGCGCACGCCGACCTGGGCGGCGAACTTCTGGATCAGCGGCACGGCGTCGACGCTGATCGACACCAGCGGATAGCCCAGCTGCTCGAACTCCGGCGCCAGCGTGTTGAGCTCCGCCAGCTGGCGCTTGCAGAACGGACACCAGTCAGCGCTGCGCACGAAGACGAGCGTCACGCCGCGGGTGCCCATCAGGTCGGCCAGCGAGCGCGTTCGTCCTTTCTGGTCCTCCAGGTTCAAGGTGTTCGGGAACGGGCTGCCGACGCCGGGCCCAGGCGCTACCCAGTCTGCCGCGCCTGCGGGAATCGGCGCGTGCAGGGCGAGCAACATGAGCAGCGTGGCCAGAATCGGTACGGGGAACAGCCTGCGTTTCATCGGAACCTCCTTCGGTGGGTGCGGGCGCGGCGCGCTCAGATGATGCCTGCATGACGCCCGGCGCCGCTGCCGGGCCACTGCGTTCGAATCCACCCGGCAACAGCACGCCCGATGGCATCGCCGGAGACCTCCTGGACGAAATGGCCGCCGTAAACCAGCGCTTCGCTCTGGTGGCTGAACCCGCGCGCCAGCGCCAGCATGGCCGGATCGCGCAGGATGGCGCCAGGCACGACGCGCACGAACAGCTTCGGCAGGTCGGCGGTCGCGAACCAACCCGTGTACTGCTGCACGAGTTGCTCGTTGCGTGCCGGCTCACCGTCGATCGGCAACTCGCGCGGCCAGCTGAGCGTCGGGCGACGGCTCTCGCCGGGCGTCAGGTAGGGGCGGCGGTACTCCGCCGCGTCCTCCTCGGTCAGGTAATACTGCAGTCCGTCGATCAGCATGCGCTCGACGAACATATTCTCCTGCAGCACCAACGCCTCGCCGCGTTCGGAGCGCAGGTCGCTGAAGTAGCCGCCGGCGGGCTGGCCGGTCGCGACCGCCCCTGGGGGGCGGAATATCGCCTCCATGTGCGCGATGCCGCGCACCCGCTCAGGATGTTGCCTGGCCCAGTCGAGACCGAGCGCCGACCCCCAGTCGTGTACGACCAGGATGACGCGCTGGCGTACGTCGAGCGCGTCGAGCAGCGCGAAGAGGTAGTCGCGATGCTGCGGATAGCGATACGACGCGTCGTCACTCTGCGCCAGCTTGGCAGAATCCCCCATCCCCAGCAGGTCCGGCGCGATACAGCGACCGAGGGCAGCGACGTGGGGAATGACCTTGCGCCACAGGTAAGACGAGGTGGGGTTGCCGTGCAGGAAGACGATCGGATCACCGACGCCCGTCTCGTAGTACGCCATGCGCAGCCCGCGTACCTGCTGGTATTTCTTGCGCCGACTCCAGGCTGAAGGGGGCGCACGCTCGCCCGGGCTGCCGCCCACGGCGTCGCCGACGGCCAATGCGCCGGTCGCAACGCCCGACAACAGGATGCCGCGACGCGTGAAGGCTTTGTCGTTCATGTTCGCTCCCCTGATCGTTCTCTGTCCGCGGGGTCGCGCCACGGCCACCTGCCCGAGGCGCCCCCTTTGTTGAGCAAGACCGGCGGATGGACCGGGATATTCCCCGCCGTCCTGGTCGATACCGAACGCAGCGGCCTGCCTCGGGAATAAATGGCCGATCCTCAGGGTCTTGTAAGGCAGGAACAGCCCGGCGGCGGCGACCGCTTCGACCCGCTCCCCCGGCACGAGCCGCCGCCGGGCCGCACGCGGAGGCAGAGGCCACTAGCCAGGTGCCGAGATGCGGTTGCGCTGCGTGCAGGTACGGCTTCATGTCCTCGCGGATCCGCGGATCCTGCCGGCGGCACTGGCCGAGCACGCTTCGCAGTGCGACACCTGCCGCGACCTGGTTCGCGGGGTTCGCGAATTCGAGGCGCTGATCGGGCAGGCGCTGGACGGACTGGCACTGCCGGCGCGCCGGGCGACGCGGAGCGAGCCTGGAACACGGGCGCCCGGCGACGACGTCGGGGCCGCGTCCCTGGCAGGTGGCGATGACCGACGTGGATACACAAGGATCGAGTGATGGCAACCCTGGAATCCGATCCCGACAAGTTCAGCGACACCCAGCTCGCGGCGATGAACATCTCGCGGGCAGGGCTGCGGGCCTGCAACGCCTATAGCCGGGAACTCGACGCTGGTGCGCCGCAGGTAGGCGTTCTCGCCCCGGACTTCCTCTTGCCGGAGCTCGTCGGCGCGACCCTCTCTCCCACACGAGTGGCGCTCTCGTCGCTGCGCGGTCGCCCGGTCGGGCTGCTGTTCGGCAGCATCACCTGCCCGATCTATCGCGGACAGATCCCGCGCTACAACGCGATCTTCGAAGAACTCGGCGCGCAGCCGACGTCGCTCGAGGCGCGCACCGACGTCGCCGCGCGTGCCGTTGCCGCCGCAGGCATCCGCTACCGACTGCTCGTGGATGACCTCGACGACGCGGTCATGACGCGTTATGCGGCAGCGCCCGAGCCAGGCTGAGCGGCCACGGCTACGCTCCGCGGCGCCGCGTACCGTGATTCGCAAACCGCGATCGACGGAATTGCCGCGCTGATCGCGTAACCTGAAATAACGACACTCCACTGCCGGTCTGATCCCGGCGACCCCTAGAACGACGCAGTACCCACGATGCCATCTCCCGCGACGCCCCCGCCTCCGAACCGCTGGACGCGCCCGCTGCTCGTCGCCGCGATCGTCATCCTCGTGGTCGTGCTGGTCCGCAGCGATCTCGGCGCGTATCTCACGCTCGATGCGCTGAAAGC
>Ga0163144_10003291_pt1 | contig 36853 bp, 29 predicted proteins | sample OliLak19BULKMAT1_FD_123175 | JGI IMG/M metagenome (GOLD analysis project Ga0163144, IMG submission 123175) | Freshwater microbial mat bacterial communities from Lake Vanda, McMurdo Dry Valleys, Antarctica - Oligotrophic Lake LV.19.BULKMAT1 | ecosystem: Environmental > Aquatic > Freshwater >...
GCGCCCAAGTGACCATCGCCGGACGGGAAACGACTTACGCCTCCCGCCTCGGCCGCTGGCTGATGCGTTTGCTTGGGTTTAAGAACGTTCGGTACTGAGGCTGACGGCGGGGTGGGGTCGGGTAAGGGGGATTATGGGTGTAGGGTGCGGCGATAGGGGCGGGTGCGGCCTCGGCGAGGCCGCCTATCAGTTGGGCGGACAGGACGTGGACAGGGCGGGGGCCGGTGGGTGATCGGAGGGAGTTTGGGTGCTTGGGAAGCGGATTCGACTGTCTCGGATCGACATTCGGGCTTCCTCAATCGAGATTCGCCATTCCGCCGCGGGCGGCGACTCCATGGCAAACTGGCGACAGCTGACCGATAGTCTGGTGGAATTGAGCCTGCATCGCACCCTGCGCGGGTTCGAGCAGGCGTTGGGCCGGATTTGGACCTTGCAGGCAGTGGAGGCTTGGGCGGTTTTTCTCCCGCCGAGCTTTCAAGCAGGCGACCGGCAACTGTTTGTCGGCCAAGCGGTCCGTCCGGCGGGGCCGCTTCTGGCGAAGGCTGCGCGTGAAGGCATTGAATCGCTTACAACCGGCGGCGTGCTTGCACCGGCGGTGCTCGAGGCGATCGCGGTGGAACTGGCTCCGGCTCCGGAATGGCATCGCCGGGTCCTGCAATTGGGTGACAGCGCCTCGGCGCCGCTGATCCTCTTTGTTTTTCGACGGGCGGAAAGGGGGGCATTCGCCAATGCGGAGCTTGAGATGCTGGCCTGGGCGGGAGCGCACGTACGCAAGGCGTTCATGGTGCTCGCGGAACAGCAGGAGCAGGAGTTCATGGTCGGGCTCTTTCGACTGATCAGCAACCTCCATCCGGAAGGCATCTGCGTCCTCGACAAGCAGCAACGTCCGGTCTTCGAGAACCGCAATTTCCGCGAGCATCTTCTGTTGTGGGAGCACGGTGAAGGGGCGTTGCTGAACATGAACGTACCGCGGTCGGCCTCGATCCCCGCGGTCTGGCAAAAAGCCTGCGTGGATGCCTTTCACACCCTGCGAGACCTCAAGTTGCCACCGACGGGCAGTCGGATGGTCGTGTCGCAGGGCCCGGTGGTGAACCTGACCAAACCCATGTCCGATGAAAAGGAAGTGGTGGGAGCCGTCCGTTATCTCGCGCTCCGCAGCACGCTGGGCCTTCGGCCGTACCTCTTGCTGACCTCGTCGATCGTGCGAACGCAAAAGAGTCAAGGAATGAGCATGGCCGAACTGGCGGAGAAGTTTGAGCTTTCGCGACGCGAAGTTCAGATGGCGGAATTGATCCTCAAAGGCCATTCGGCTGATGAAATTGGGTCCCGGCTGCGCATCGCGGTCCCCACGGTGAAGACCCATATCCGCAACATCCTGCGAAAGGCCGGGGCCAAAACCCGCTTGCAATTCATCGGACTCGTTCGCACCGGTGAACGCTCGCGCGCGGCGGACTGATGAACCAGGTTGAACACAAATGCGCACCCTTTCACCGGGCCGGGGTCTGCAGAGGAACACCCGCCCGACTCTATTCCACGACTTGACCCACGCCTTCCATGACTGACGGAGATCTCATGCGCACCTTGGTGCAACGCTGTGCCGGCTGGACTGCGCTGTTGGAACAGCTGCGCTTCGAGCACGCGAACAACCTCGGCCGCAAACCGCAGCCGATCTCGTGGGTCCTCGGCGACACCCTTGGTCGCTGGTCGTGGTATGGTTATTTCTGGGAGCCGGAACGTTTTTGGTTCGGTTATGGATATCATCACGGTGAGTGGACGCCGCTGATCGAAGCCGATGTGCGTAATCAGCACGCCCAATCGTGGCTGCAATTGCAGCTCCAGCTCCCTGGCGCCTGGGTGGTGGACATGGGTGGATGTTATGCCCGGCTGTGGGCGGTGCTGCCGCCGGGAGCCAATCCGGAGACTCAGTTCAACTGGTTTCGGGATCGCTCGATGGAATTGCATGAGTATTCTCTGATTGAGCGCTGACCCAACCCAACCCTCCGCCACTCGATGAATCGCCGTAATTTTCTCCATGCCGCCGCGGCCCTTGGTGCCGCCATCCCGTTTGCGCCGCGTTTGTCGGCGCAATCGCCTGCCGTCGCTCCGGCGGGCCCCGCCCCGAACGTTCCGCGGAAGCACCGCAAGGGCTTCATGCTGGGCACGCTCAACAGCGAGACGTCGAAGCAGCTGAGCCTGCTGGAGCGATTTCGGCTCCTGCGCGAAGCCGGATTCGACGGCGTGGAAGTGCCCAGCGCCCTCGATCAGCGCGAGGTCCTGGCGGCGCGCGATGCCACGGGATTGGAGATTCCCAGTGTCGTCGTTTCGACCCATTGGGCCCGGCCGCTTTCCGATGGAAACCCCACCGTCCGCGCGGCCGGCCTCGAAGGATTGCGCCAGGGATTGCGCGACGCCAACGCTTACGGCGCACGTTCGGTTTTGCTGGTGCCGGCGGTGGTGACGAAGGACGTCTCCTACACGGAAGCCTTTCAACGATCGACCGCGGAGATTGCCAAGGCGCTGCCCCTGGCGGAATCGCTCGGCGTGATCATCGCGATCGAAAATGTCTGGAACCGCTTTTTGCTCAGTCCCCTGGAGGCGGCGGCTTACGTGGACGCGTTCAAGTCACCCTTCGTGCGCTGGCACTTCGACGTCGGCAACATCGTCACCTTTGCCTGGCCGCAGCAATGGATCCACACGCTTGGCGCGCGGATTGTCCAGGTCCACGTGAAGGAATTCAGCCGCAAGTTGCGCGACGAGAAAGGACCCTTTGCCGGCTTCAAGGTTGACCTGTTTGAAGGCGACAGCGACTGGCCGGAGACGATGGCCGCGTTCGACGCGGTCGGTTACTCCGGCTGGATCATCACGGAACAATGGCGGCCCCCGGAGATGACGGACGCGGCTTGGCTGGCTCAGCTTTCCCGGCAGCTCGACCGGATCAACGCCTGCTGACGGGACCTCTCAACCCATCCAACCATGACTCCGACTCCTTCGCCTGCGTCGGCCTCGATTCCGATCCGCACTCAGGGCTTGTCCGGGGCGACGGTTTTTTCGGGAGAGGGCGGCGGGAGGGATGCTTTCAGGGCCTCGAACTGCTCCCGTATGGCCGGGTCGGAAGAGACCTTGAGGCCGAGGTCGGCCAAGGAGTGGGCGTCGCCTGTAAAACCGAACTGAGCTTTCAGCCGGGCCGCTTGCAGGACCCAGGCGGGACGCTGGTAGAAGCGGCGGACACCCTCGTCGATCAGCGTGAGGTTGGCGGCGGTGGGAGCTGAGGCCGAGTTTGACCAGACGGCGGCGAACGTCTCGTAGAGCTCGATCAACGGGGGAGGCTGGTTGCGGGCGACTGCAAGAGGCTGGAGAACCGAGATGACCTGGCTGGCGCTGAGCTTGCCGCCGGCTTCCCCGGGCGCGGCGTTGGCCTGGGCCAGGCGCAGACGGGCCAGTTCGATGTAGACCCGGGGACGGACCACCTCGGCCTTGGCGGCGGCCTCGAGGAACTTGCGCGCGCGAGCGGTTTCACCTGCGGCGGCCTCGTTGAGCCCAAGGGCGGCGAGCAAGGCCGGTTCGCGTTCCCCACGGATGTAGGGTGCGATCAACGCCTCGCGGGCGGCGTTGGCGTTGCCCGCGAGACGAAGCGCATCCCCCTTGATTCGGCCGATCTCCGACTGGGTGGCCTCCCGAAATTCCGGCGGTGTGGGATCGGCCATGCGCTCGCCCTTCTTCAGCCGCAGTTGCACGGCCTTGTAGCGGGTGAATTCCGCGTGGGCGCGGATATCGATGAGCATGTCCTTGTAACTCTTGCCAAAACATTCCCTGAAGAGGGTCTCGTTGGCGGGTTGCCCGCCGAGGCGCCGCAGGAAAGTCAGCAGCGCCTTTTGCAACGACGCGTCGCCGCTGTAGAGGCAAAGATGGACGAAGGCATAGGCCTGCTTTGCCCAGAGATTGCCCAGCGGGTTGCGGGCGGTGCGGCTGTCATGTTCCACCGCGAAAAGCTGGTCCATCGGCATCAGCGCACGGCGTCGCAAGGCGACATTGAAGTCGCGGTCTTCGATTGTATTGGCGGTGATTGACGTGGTGTTGGGATCCTCGACCTTGCCGATGGTGATGGTGGTCGGGGAGAACTCCATGCGCATGAAAATCTGGGAAATCCCCTCTTCAAACCAGGCCGGTGACCGGGGTTGGACTTGGGCGAGGACAAAGCGGATGTATTCGCGGTAGAGCTGTTCGTAATACGACACCGCGAAGTCGGGAATGCCGCTGAGCACGTTGGCCTCGGCGTCATCCGTCACCGGTGCCGCGGTGACGGTGAAGGACTCCGGGGTGACCAGCGAGAGCGTGGTGCTCTCCAGATCGATGACGATGGTCGACACCTCACCATCGCGAAGACTCAGGCTGATCAGGCCCACATCGGGGCCTTGCTCGTTCGCGCGGCGGAAAGCATCGAACGCGCCCCGCTTGCCGCAGAGAATCAGCGATGAGGGCATGGCTGAACGCAAATCGGCCGGTGGCCAGGCTGCGATGAGCGCTTGGTGGAAGCGCTGGAAGTCCTTGATCAAACGGGTCGCCTTGCCATCGGAAGCGTTGGAAAGCACCTCGAAGCCGCTAATCTGTGCGAAACGCCAGGATTCGGGTTCGGGCAGCAATCGGCTCTCCTGGATGGTGAAGGTCGGCAATTCGACCACGTCTGATTCGGTCGGGATCGGGGCGGCGAAGAGACTGGCGCCGAGGCATCCGGCGGCCAGAAGACCGAACGGATGCACGCCGAGACCAAACCAACCAAGCATTCCACGCACGAAGATGCTGATTTGCAGCCGTGTCGAACGGGAGGAGCTCATTCGGCGTGGATTATTGCCGCCAATCTGTCACAAAATCGAGCCACTTCCATGAAGGTTTTCCCCTTGCTCCTCGCAGGCTCGCTCGCGGCCAATGCCGCTTTGGTGGTGGTTTATGTGAATCAGACGGGAAAGTCCGGGATCTCCAAAGCAGGGAATGACTCGAACGCACCGATCGAACGGCCAGCGTCCGACCCGGCCCGGCGGGCTGCCAAATCGTCGGGGACGGCGGCGTCGGGCGAGAATGGCGTGGCCAACGCGGAGACGTGGAAGCTCTTCGACGGTGATGATCTCAAAACCCAAGTGGCGCGGATGCGAGAAGCCGGTGTTCCCTCGTCGGTCGTTCGCTGGGTTGTCCGAGGGCGTCTGCAGGATCGCTTCGCCGAGCGGCAGAAGGAGATCTATGCCCGGATGCAGGATGATCGCTATTGGATCAACCGACGCTCGTTTGATCCGACGATCCTGGCGGAAGGCCGTGCGCTGGCCGAGGAGCAGAGCACCCTGCTCAAGGAACTCCTCGGCGAGGATGACCCCAGTCAGACAATCGTCTCGGCAATCCAGCGCCGCCAGTACGGCGATCTCCCGGCGGACAAGATCAAGCAGCTCCAGCGGATCGCGGGTGATTACGACGAGCTGCGGATGCAGATCCAACAGTCCTCGCAGGGACTGTCGCTGCCCGAGAACCGCGAGAAACTGGCGTTCATCGACAAGGAGCAACGGGCGGACCTCGAGCGTTTGCTCAGCCCCAAGGAGCTTGAGGAGTATGAGCTGCGATCGAGCGCGATTTCCCATATGGTCCGCTCTCGCCTGGGAAACTTCGAGGTTTCGGAAGCCGAGTACAGACTCTTGTTCAATGCGGCCAAGGCATCCACGGGTGGCAACAGTGGTTTGACGGGCATGGGGAGCGGTTCATTCAACGCCAGCGGCTTCTCGTCGGACTCACTCCTCGAAACGGCCAAGACCTTTCTGAGCGCGGAACGTCTCGCGGAATTTGAACTGGCGACCAACCCCTTGTACGCCGTGGCCAATCGGTTGGTGGCGCACTTGAATCTGCCTCCGGCAACCACCCGGGAGATCGTGACGGTTCAGCAGGACGCGATGAAACAGTTCGGGGAAATCCGCGGAAACGCCGCCCTCACGGCCGCGCAACGCAGCGAACAACTTGCGGCCCTGTCCCAGCAAGCCTCACAGAAACTGAGCGGCGTGCTGGGCGCGAAGGGACTGGAGCTTTACAAGGATAATGGTGGTCAGTGGATGCGCGTGCTGACCAGTTCACCGACGCCGGGCCAAATCACTTTACCGGCGGTCTCGTTCAGACCGGGTGGCTGATGCGACGGAGCCATTCGGGCTCTTGCGTCACGGCGAGGATTGGTTGTGGATCCTGCAACCCCTTATGCCGATCCGTTTTGTTTTCTCCCTGCTGTTGGTGGCTCCTCCCGTCTGGTTGACTGCGGCTGAAACCCGGGCGGGCCGTCCGGGACCGGCGTTGCTCACGCCGGCGGAGCAGCAGCCGCTTTTTCATGTTCCGCCCGGATTTTCCGTGCAGCTGGTGGCTTCCGAGCCGGAGATCCAGAAACCGCTCAATTTGAATTTTGACGCGGCCGGGCGCCTCTGGGTGACGGGCACGGAGATGTATCCATGGCCTGGCCGCACCGATGCCCGCGGGGAGCCGATTGCATCGTTCGAGGCCAACTGGAATGACAACCCCGTGGCCTTTCGTGCGGCCTCCACCCCGCCGGTGCCGGAGGCGAAGGGACGCGACACGGTGCGGGTGCTTTCGGATTTTGGCCCGGACGGCCGGGCGCGCCGGATCGAAGTGTTTGCGGACGGACTCAATATTCCCATCGGCGTGCAGCCGCTCCCCCGGCGTCCGGGAGCGCGCGGGGACACGGTGATCGTCCATTCGATCCCGGCCATCTGGAAGCTGGAGGATACCGACGGTGACGGGCGCGCCGACCGGCGGGAGCGCCTTTACGGAGAGTTCGGCTTCAAGGACACGCATGGGATGGCGTCCAGTTTCACCTATTGGATGGATGGATGGGTTTACGGGACGCACGGATTCTTGAACCGGAGTGAGGTGCGGGATGGCGCCGGGAACGTCACGGTGCTGGAAAGCGGCAATACGTATCGCTTTCGTCCGGACGGATCCCGATTCGAAGTCTGGACCCGCGGCCAGACCAACCCCTTTGGTCTGGCCCTCGACGCGCGCGGGGATGTTTACACGGCGGATTCGCATTCGAAGCCGGTCTATCTGCTGGTCCGCGGAGGCTACTATGAAGGCATCAGCAAGCAGCACGACGGGCTGGGATTTGCGCCGGCCATTACCACGGACAACCACGGGTCGACCGCGATCGCGGGCATTGCGGCCTACGCGGCGAACTATTTCCCGGAGGAGTACCGGGATAATTTGTTCAACGGCAACCCCATCACCCGACGCATCAACCGGGTCCGACTGGAGTGGACGGGCTCGACGCCCAAGGCGGTGCGATTGGGTGATTTTTTGACTTGTGATGACCCATCGTTTCGACCGGTTCAGGTGAAGCTGGGACCCGATGGCGCGTTGTGGATCGCGGACTTTTACAACCCGATTATCGGGCACTATGAGACCCCGTTGACGCATCCGGACCGGGATCGGGCGCACGGGCGGATCTGGCGGGTGGTCTGGCATGGGGAGGACTACTCGGTGCGTCCGCCCCCGCAGGTGCCGGATCTGGCGACGGTGGATGCGACGACCCTGGTGAGTGCCTTGGGTGACTCGAACCTGGTGGTGCGCGCGCTGGCGGCGAATGAACTGGTCGACCGGATCGGAGGCGATGAGGCGCGCGCCGCCCTCCTGCGCGGCGGCGCGCTGAAGGGGTCGCTGGCGGTGGCGTCGGTGCGTGCGCGGCTTGGCCTCGCGAACGAGAACGAGTGGACGACGAAGCCAGGTACTCCGGAGGAGTGCCTGACGGCGCTGCGGTGGTTGGGCGAGCGCGGCGGGCTGGGAGCGGCGGAGCGGGCGTGGATCGAGCAGGTGGTCACGTTGATCGAACCCGGGCATGTCTGGCGGGCGATGGCAGACGTCTTTGCGCGCCACCCGGAAACCTGGCAGGCTCCCCTGATCCTCACGATGCAGACGAGGGCCCCTGAGGGGGACACCGAACTTGTTTATGCGCTGCGGCTGGCATTGAAAGCGCAGGTGATGCGGGCGAGTGCGAACGACCTGAACGGCTGGGTGACGAGCGTGCCCGGCGCGGAAGCCCGCCTGGCGGATGTGGCTTTGGCGGTGCCTTCACCCGTCGCGGCGGAGTTCCTTTTGGGATACTTGGAGCGCACGGCGTTCGCCGATCCGCGGGCAGGAGATTTTGCACGGCACGCGGTCCTGCAACTGCCGCTGGATCGCCTTTCGGCGGTGGAAACGATGATCCGGTCCCTTGAAACGGCTTCGTCGGCCCAGAAACTGGTGCTGGCGGAAGGGTTGGTCTCGGCGTTGTCCCAGCCCGGTCGCGTTCTACCGGAGTCGGCCCGCGGGTGGATGGGGCGGACCCTGCTTGCTTTGTTGGACGGCCAGGACCTGGTTTTGGCGCGGCGCGCGGCGGAGGCCTTACGGGAGTTGGATCTGCCCGTGAAGACCGCGCCGCTGGCGCGAATCGCCGCCCAGCCGGACGGTGACTATAGCCTGCGATTGGTGGCGATCCGCGGTCTGCCCGCAAAGGACCCGGTCGCTGCCGCCACGCTGGTCGCGGTGGCGGGTCGAACCACGGATTCGATCAACCTGCGCAAACAGGCGGTGACCCAGATGGGACTGGCGTCTGGCGATCCGGTTGCGCGGATCCAGCTGGTGGCACTCTTTCCAGGGGCTCCGGTGGATCTTGCGTTGAGCATTGCGACGGCGCTGGCGCGGAGCGAGGCGGGTGCCCGCGAATTGGTCGGAGCGGTCTCCGTCGGAAAGGCACCGGCGTCCTTGCTGCGCCACCGGAATTTGGAGAACGCCTTCGCGACGTTCCCGGCGGAGCTTCGCGCGAAGGCGGCAGGACTGACCGCAGGGTTGCCCCCGGAAGACGCCCGGCTGGACGTGGTCATTGCGCAGCGGAGTTCCGCCTTTGTTCCGGCGAAGGCTGACGCTTCGCGCGGGAGTGAGGTCTTTGCCCAGAACTGTGTGATGTGTCATCGTCGCGGAAGTGTGGGCGGCAACATCGGGCCCAGCCTCGACGGAATCGGTTCGCGTGGAGCCGGGCGCCTGCTTGAGGACATCCTCGACCCCAGTCGAAATGTGGATCCCGCCTTTCGCCTGGCCAGCGTGGCACTTCGAAGCGGTGAGACTCGCTCAGGGATGAACCTGCGCGATGAAGGGACCACCTATCGCCTGACCGATCCGATCAGCGGGAAGGACGAGATTGTTTTGAAGAGCGAAGTCACCGGCAAGACGCTGGTATCGGGTTCTCCCATGCCGGCCGCTTTTGAGAGCTCGCTCTCGGAGAAGGACTTTTTCGACCTCCTCGCCTACCTGTTGCGACCATCGACCTGAACGCGGGTCGCCTGCGTGGCGCTGGACGGTGGGAGCCGGCTTCGAGAAGTAAACGTGCTGGCGCAATCGAGTGGGAGCGCGGACAGGGCGGGGCGGTCGCGCCAAGCGGTGCGCCCTCAACCGAAGCGCACCCAGAGCAGGCGGGCGAGCACGAGGCTGACCATCACGATGAAGATGGGACGCACGAATCGTGCACCCCGGGTGACGACCAGGCGGGCACCGACGCGGGCGCCGACGAGCTGCCCGGTGCCCATGGTCAGGCCGACGGGCAGATTCACCTGACCCATGGCGAGGAAGAAGAGCAGCGCCGCAAGATTGCTCGCCGCGTTCATCACCTTGGTCACGCCGGTGGCCCGAACAAAGTCGTGGCCGAGCATCGCTACGAGGGCGATGGTCCAGAACGATCCGACTCCGGGACCAAAGAAACCGTCGTAAAAACCCAGTCCCAAACCGAAGATCGGAAAGAAGATCCGGGCCGGCAGACGGGCGGCGGCATCACGCTCTCCCAGCTTTGGCTTGAAGATCGTGTAGAGCAGAATGCCCGCGAGCAGCCAAGGGATCGCGTCCCCAAGAAGATGAGGGTCGATCCGCTGGACCACCAACGCACCGCCGATTGATCCGACGAAAGTCAGGATCGCTCCAGGCAGGCAGGCCTTGAACGACACGACGCCTCCATGCACGTAACTCCAGGCGGCCGAGACGCTGCCGAAAGTCGACTGGAGTTTGTTGGTGCCGAGCACGACCCCCACCGGCAGACCGGCGTTGAGCAGGACCGGGAGCGTAAGCACACCGCCGCCGCCGGCCACTGCGTCCACCAGTCCGGCAACGAAGCCGGTGAGAAAGAGGAGCGGATACGCCCAAACCGGGAAGTTCATGTGGGAGTGTGACCGGAAGGCGGCGCGGAGGACGAACGCAGCCTTTGCCAGACCTGCCAGCGCTCTGCGCCGCCGTAGACGGGAAGCGTCTGGTCGGCGGGAATTGGGCGATCTTCAATCAGACGAAAATGATGACCCAACAGCCGTTCCGCAGTCGCGGGCGTGAGTGGATGTGGCGGAGGTTCGGGATCGTCGCCGTAGAAAAAGATTCCGGCCAGGACTCCGCCGGGTCGGAGCAGAGTCGCGGTTCGCTCCGCGTAGTCAGGCCAGAGCGAAAGGGGGAGCGAGCAAAGAAACGTGCGCTCGTAGATCAGGTCGAAGTCCCCCGGGAGTTCGTCGCGAAAAAAATCCGCGATGCGCACTCTCCCGCTCAATTCCTCCAGCAGGAGACAGGCGCGGGATACCGCGGCAGGTGAAAAGTCGATCGCGGTAACGTCCCAACCCGCCTCGTGCAAGGACCGCACCTCGTAGGCGAAACCGCAGCCCGGGATCAGCGCACGGCCTGGCTTGGGCTGGCGACGCAGGAAGTCGATCAACGACGAAGGGACACCTTGGGCGTCCCAAGGCATGCGCCCTGCGCGGTAGCGCGCGTCCCAGAAATCAGGATGGCTGCTGTCCATGTTGGAGGGAGATCGGGAGGCAGGCGGGGAACTTGAGCATGGGGCGGGCGGGTCGGCGGCGTCGGGCAGTAAGGACCAATTGGCGGTGGGGTCAATCGGGTGCGTTTAAGCCAAGGAATGCGGACGCGGAAGCGTTGCCGCCCGACGGGTGCCGCCGTGCCGCCGGTCCGGTGACCCGCTGGGTGATTGCGGCGGCGGATGAGCCGGGCGCACAAGACCCCGGGCGAACCGCGGGTGGTGGATTTGTCGCGGACGGACGGACTCGACGCCACGCGGCCTCTCTCCATTCCGGGTGATGGGATTGCGCTGTTCGCAATTCCGCTCGCGGCGCCCTGAATGGCTCAGGCCCAGGGGTCGAACAGCACCTTGATCGCACGCTTGCTGCGCAGGAGCTCGATGCCCTCGGTGTAGCGGGTGAACGGCAGTGTCTGCGTCATCAGTGGAGCGAGCTGCAGCTTGCCCTCGACGATCAATCGCAGTGCGGTCTCGGCGGCGGTGCGGTTATGTTCGCCATAACCCACCAGCGCGAGCCCCGGCCCGAACAGATGGCGGGTGGTGAAACGAACTTCGTCCCGGAGCACGCCGAACAGGGTTACGCACCTGCGCGTGCGGTCCATCAGGAACTCGATCGAGGCGGGCACACCGGTGAGGTCAATCGCATCGTCCAAGGCATTTTCGCTCCGGGATGCGGGCCAGGCGGCCGCGTCGGGCGCCACGGTCCGATGCGCGCCGAGGGTGGCGGCGAGCGTGCGTCGCTCCTCCACCAAGTCGATGCCGATCACCTCCGTGGCGCCGTGGGCGCGCGCCAACTGCACGGCCACAAGCCCCGCGGGACCCAGCCCCGCGAGACCAATGCGTCGGCCGGCGATTCCGCCGAAGCGAGCGAGGGTTTGGAAGGAAACCTCGACGCACATGGCCAATTCGAGCGACGCAATCTGGGCGGCTTCAATGTGCGCGGGCACCTCGATCAGGTCCGCTTCCCGCAGTGCGTTGAATTGCGCGTAACATCCCTGGGGACGGCACCCGGTGTCGCGCCAGACCGCAACCCGTGCGCCGACTCGCAACGTGGTTACTCCGGATCCCAGCGCCACGACCTCGCCCACGGCTTCGTGGCCCGGCTGACCTGGCAGGTAGGGGTAACTCAGGGTCATGCCGGGAAACATGGGCTGACCACCGAGGATATGGAGATCCCAGTGAGGGCAGGTAGCGACACCGATCACGCGCACCAGGACCTCGTCCGGGCCTGGAACGGGTACGGGTGCGTCTCTCCAGACCACTCGGCCGGGCGACACGATCTGCAGGAGCTTCATCTGGGCGGGAATTGTCATGAAAAAAGAGAGAGGAAAAAGGGAACGCGGGCGGTCCCCGCGGCCATGCCACCGCGAAGGGCAGGATGGAGAGCGCGGGGCCCGGGGCTGGCTGGTGTCCGCTAGACCGCCGGAGGTTTGATCAGCAGGACAGGACGGCGGATGGCCGCGAGCACGGCTTGGGCGGTCGAGCCGAACAACGTCTTCGACAGTCCCGAGCGGCCGTGGGTGCCCAGGCAGATCAGGTCGGCGCCGAAACGTTCGGCTTCCTTGGCAATTGCGGTCGCGGGGTTGCCATGCTCGATCACCTCAATTTCGGTGCTGATCCCGCGCTCGTCGGCCTCCGGCGGAATCAGTGCGCGGAGTTTGTGCAGCGCGGCCTCCACGAGTTTTCGATGCTGCGCCTCAAGTTTGGTCGTTTTGAACCCTTGGACGTACTCACCGTTCGGCAGGGCATAGGGGTCGACCACATGCACCAGCTTGACGACGCCGCCCTGCGGCAGCGCGGCGTAGGCATGGGGAATGGCATGATCACCGAGTTCGGAAAAATCCGTGCTGACCAAGACCCGCCAGACCCAGGGAATCGCCTTGTCGCCATGCCGTTGTTCCGTGCGAGTGGGCACGACGACCACGCTCATGGTGGCGCGATGGAGCAGGCCGCGGGAGACCGATGTCTGCCACAGACGCTCAAAACCGGAGTACTGGTGGGAGCCGACGACGACGAGGTCGGCCTGTTCCTCGCTGGCGATGTCAGCGAGCCGGATGTCGGGACGTCCCCAATTGGCCTCGACCCGCGCGCGAAACTCAGTGGTGCCGAGCAGCTCGGTGGCCCGCGCCTTGAGATCGCGGACCAGCACGGTTTGGACTTCCGGTGGGTTACCGACGAGGCGCATGTGGCCGGTGACGCCGAGCCGGCTGGCTTGTTCGGGCGGCCAGTCGACATGCGCCACGACCAACTCGCACGGGCCAATTCGCCGGAGCTCGTTGACCCAACGCAGGGCCGAATCCGAGGTCGCGGTGAAGTTGAACGCGATCACGACCTTGAGCGGGCGCTCGCCCCGGATCCAGGCGTTGATAGGTGCGGCGCTGCGGACGACGAGGGTCGGGATCGGCGCGCGTTCGGCGGTGCGCTCGGAGACACTTCCGAGGAACCAGCGTGCCGGTGAACGCCGACCCAGCGAAGAAACAACGACCATCCGGGTGGACGGCTTTTCGGCGCGTGCGACCAGGGCCTCGTCGGGATCGCCGTCGAGCATCTCGGACTCGATCTTGATCGGGGCCAGGCTGCGAATGCGGGCCGCTTCCTTGCCGAGCGCTTTCCGCGCGGAAGGCCAGCCGGGCACGGGCGAAGCGTGGGCAAGCGTGAGGGAGACATTCCAGTGCTGAGCGAGCAACGCCGCGACCTCGGCGGCGGCGCGGGCATTTTCGGTGAAGTCCGTGCCACAGAGCACACCGGCGGACTCGGTGGCGGACCGACGCGATGGAGACGCCTTGGTTTTTGTTCTCATGGGAATTCCTATGGGTTGCGGGAAGGGAATGTCGGCAGAGCGCGCGCCGGGTTTATTGTATGTGAAATTAAAAGACGTTAACCTCCTCAACGGGAAGGCGGCGCGAGCGTTTCGTGTTTGAGAACGAGTTCATGCCATTCGTGAAAGCAGTCACCCAATTTCGACTCTTACGGTCGGGAGTGTAAGCTGCTCGTGGGCGACGATCAAGGGTGAACGACGGGGGCCCAGGGAGCGCGGGCACTGGAGTGGCTTACCGGGGAGCCCGGCCTTGCGAGGGTCCGGGCTGGAGCTGGAGAGGGCCGGAACGCCCGGCGCGGGCGTTTGTCCAGGCGCGGTCTGGCTCAGCGGAGGTTTGACTCGAAGAGCGCGTAGGCGAGTTCGCGCATCGCGTCCGGAAAATCGTGTTCACTGTCGGGGTGCTCGACCCGCAACCGCTCCGGGGCGCCGTGAAGCTGATAGACTTCGCGCGCGGCAGCGGCGACGCGATCGACGGACTTCCATTGGAAGTTCGTGTCCCTCAGCGGAGCAGAAATGAACACCGGACGTGGCGCGAGTGCTCCGATCAGCTCGGAGAAATCGAAGGGGATTTCCGCGAGCCGGCCCGCGTAGTTGGCGAGCCGCGGCATGTAGCGATCCTGGCACCAGCCCTTGCCATGGACCCAGACGGCCGGCTGGCCGCCGTAGTAGTCGAGAAACGAGTCAAGTCCACAACTGGAGACGACCGCGACCAGGCGAGGCTCGAAGACGGCAGTGAAGACGGCGTTGTGTCCACCGAGAGAATGTCCGATCGCTCCGAAGCCGGCGCGCTTCACGAAGGGCAAGGACTCCAACAGATCGAGCGCACGGACATTGTCCCAGACCGCCTTCATCGTACCGCTGGCGTAACCGAGACCGCGCAGATCCGGGGCGTAGGTGGCGAGATGAGGGTAGCCCGGGGCGATGGTGACAAAGCCGCGGGCGGCGAGCTCACTCGCGTAGGCACGGTTGGGTCGGGTGCCCAATCCCACGGCGACTCCCGCGCCGACGATGTCGTCCGTCGGGTGCAGGCAGAGAACGGCGGGGAAGGACCGGAGGGCGTTCGTGGCAAGGGCCGCCTTGGGGATGCAAAGATAGGCCGGAACACGATTGCCGGGCTCACTTTGGTAGGTGATCCGGCGGCGAACGTAGGTGCCGCAGTCTGTTTCCTCTTCGATGCGCACCTCCAAGGGAGCGCGCGTGACCGCGGTCGGAAAAGGTCCCATCACGGTTTCCATGCCACGAACGATCTCGGCGCGCCGATCGGCCCATTCGGCAGGGTTGTTCACGGGAGCGACGTCACCGTTTGGCAGGTGACGTTGCAGGAGATCTTCACGCGGCAGACGGCCGGGTGCGATCGCCAACAGGGCACCGGGGACGACGGACAGGCCGAGGAGCAGGAGCAGCAGCGGAGACGTTTTCATGGAGAGATCGGAATCGTGGACCGAGGAAGGCGCGCGGGTTGGGCGGCCTTCGACAAGGCGCAGCGACCCTTCTTGCTTCCCTCCAAGACCGACAATCCGGTGGAGCGGAAGAAGGCGGAGCGCGAACTTTGCGAGATCATCGGCGCGGATCCGAGCCGATGCATCAAACCGAGGCGGACTGAGTCGTCCGGCTAGGGAGTCACCGGCCTGACCGCGGGCCGATCCTCAGTGAGCGTACCCGCTTTGGGCAGCGGCAGGGTCACCTTGCCGGTGGCGGCCCATTCGGTGCCGCGCTGGAGGGTGACTTGGAAGCCGAGTCCGTTCACGGCGTCGGCCGCGTGGCCGAGGGTGGTGTGGAAGACCCGTCCCTTGCCGTAGGGGATGACCATGAGCATGGGCTCGTGTTCGTTTGTCTTGTCGGAGAACGCGGAGGCGAGCACGGAGACATTTTCGGCGGGACCACGCAGACCGTGGTAGAGTTCGTCCTTGGCGTTCATCCAACGCAGCGGCAGGCCGGCGACGATGGGATGGTCGGCGATCCGGGTTTCGACGACAAATTCGTGTTGCGGGCCATGGCCGCCTCCGGGGCCGGCCGTCATGTCGCGGAACCAGCCGTTGGCGCGCAGGCGAAGGTAGGGACCGGACTTTTCGTTGCGACCGCCCCAGCCGCCCAAACCGATCATCGCATTGTACTCGGGCCATTCCGGAAAGGCATTGTTGGCCGCGTGGTAGGAGACGAAACCGCCGCCGTTGCGCACGTAGGCGACGAAGGCGGTGCGGACTTCCTCGGGCCAGGACTCGCCGTTGTAGTTGGAAAGGACGACGGCATAGTCCGAGAAGCGTGGGCGCCATTTTGACCAAAGGGCGGGAGCGCTGGCGGCGTGAGCCGCCTCCTCCGCCTTGAACGTCTTCATCGCGGCGGCGTGTGCAGCCAGTTGCTCAGCGGTGGCGTCGTTGGGCGGACGGGGAGCGGTGGGCTTCTTCGGCGGTGAGGTGGAGATATCGACGGTAAAGCGGCCAGTGTCGGTGAGGATGCGCGAGAGCATCGGGGACGTCGCCGTCCAAGCATGATTATTCTGACCGTCAACGAGCAGGACCCGGATGGGCTTGGTTGCCGCAGCGGCTTTTTCCGTGGGAACGATCACCGTGAGCGCGACAGCCAGAACGGCGGCGATGCGTGCCCAGAGAGAAGAGAAGGGAAATCGGGAAGGCATGCCCGAGAAAGGCTGATCAACCGATCCGAAGCGAACCGAATGTGCGGCGGGCACGGAGTGAACCGGGACCGCCTCCCCTTGCGAAACCGCGCGGACGTCCCGCACCTCTGCCCGAAGGAGCCCAGCGAAGCGAGTAACCCATGAGGTTACTCGCGCTGGAGGGATCGGGAGGGAGGAGGCGTGGCGCTGGGGGCCGGCGGGTCAGGCGGCGAGACCGGCGGCGAGGGCGAGGGCGCTGCGGGCTCGATTGAGGATGTACAAGTGATAGCCAGGAGCGCCGTGCGCCAGGAGGTCGCGGATTTGATCCAGCGCCCAGTCGAGGCCGATCATTTCGACGACGTCAGCCTGGTCGTCGGTCGCCTCGAGTCGCTTGAGCAGAGTGGGGGGCAGGTGCGCGCCGCACATGGCGGTGAAACGCTGGATCTGCTTGACGGACAGCACGGGCATGATGCCCGGGATGATCGGCAGGTTGATCCCGCGCGCATGGCAGCGTTCGACGAACCGGTAGTAGGCGTCGTTGTCGAAGAAAAGCTGGGTGGTGATGAACCCGGCGCCGGCATCGACTTTGGCCTTCAAAGCGTCAAGATCGGCTTCCATCGAGGGAGCCTCCGGATGTTTTTCCGGGTAGCCGCCCACGCCGAGGCAGAAGTCCGGGTGGCGCGCTTTGAGCAGGGCCACCATTTCGCAGGCGTAGCGCAGGCCGCCGGCGGTCGGTTCGAAAGCGGTCGCCCCTTTGGGTGGATCGCCGCGCAAGGCCATGATGTTCCGATAACCCTCAGCGTGGATCTGGTCGGCGAGCGCGTACAATTCCTCCCGGGGATGTCCGACGCACGTAAGGTGCGGCATCACGGTGTACTTCAACTCGTTCTTCAGCAAGGCGCTGACTTGGGCGGTGCGCTCCCGGGTGCTCCCACCTGCACCGTAGGTGACGGAAACGAAGTCGGGCGCGATCCGCTTCAGCACGGTGGCCGCGTGGCGCAATGTCTCGACGCCCGCATCCTCCTTGGGCGGAAAGAATTCCAAGGAGCGCAGCGGACGATTTTCAGCGAAAAGATCCGCAATCGAACGATCGATCTTCATTTCATATCAACGTATACGGATGCGACGATATGAAGTAAAGCAGGAAATATTACCCGTTGGTTTGCAGGCTGAATCGGGAATCGAAAGCGAATGCTGGGACTACTTGCTGGCGGGGGCTGGTGCGGTGACTGGTGCTGGACTGGGAGCGGGCGGGATCGGTTCGAAGAGTTCGCTTCGGCTCTGGGGCAGTCCGGTGAAGGCGCCTTCGAAAATCTGGAAGGCCCGCTTCGCCATCAGCGAGTCGATCGTCGCGGTCGCATCAGACGATGAAACGAAGGCGTAGACCGGTCCGGCGGGGATGGTCTCCGTGGCCGGTTCCAGGACTTGGGCGGGGCCGGCGGCGTCGGCGTTGCTCCCGGCCGGGGCTTCCGGGGACTTGATGAGATCGCTCAAATTGCCCAAGGCGGCGGGGCCGGTGGATCCATCCTTCTTCGCTTCCGGGGCCTTGACGATCTTCTGCTCGGGCTTCCGACCGAGTGCGACGGTGTAGGATTTGCCATCGAAGGTGGTGAGCTTGACGGACCGGGCGTTGGACCGGGCCGCGACCGCGTTCGCGTCGGTCGGATCCGAGGTGTCGGAGAAGCGGAGCGCCACCAGCGAGGTGAGAAGGGAGTCGATGCGCGCGACCTTCAACTGCTGACCGGCGGGTGCGTCGGTCGCGGTGAAGGCATCCTCCTTTTTTGCGCGAGCGACAGTCATCGGTGCCGAACCATCCGCGAAGCTCAGTTCGACCCGGGCGATCTCCTCGTTCTTGAGCGCGAGCATGGCGGCATCGGCCCAATTCTTGGGCTCGGTGTCGAGGAAGGTGGTGAGACGGGTCAGGTAGGCCTTGGTCTCGGTACCGTAGCGGACGAGGCGGCCTCCGCCCTCGGCGTTCTTGCCCAAGTCGAGACTCCAGAGCTCCTTGCCGCCGGCATCGCTGAAGACAAGCCTGGCGCCGTTGAAGTTGAAACTTTGGATACGCTCCGGATTCTGGGTCACGAGACGCTCGACCTTGGCTGCGGTGAGATCGCCGGAGAAACGGGCGAGCTTCTGGAAGTCGGCGGGAAAACCGTGGTACTCGGATACCTGCCAGCCGCCCGTGGCCGTCTTGGTCAACGTGACGGTCTTGCCATTCTCGGTCAGCTTGAGTGAGGAGGCCTGTTCCAAGGTGGTGCCGGCGAGGAGGGGCTGACCCACGCGGGCGTCCGAACCGGCGGGTTTGCCGGGACGGCCGAGGTAGTAGGCGGCGAGGGAGGCGACGGCGAGGAGGGCGACAACGACGAGGAGCGTTTTCAGTTTCATGCCGGGAACGGGATGGGGAAGACGGAGGGTTCCGAGACGGCGCTCAACGGCGGCGACTGCGGTGGAAGAGAAATCCGACGGCACCGACCAGGAGGAGGGGTGCGATCAGGTTGGTGATCAGGAGACCGTTCTCGAGGCGTTCGATGTCCTCGCGCAAGGCCTTGCGAATCTCGCGGCGCTCGCCGCGCATGACGGCCTGCTGCGACTGAAAGTCCTCAATCGCCTTTTGCATCTCCGGTGAGGCGACCAGACGGTTGCCCTCGGTGCGCTTGCCCTGGAGCTCGGTCAACTTCTGCTGCACGTCGTTGATCCGGGCCTCGAGGGCGGTCAGCTGCTCCTGGTAGCGGCGCTGCGCGTCGACCTCCATCTGCCGGACAACGGTGAAGGGGCGGAGCGAGCTGCCTTTGCCGCGGATCGAGATGAGATCCTGCGATCCGCCGAGGAATTCGAGACTGTTGCTGGCGAAGGCGAGGTTGTCGTTGAGCGGCTCCGCGGCCTGCACGCCGAGGAAATTGAAACGACGGACGCTGTAGTCGTCGAAGAGCCAGTCGGTGTCGGCGATGACGAACAAGGTAGAAGTACCCGAGGACTCCTTCAGGGCGGGAGTGGAGGACGAGGCGGGTGCGGGAGTGGGCGGTTTGGGGGTTTCGCCGGGCGCGGCGGGGGTGGGTTGATCCGCGGGTGCGCCGGCGGGAAAGGCGGAAGTGAACTTACCCGTGACCAGCGCTGCGATCGTCTTCTTGCCGGAAGGGACAAGTTGGCGGGCGATCTCCTCCGGCTGGGCGAACTGGAGGGAGAACGCGGGAATGTCGCCGCCCGACGGAGACGTTTCCACCAGGGGGGTGACGGTGCGCCCCTGGGCGTCGATCGTAAAGCCGCCGCTCTCGATGAAGAGAGTGGAGTTGAGCTGGGAGACGGGGGTGGCCTGGCGGTTGAGCGAGTCCTTGCCGAGGCTCAGCCAGATGGGGTAACGAACGACACCGGCACCGGTTTGAACCTGGGTGGCGTTGACGATGTCACCGACCACATTCTGGGCGTTGTAGGTGATCCCGTAGGCCCGGAGCAACAAAGGCAGGTCGCTGGAAACATTCGGCTGCGGACCGCCGAACATGGCGGCCTGGCCGCCCTGGCGTTTGAAGTGCTGGGAGGCGGGATCGACGGCGAGGAAGACCGGTTTGCCGGCGAGCAGGAATTGATCGATCGCGAACTGCAGTTTGCCGGTGAGATTCTGGGGATGGATGACGGCGAGGACATCGAGATCTGCGGGCAGTTCGGTGGCGCCGGCCTCGACGGCCACGAGCTCGAACGTCTTGCCCCACTCTTCGGCAACCATCTGGCCGGTCGGACGCTGACGCTGCTGCATCATCATCATCATGTCCATGGCGGGTGCCTGCAGGGGAAGGCTGGTGATCAGCCCCAGCTTTTTCTTGGCGACGGTCTGCACGCTGGAGACGAGCTGGGAGAGATCGTATTCAAGAAAAGACTCCCTTTGGGGATTGAAGGAGACGATGACCTTCTGCTGATCGGCCTGGGTCGCGACGAGCCCGAACTGGACGGTTTCCCCGGTGGGGAGCTGCTGCGGCTGGAGGCCGGCGGCGGTGGCGCGCTCCTCCTCGGGAGTGTCCGGCCGGGGATCGATCACATTGAGGGTGATCCGGCCGCCGGAGGCGCGCACGTATTGACGGAGCATCTCCTGCACCCGGGCGGCGTAGTTCTTGTAGGTGATGGGCAGCCCGTTGGCCGACTTGGAGAAGTAGAAATCGAGCACCACCGGCTCCTCGACCTTGCGGAGGAGGGATTGGGTGCCGTCGGAGAGGGTGTAGATGTTCTGCGACGTGGCATCGCCGCGGAAAGGCAGACGCGAGGCGAGGTAGTTGACGAGAACGAGGGCGACGAACAGCAGTGCGAGCGAAAGGACTTTGGTGCCGGATTTCATGGTGGCGGGAGCGTTGGAGATTTCGAAGGGTCCGGTGTCAGCGTTCGAGAACGACCACGTTGAGGAAGAGCGTGAAGCCTGAGAGCGAGAGGAAGAAGATCACGTCCTTGGGGTCGATGATGCCCTTGGTGAAGGACTCGAAGTGCGTGCTGAAGCTGAAATTTGCGAGAAGATCGACGAGCCAGGTCGGGAAGATGGAGGACAACGCGTTGTTGAAGACGCTCAGACCGAGAAAGAGCAGGATGAGGCAGGCGAGCAGGCTGAGCACGAAGCTGATGACCTGATTTTTGGTCAGAGCCGAAGTCAGCGAGCAGATTCCGAGATAGGAGCCCGCCATGAGGATGCTGCCAAGATAGCTCGCGATCAGGACTCCCCAGTCGGGATCACCGAGAAAGGCGACGGTGATGACCATCGGAAATGACAGGAGAATGGCGAGCGTGAGAAAGGCCCAGGCGGCGAGATATTTGCCGAGCACCGCTTCCAAGGTGGTGATCGGCAGGGTGAAGAGCAGCTCGATCGTCCCGGAGCGTTTTTCCTCGGACCACAGACGCATGCCGGCGGCTGGAATCAGGAAGAGGAAGAGCCAGGGGTAAAAATTGAAGAGGCTCTCCAGGCTGGCGGTGTTGGCGCGAAAAAAGCCTCCGACGAAGAAGGCGAGAATCACGCTCGCCATCAGAAAGACGGCGAGAAACACATAACCGACCGGTGAGCGAAAATAGCCAAGGAACTCGCGTTTGAAAAGAGGGGCGATCTGGAGCATCGGGACAGAGATTCGAGTGTGAAAGCGGGTGGGGGGCGAAGTTCTCGAGGCAGGACCTCAGACGTCGCTTTGTGTGAGAGTGCGGAAGATGGCGTCGAGCCGTGCTCCCGGCTGCCGGGCCTGCAATTGGGCGGGGGTTTCGTCGACCACCACGCGCCCCTGGGAAATAATGATCACGCGGGTGCAGATGGCCTCGACCTCCTCGAGGATGTGAGTCGAAAGGATCACGGCCTTCTCCGCGGCCATCGATTTGATCAACGAACGAACCTCGTTTTTTTGATTCGGATCGAGTCCGTCGGTCGGTTCATCGAGCACGAGGACGGCAGGATCGTGGAGGAGGGCTTGGGCGAAACCGACGCGTTGCTTGTAGCCCTTGGAGAGGGTCTCGATGGATTGATGGCGCACCGGGTCCAAGTGGGTCAGACCGATGGCGCGATCGACCTGGTTTCGGCGGGCGGAAGTGGAGCGGAATCCACGCGTCTCGGCGATAAACCCGAGGAACTCATCCACGGTCATTTCGCCATAGGCCGGCGCGCTTTCCGGCAGGTATCCGACGCGACGTTTGACGGCGACGGGATCCTGGGTGACGTCGTGGCCGTCGATGATCGCCGTGCCGGCGGTCGGTTGGAGGAAACCGGTGATCATTTTCATGGTCGTCGATTTGCCCGCTCCGTTGGGTCCGAGAAAACCGAGGATTTCACCGCGTTTGACGGTAAAGGTCACGCCGTCGACAGCGCGTTTCGTACCGTAGGTTTTGACCAGGCCTTTGACTTCAATCATGGTGGGGCGAAGAGGAAATGAACGGGATGTGGGAAACGGATCCTGCCGACAAGGTTCCGTGACAGGGACGGAATTGTCTGGGTAAGGCTGTTAGGGGTGGGTCTTCAAGCCAAAATTTCTGCCGGATTCACGCGCGAAGGCTTCCCCCGGCGGCGGGTCTGTCATCACGGCGGAGCGTCCCGGATGAGGCTGGAAGGGAGCAGGGACGCCGCCAGTGCGTCGCGGTCCTTTTCGGTTTTCAGACGGAGCTGCCCGCAGGCGGCGTCGATGTCATGTCCCTTTTCGCGGCGAAGTGTCACGGGCACACGGGCTGCGCGGAGCACGTCGGCAAACCGCTCCTGGCGGTTGTTGCTGGGGCGTTTCCAGGGTAAACCCTGCACCGTATTGTAAGGGATGAGATTGACGTGGGCGTGCAAGTCGCGGGCGATGTCGCGCAATTGCCCGGCCTGATCGATCGAGTCGTTGACGTCCTCGATGAGGATGAATTCGAGGGTGACCATGCGGCCGTGTCTTTCCGAGAACGTGCGGACGGCGGGAAGGAGCTTGGCGAGCGGAAAGGCCTTGTTGACGGGCATGATTTTCTCGCGGACCTCATCGGTGGCGCCGTGGAGGGAAACGGCGAGGCGAAATCCGAGAGGTTCGTCGGCGAGTTTGAGGATTTTGGGCACCAGTCCGCTGGTGGAAACGGTGATGCGTCGGGCACCAAAGCCCAGGCCCCACTCGGCGTTGAGGATGGTCAGGGCGCGGATGAGATTGTCGTAGTTGGCCAGAGGTTCACCCATGCCCATGACCACGATGTTGTCGAAGGAGGCGAGCTCCTGCCGGGATCGGGCGGTGAGGGGATCTTCGCGATAACAGACGTGCAGCAACTGGGCGACAATCTCCCCTGCGGAGAGATCCCGTTTCAAGCCGGCCAGTCCGCTGGCGCAGAACACACAGGCCATGGCGCATCCCACCTGGGTGGAAATGCAGATGGTTTTGCGGGAATGCTCGACGCCAACTCCCTCTTGGGGGGCCCGGATGATGACCGTCTCAATCAGCGAGCGATCGCGCAGTTCGAGCAGGAGCTTGTCGGTGACATCACCGGACTGCTTGCCGAGGACCAACGAGGCGGGGAGCAGATCGAAGGTTGAGGCCAGCCATGCCCGGAGTGGTTTGGAAAGGTTGCTCATGTCCTCCCAGGACCGGGCGCGTTTTTTGTAGACCCAATCGAGGATCTGGCGGGCGCGAAAGGCGGGTTCACCCCGCTCCAGCAGGCGGGCGGTGAGAGACTCCAAGGTCTCTCCAGTCAGCGGAGGCAATTCGGGCGCAAAACGCATGGGCTCGGGGACTATCTCCACGTTTGTGGCCGGAGTCTAGAGCCAACCCACGGGTAAAGAACGCGATTGCCGCGGTTGTGTTTGGTCGCCCCCGGGCGGTCGGGACTCGGAGATTGACCCGGTGGAGTGAATGGAGCGGTTTGGAGGGGGCGAATCCGCCTACGATGTCGCTGCTTCACCGTCATATCTTTTTCAGTGTCCTAGGATCCTGCTTGGCGGCGGTGGGGCTGTTCGGGTTCGTTTTGGTGGTGGGCAATGCGCTGAAGGATCTCCTCCAACTGGTCCTTGGCGGGCAACTCGCGCTGGATACCTTTTTTACGCTTCTCCTTCTTTTGGGACCCTTTGTCGCGGCGTATGCTTTGCCGATGGGCGTGTTGACGGGCGTGCTGCTGGTGTTGGGTCGGATGTCGGCCCAGCACGAAGTCACGGCGATGCGGGCGGCGGGCCTGAGCTTCGGTTATCTTGCGCGTCCGATCCTGATTCTCGGAGCCTTGGCAGCGATGGTGGCGGCCTTGGTCAACTACGAGTATATGCCGCGGGCGCGGGCCCTCTACAAGGAGACCTTGGCGCGGGCGGTCCAGCGCAACCCCCTGAGCTTCATTGTGCCGAAGACCTTCATCCGCGACTTTCCGGGGGTGGTACTCTATGTCGGTGAGAAGGAAGGCAGCGTCTTGCGCGACGTCTGGATGTGGGAGTTGGACAAGAGCAGCCGGGTAAAACGATCCGGGCGCGCGGCGTCGGGCACGGTGACGTTCGAGGATGGGGAAGGTCGGTTGGTCCTGACCCTTCACCGGGTAAACATCGAGGTGCGCAAGTCGGATCGCCTGGAGGACTTTTCGGTCCCGATGGCTCCGTACACGGCGGAAGAGTTTCCCATCGAACTCCAACTTGAGAACCTCTTTGGCAAACAGAGCGTGCGCAAGAAGCTCGCGTGGATGACGTTGGCGGAGCTGCGAGGTGAGACGGAGCGCTTGCGGGCGTTGGAAAAAGCGCCTGGTGCCGATCTTGGGGATCTGCGGTTGGAACGGATGCGGGTGGACTATGCAACGAATGAAAAAGGGGCGACGGCGTTGGCCGTATTTGCCTTCGCGGTGCTGGCGATTCCCTTGGGCATCAAGGTTTCACGCAAAGAGACATCGGCCAACCTTGGCCTCGCCCTGGCGCTGGTCATGACCTACTATTTCCTGACGGTGTGCGTGGGTTGGCTGGATGGGCGACCCGAGCTCAGGCCGGACCTGCTCCTGTGGGTTCCGTCGCTGGGATTCCTCGGACTTGCGGGTTGGCTGTTCAGCCGGCTGGGTCGGGTTTGAGACGGGCCCGCGACTTGGGAAACGAAGCGGGTTCTCCGTCCTCGGACGAAGAACCCGGAATCATGGGGTGCGGGCGATCGGACGACTAGGCGAGCGATCGATTGAGCGCGCTCACGACGGCCTTGATCGACGCGAGTTCGATGTTGGTGTCGATGCCTGCGCCGAAGACCGAGCGTCCCTTGGCGGTCTTGATTTGGATGTAGCTGACGGCTCGGGCTTGCGCACCGCTGCCCAAGGAGTGCTCCGAATAACTGAGCAACTCGAATGCCGGCAGCCCCGCGTCCGTCACCGCATGGACAAAGGCGTCGATCGGGCCGTTGCCATTTCCGGTCACGAGCCGACGCTGGCCCTCGATGAGAAGTTCAGCCTGGCAGGTGACGATGCTGCCCCGCTCGATCGTCCGGAATTCGCCGAGGGTAACGGGGGAGGCCCTCTCGATATAGTCGCGCACGAAGACATCGTGGATTTCCTGAGGGGTGAGTTCTCGTCCGGTGGAATCGGCGAGGTCGTTGATCGTCTTCCCGATCTCCTTGTGCATCAATTTCGGCAACTGGTAGCCGAATTCGTGCTCGAGCACATAAGCGACGCCGCCCTTGCCGGATTGGGAGTTGATTCGAATGATCGCCTTGTAGCTGCGACCGATGTCGGCGGGGTCGATCGGGATGTACAACACGTCCCAAGGGGCCCCGGGCTCCTGCAGATCCCAGGACTTCTTGATCGCATCCTGATGGGAGCCGCTGAATGCAGTGAAGACCAAGTCGCCTGCATACGGATGACGCGGATGGATCTCCATGCGAGTCGTGCGCTCGTAGACCTCCCGGATTCTCGGCAGATCGCTGAAGTCCAGACCGGGATGAATCCCGTGGGTGTAGAGATTGAGCGCGATGGTCACCAAGTCGAGATTCCCGGTGCGTTCGCCATTGCCGAAGAGAGTACCCTCGATGCGGTCGGCACCGGCGAGCAAAGCAAGTTCGCTGGCGGCCACGCCCGTTCCACGATCATTGTGGGTGTGCAACGAGATGAGCGTGCGATCGCGCCGGGTCAGGTGGGTGCACATCCACTCGATCTGATCGGCGTGCACATTGGGCGTCGCGTACTCTACGGTGGCGGGCAGATTGAGGATGATTTTCGACTCAGGGGTCGGTCCCCAGACATCCGTCACGGCCTCGCAAATTTCGAGGGCGAACTCCAACTCGGTGCTGGTGAAACTCTCGGGGGAGTACTCCAGGCGCAGGTGAGTGCCCGCGGCGATCAACGGTTGGGCGTGATGTTTGAGCCATTCGACGCCTCGGGTGGCGATGCGGACGATATCGGCGCGATCCGCGTTGAAGACGTATTTGCGCTGTGCGGGCGACGTCGAGTTATAGAGGTGGAAAACCGCTTGGCGGGCACCGCGGAGTGCCTCGACGGAGCGGATGATCAGATCCTCGCGGCATTGGCAGAGGACTTGAATCGAGACATCGGCGGGAATGCGATTTTCGTCGATCAGACGCCGACAGAAATCGAATTCGGTCTGGGAAGCGGAAGGAAAGCCGACCTCGATTTCCTTGAAACCGATTTTTACGAGGAGCTCGAACAACTCGAGTTTTTCCTCGACGCTCATTGGCTGGGCGAGCGCTTGATTGCCATCGCGGAGATCAACGCTGCACCACAGCGGGGCTCGGGTTAAGACGCGGCTGGGCCACTGCCGTTGAGGCAAGTGAACCGTGGGCAATGGACGGTATTTGGTGATAGGAGCGGGCTGCATGATGCGGAAAGAGCTAAAGGTTAACGAACAGGAGCATGGACGAGAACGACAAACCACACGTCGTCGACGACGAGGTGGCGAAAGGGCTTCACGGACGCACAGTCGGCCGAACACGCGGCTCTCACGGACCGTGCGTCTAGGTAAGTCGAAGCGCCTGGGCGAAGCGTCGCATCAGATAACCGGGTTATCGGCACGGGTCGCACAAAGTCAAGCCGACGCATTCGCGCTCCCTGCCCGTTGAGGACATGGGGTGGCGATTGTTTTGGGGAGGTATGGAGTGGGTGGGTGAGCCGTGAGATTTGTAACTCAGGTGGACTCAACCGCGTCTTGCTCTCCGTGTATGGTCCATCTTCCATGGCGCTATGTCTGATGCAGCCGATGCCACTTTTGACTTGGCCGGTTGTTTGGAGCGTGTGCGTCAAAGCGATCAACTCGCGGCGAAAGAGTTGGTGGACCACCTTTACCCGTTGGTCATTCGCATCATCCGGGCTCACTTGCCCCGGCGCGTTGCGGAGGAAGATATTGCCCAGGATGTTTTTCTGAAGATGTTTACGAGGATTGCACAGTTTCAGGGGGCGGTTCCGTTTACGCACTGGGTGTCGCGAATCACGTTGACGACCTGCATCGACCTTCTGCGACAGCAGAAGCGCCGACCGGAGTTTCGCTGGGCGGATCTGTCGGAGGATGAGGCAGATGTTTTGGACACGGTGCTGACGAACGAAGGTGAGCGGGCACCGGATGAGGCGCTGGAGGCGAGGGAATTGGTTCATCGGCTGCTTGGGGAACTCAAGCCCGATGACCGGATGGTGATCCAGATGCTCGACTTGGAGCAGAAAACCATCGCGGAGATTGCCTCGCTGACCGGATGGAACACTTCTTTGATCAAAGTCCGGGCGTTTCGAGCCCGGCGAAAGCTACGTCAACTTTTTGAAGAGTTAGAAAAAAAGGAGCGCCGATGAGAACAACAAAAGCACGCAATTGGCAGGAGCTGGTGGACTTGGCCCGCAAGGCCCCTCGTCAGGATGAGGGAGTCGTCAACGTGCCGTTCGGGTTTGCCACGCGAGTGGTCGCGCAGGCGTTCGCGCCGGTTGAGCGAGGGGTGGCGAGCCTGTTTGAACCCTTTGCCTTCCGTGCCCTGAGTCTGGCCTCGTTGTTGGCCATCGCGGCGGTGGCGGCGAATGTCAGCCCGGTGCTGCAGGCCTTGGGGGATGAAATCGCCGTGGTTAACGGAGATCCGATCGGCGAGCTCTTGGAGTAATGGCCTCCATGAACAAATCCTGGAAAGTCGTGCTGGTTTTCGCCGGGGTGTTCCTGGCTGGTGCCGTCACCGGCGGATTCGCCTCGCTCCGGCTGGCGAAGAACTTCGTTCAAGCCAGAGGGGGTGCCGACCAATTCATTGCCGGGCACACCAAACGCTTGAATGAGCGTTTGAAGCTGAACCCGGTCCAGCAGGCCAAGATTGGGACAATTGTGGGTGAGACTGGGGAGGAGCTGAAAAAGTTGCGCCGGGAAACGGGGAAGCTTTTCCAAGTGATGGATGCGCGCATCCTGGCCGAGCTCGATGCGACCCAGCGGACGGAGTTTGAAGAAATGCAGCGCCGGTGGCGGGAACGCGGTCGGGCGCGGCCGAACCCTCCACGGGATGAGCGGGAGGGCGGTAAACGTGAATTCGAGCGCTCCCCAGCGCCGGCGGGGCCGAAAGCCCCACCGACCGGAACGCCTTAGGCCTTTTTGGTTCTCGGGTGGGTCGAGGGTGCAACTGGAAGTGAAGTCAGTTCTTGGCCCAGCAGGATCGCACGTGAGATTGGACCGTCGGGAGCGGAGTTGGCGGAGGGCGAGGGCGTGGACGTTGAGATCTGTCCACCAAGCGCCGCCCTTCGCAAAAACACCACGGCTTGACCCGTGCCCCGCTTGTCGGGACAAACCGCCTGTCGTTGCCGGTGCACTACTGGGCGGTGGCTTGTTCCAGCTCGCTCAGCGCGGTGATGAACGGTGCCGGTCCACCCGGCTGATAACCGAGGTTGGCGAGCGGTTTCCCATTCACGCCGAGCACGACCACCGTCGGGTAGCCATCGATTCGAAAGCGTTTGGACAGGCTGCGGTTCTGCGCCACCACGTCTTCCGGCTGTTCCACACCACGGGGAAAATCGAGTTTCACCATGACGAGTTTTTTCGACGCGTAGGCCCGGAAGGCGGGCGTTTCCAGAATCTCCGCCTCGAAACGCTTGCACCAACTGCACCAGTTTGAACCGGTGAAAAAGAGAAAGGTCTGACGGTTGGTCGTGGTCGCCAGATCCAGGGCGGCTTTGTAGTTCGTCGTCCAGACCAGTGGATCGCCCGGTGGCTCGGCCGCGGGTTTCGCGTTGGACGGCACGCCGGCCGTGGCTTTCGCAGAAGGCGCGGTGACCCGTGGCGCGGAGGCGCTGACGGCCACCTGCTTGATCGAGACCACGCGGTTGGCCTTCAGTTTGATGATTTGGTCAGGGTAGTTCAGGACGAGCGTATCGCCGACTCCCAATTGCCCGGTGGGCTTGCCCAGCTCGAAGATCACGTCGTCTTTCACGTCACCCACCTGAATCGCCGCGGAGGCCACGCTGCAGAATCCGAGTGCAAGACTGAGGAGGAGAAGCGACCGTCGCATCCGGACCCAATCGGCTCAAGTTGCGATTCCTTCAGTTTCGATTGCTGAGGAGAATCCCTCTGCCCTGCAGCGGGATGTGCGTACGCCAGGTTAACGATGAACCAGGGACCCCTTGTAAAGGCTCGGAGCCGCCGCCTTGTAGAGCGTGACTTGCATCTCGGTTTGGCTCATGGTTCGGCCGCTGCTGCAGGGATCCTTCAACGTCAAACATTCGCCCCATGCCCAAGACATCCAAGCCTGCCACGATCACCGCGGAGTGGGCCAGTGACCCGGAGTTGTTCGCTCTCATCCGCCGCGAGCTTTATACGCCGGTGGTCGGTGACATTCTGGATGCGTTGGGACGCTATCATCAATTTCTGCCCGCCCCGGTGCAGCCCATCAGCGAGGACATGAAGGTGATCGGAAGGGCCATGCCGGTGCTCATGATTGACGTGCATGGGCCGCAGAAGAAGCCGTTTGGTCTCCTGACCGAGGCGCTCGATGATTTGCGTGCGGGCGAGGTCTATGTGGCCAGCGGTGGTGGCATGCGCTGCGCTTATTGGGGTGAGTTGCTCACCGCCACCGCCCGGACTCGTGGCGCGGTCGGAGCGGTCATCGATGGCTATCACCGTGACACGCCGCAGGTCTTGGCGCAGAACTGGCCCGTCTTCAGCCGTGGCCGCTTCGCCCAAGATTCGGCGGTGCGCACCCAGGTGGCCAATTTTCGTTGTCCCTTGGAGATTGGCGGAGCGTGGGTCGAGCCCGGAGACCTGATCTTTGGTGATCTCGATGGTGTGGTCATTGTCCCCCGGGACTTGGAACGGACGGTGATTGTCCGTGCGTTGGAAAAAGCGCGCGGGGAAAAGGTCGTTCGCCGGGCCATCGAGGCCGGTCTGAGTGCGACCGCCGCCTTCAAGAAGTTTGGTATTCTCTAGGCGTCCGAACAATCCGTTCAGAGCATTTTCAAATGAACAAAACCTCCCTCGCAGCTGCCTTTGATCTGACCGGCCAGACCGCCCTGATAACCGGTGGCGGCACGGGTCTCGGTTTGGGCATGGCGCACTGCTTCGCCGCCGCCGGCGCGAAGGTCGTGCTGGTCGGGCGTCGTGCCGCCGAGCTCGCCAACGCTTGCGCGGCCATCGGGCCGCAAGCTCACGCGATCGTTGGCGACATCACCCAACTCGAGGCCATTCCCGCCCTCGTCGAGCGCGCGGAGCTGGCAGCCGGCCCCATCAGTATTCTGGTCAACAACGCCGGCGTGCATCTCAAGAAGCCCGCCCTCCAAACGACCGACGCCGAGTTCGCTCTCGTGTTGCAGACGCACGTCCACGGCGCCTTCGCCCTCTCGCGTGAGGTCGGGCAACGCATGGTGACGCGTCGCTCCGGCTCAATCATCTTCACGGCATCGATGGCCTCGCTCATGGGCATTCCGCTCGTGGTCGCCTACTCCGCCGCCAAGTGCGCTTACCGCGGGCTCGTCAGTGCCCTCGCCACCGAGTGGGGCCCGCACGGCGTGCGCGTAAATGCGATCGCGCCCGGCTGGATCACATCGGACATGATGGAAAACGCCCTGAACAACGATCCCGCGCGCAAGGCCAAGATCCTCGCCCGCACGCCGCTCAATCGTTTTGGCGAGGCCAACGATATCGGTTGGGCCGCCGTCTATCTGGCTTCGCCCGCCGCCAAATTCGTGACGGGCGTCATGCTGCCCGTGGACGGCGGCGCGGCCGAGAGTTTCTGATCCGTCGTGCTCACTCCGTTCCAACTCCGACCTCCACGCTCCCCATGAAACTCGGTCTCGGGCTTTACCGCCACATGTTGAACCGCGAACACTTCCAGTTTGCGCGCCAAGCCGGAGCGACGCACATCGTCGCCCACCTGACGGACTACTTCAAAGGCGGCTCCTACAATCCCCGCGACAACCAGCCTACCGGTGGTGAGAGCGGCTGGGGCCGAGCCGGCGATCCGAATCTGCTGTGGTCGTCGGAGGAGTTGGTCGCGCTGCGCCGCGACATCGAAGCGGCCGGTCTCAGGCTCGCGGCGGTCGAAAATTTCGATCCCGCCCACTGGCACGACATCCTGCTCGATGGTCCGAAAAGGGCGCTCCACATTGAGAACGTGAAGACCCTGATCCGTCGCCTCGGTCAGGCGGGCATTCCGATCATGGGCTACAACTTCAGCCTCGCGGGCGTCGCGGGCCGCGTCACCGGGCCCTTCGCGCGCGGCGACGCCGTTTCGGTCGGCATGGCCGGTCCGGTCGATACCCCGCTGCCACTCGGCATGGTGTGGAACATGGTCTACGATCCCGACGCGCCCGTCGGCACCTTGCCGTCGATCACGCACGAGGAGTTGTGGCGGCGGCTCGCCGGTTTTCTGCACGAAGTGCTGCCCGTGGCCGAGCAGGCCGGGGTCAGGCTCGCGGCGCATCCCGACGACCCCCCGCTGCCCATGCTGCGCGGCCAGCCGCGGCTCGTCTATCAGCCGCAGCACTACCAAAAATTGATCGACCTGAACCCGAGTCCGTCGAACGCCCTTGAATTCTGCATCGGCTCGCTCGCGGAGATGACCGAGGGCGATATCTACGAGACGGTGGACCGCTACAGCGCGCAGCAGCGGCTGGGCTACATTCATTTTCGGAACGTCACCGGCAAAGTGCCGACCTACCGCGAGACCTTCATCGACGACGGCGACGTTGATATGGTCCGGGTGCTCGGGATTCTCGCGCGCAACCAATTCGACGGTGTGCTCATCCCGGATCATACGCCGCAGATGACCTGCGCCGCGCCGTGGCACGTCGGCATGGCCTACACCTTGGGCTACATGCGCGCAGCGATGAAGTGCCTCGGGATCAGGTAAGCGGGCGCATGCAAAACCACGCCTACCCCTCGCGGCCATTTTCGTCGCCGCCGACCGCGACCGCGTCCGATCTCACGCTCACCGCCGATACGCCGTGGATCGTCGCAGCGGACGAACCCGAGCCAATCCAGCGTGCGCTGGAGGATGTGAAACGCGATTGGTACAAGGTTTTCGGCCACCTCCCTGTCGTCCTCTCCACTCCGCCCGCTGCCGGGTGGCATGGTGCGCTGCTCTATTTTGGCCTCGCGGCGAACGCCGCAGCCACCGGCGAGATCGTCTCTCCGCCCGTGCACGGCCGCGAAGCCTTCGCGCTCGGGGTGCGTGCAGGCGCGAACGGGCGGCCCGTGATCCTGGCGACGGGCGCGGACCTGCGTGGGGCGGTCTACGCCGCGTATGCGTTCAGCGAACACATCCTCGGAGTCGATCCGTGGTGGTTCTGGACGGACAAGGAGCCGGCTTTCCGCACGAGCATCGCCGTGCCCGCGGGCTACAACCTGCCCGTCGCCGCGCCCACCTTCAAGTATCGCGGTTGGTTCATCAACGACGAGGATCTGCTCAACGGCTTCACTCCCGATCCGCTGCGCGAAAACGCCTTTTCGAATTCGATGCTGGATCGCATCTGTGAGACGTTGCTCCGCCTGCGCGGCAATATCCTCGTGCCCGCGACGTTCCCGTTCCCCGACGAGCGTTGCCATGAACTGACCGCGCGCCGCGGTCTTATCATCGCCCAGCACCACATCCTCGTGATGGGTCTCAATACCTACCAGTGGCCCGAGGAGGTGCCGTTCTCGTTCACGAAACACCCGGAGACTCTGGAGCGCTACTGGCAGACGTGTGTCGACACGCTCAAGGACAAGGAGGTCGTCTGGAGTGTGGGCTATCGCGGGAAGTTCGACCGACCATTCTGGGTGGAAGAGCCCGAAATCGCCACGCCCCAGGCGCGCGGCGAGGTCATCTCGCGCGCGATCGCGAGGCAGGTTGAAATCATCCGCTGTGCCCAGCCCGACGCTGCCATCATCGCCAACATGTGGGAGGAAGGGGCCAACCTTTACCGCCAAGGTGTGATCACGCTGCCGCCCGGCGTCACGCTCGTATGGCCCGACGACGGCACCGGGCTCATGCGCGAGAACGGTCTGACGCACATCCTCGGCGTGGCCGGGATTCGCGACGCCGCCGCGCGCAGCGGTCTCCATGGGGCGGCCGCCGCGAATCAGCATAGCGTCGCCGAGACTGAAATCACCGCCCAGCCGACCCGCCAGCCGCAAGCCGGGCAAGGCATGTACTACCACACGGCGATGTTGTCTTGGTGGTTCAATCAACTCAGCGAAATGGTTCCGCCCGCTCGGATTTACCAGGAGCTGGGCCGCTTCATCCGCGCCGGGGCCACGGAGTATTTTCTGCTCAACTTGAGCGACGTCCGCCCCGTGCCGCTCGGCACCGATTGCGCGATGAAACTCGCGTGGGACGCCACGCCCTACCGCGGTCGCACGGATGCGGAGAACCAAGCGGCCTTCCTCCTCGACTGGTGTCGCCGCCAGTATGGCGCAGCCGTCGCGCCCCAGGTCGCCGCGCTCTACGACAAGTATTTCGACGTGCCGAGTCACCGGCCCAAGGTCCGCCAAGGCGAACACGCGCCCCACAGCCATCTCAAGCAAATGGGCGTGGAGGTTTTCCCCCTGCTCCTCGCGGGTCAGCCGCTCACGGAAAAATCCCACGGCGACGTGACGACCCGCCTCACGTCCTCGCTCGCCAACCTCGCCACGCTCGCACCCTTGCTGGCCGAGGCGCAGGCGCTCGCGCCCAGCCTGCCGCCCGAGCGCCGCGAATTTTTTCAAGCGCACCTGTTGACCGCGCTTGGCCTGCATTTACACGGCCACGAAATGCTCGCCGCCTACTGTGCCGCGTTGCACTGCCTCCAGCGTCAGGACCGCCCCGGCACGGAGGCGCAGCTGGTCCGCGCGCTCGCCGGCATCGACGATCTCTTTGCCACCCTGCGCCTGGCCGAGCGGGGCAAATGGGCCGCGTGGTATATCGGCGAGCGTTTCGTGGGCATTGATCTCAGCCGCGACCTGATCCGGACGCAGCTCGCCCTCGTGCGCGGCGAAGCACCGCCGCCCTGCCGACCCCGTCGTTTCTACCCGGACCTTTATCAGCATCAGGATGCCTTCCAGCAGAATTTCCCGCTGATGTATCCGTCTCCGCCGGTCCGTTCCTGCAACTGAGTCCATCGCATGAGAAGCCACACTCACCCGGCAACGCCAGCCACGCCGAGGATGCCCGCCTTTGCCCCGGATCTCGTCCTCACGGCCGACACGCCGTGGATCGTCGCAGCGGACGAACCCGAGCCGGTCCGACGCGCGCTCGAGGATGTGAAGCGCGATTGGTACAAGGTCTTCGGTCACCTCCCGGTCGTACTTTCCGCGCCACCCGTCGCCGGCTGGGATGGACCATTGATCCACTTCGGCCTCGCGGCCAACTGCGCCACCTCCCCCGACATCATTTCTCCGCCCGTGCACGGGCGCGAAGCGTTTGCCCTCGGCGTGCGCGCGAGCGCTGCCGGCCGGCCGGTGATTCTTGTCACCGGCGCCGATCCGCGCGGCGCGATCTACGCCGCGTATGCGTTCAGCGAGGAAATCCTCGGCGTCGATCCGTGGTGGTTCTGGACGGACCAAGAGCCGACCTTTCGTGCGAGCATTGCCGTGCCCGCCACTTACAATCTACCTGTCGCCGCGCCGACCTTCAGGCATCGCGGCTGGTTCATCAACGACGAGGACCTGCTCAATGGCTTCAGTCCCGATCCGCTGCGCGAGAACGCTTTCTCGAACGAGATGCTGGATCGCATCTGCGAGACGTTGCTCCGCCTGCGCGGCAATATTCTCGTGCCCGCGACGTTTCCGTTTCCCGACGAACGTTGCCATGAACTGACCTCGCGCCGCGGTCTGATCATCGCCCAACACCACATCCTCGTGATGGGCCTCAACACCTATCAGTGGCCGGATGACATCCCGTTTTCGTTCTCCCGCCATCCGGAAATCGTGGAGCGCTACTGGCAGACGTGTGTCGACACGCTCAAGGACAAGGAGGTCGTCTGGAGCGTGGGCTATCGCGGGAAATTCGATCGTCCGTTCTGGGTCGACGAGCCCGAGATCGCCACCTCCCAGGCGCGCGGCGAGGTCATCTCGCGCGCGATCGCGAAGCAGGTTGAAATCATCCGCCGCGCCCAACCCGAGGCCGCCATCATCGCCAACATGTGGGACGAGGGTGCCAAGCTCTACCGGCAGGGCGTGATCACGCTGCCACCCGGCGTTGCTCTCGTCTGGCCCGACGACGGCACCGGCCTCATGCGCGAGAACGGCCAGAACCAGTCGCTCGGCCCGCCGCTCTTCAAGGACGCCTCGATGCGCAACAGCCTCACCGGCGCGATCCCGTCCAACTTGAGCGGACTCGCTGAGGCCGAGCCGCCGCTCCAAGCCGGCCGCGAACCGCAACCCGGTCAGGGAATCTACTACCACACTGCGATGATGCGGTGGTGGTTCAATCAACTCACCGAGATGGTCCCGCCCGCGCGCATCTACCAGGAGCTGGGTCGCTTCATCCGCGCCGGGGCCACGGAGTATTTTCTGCTCAACTTGAGCGACGTCCGCCCCGTGCCGCTCGGCACCGATTGCGCGATGAAACTCGCGTGGGACGCCACGCCCTACCGGGATCGCACGGATGCGGAAAACCAAGCGGCCTTCCTCCTCGACTGGTGTCGTCGCCAATACGGCGTCACCACCGCATCCGAAATCGCCTCACTCTACCACGCCTACTTCGACATTCCCAGCCACCGCACGGAGGTGCGTCAAAGCGATCACGCGCCGCACAGTTACCTGCGTTATCTGGCCAGCGACATGTTTCCGGTCGTCCTCGCAGGGCAGCCGTTGTCCGTTGAATTGAACGCCGAGCTCTTGACGCGTCTCGACTGTTGCCGCGCCAACATCACGGCCCTTGCCGCCTTGCTCGCCCAGGCGCGTGCGCTTTCGCCGAGCCTGCCGCCCGAGCGTCGCGGCTTTTTCCAATCGCATCTGTTGACCGCGCTCGGAATTCATCTGCACGGGCACGAGATGCTCGCCGCCTATGGCGAAGGGCTGCACAGCCTCCAACGGCACGACCGTCCCGGCGCGCTCGCGGATCTCGCGCGGGCGCTCGCGGGGATCGAGGGTGTCTTTGCGGCTTTGCGCCTCGCGGAGCAGGGCAAGTGGACCTGCTGGTATATCGGCGAGGCGTTTGTGAGCCTCGATTTCAGCCGTGATCTGATTCGCCGCCACACCGCTCTCGTGCGCGGCGAAGCCCCGCCGCCGATTCGCCCGCGCCGTTACTACCCGGAAGTTTACGCCTATCAAGACGTGTTCAAACCGAACTATCCGTTGATGTATCCGGATCCTCCCGCGCGCGTCCACCCCTCGCCGTGAGCAAGCGCACCTGATCGCCCGGCCCATGCCTGCCTTCATCCACGAAGATTTCCTGCTTCAGTCGCCTGAGGCACGTGAACTCTACCATCGCTACGCGGCGGCCGAACCGATTTTCGACTACCACTGCCATCTCCCGCAGCGGCAGATCGCGGAGAACCACGCCTTCGCCGACCTCAGCGAAATCTGGCTCGGCGGCGACCACTACAAATGGCGCGCGATGCGCTCCAACGGCGTGGACGAACGTTTTTGCATGGGCGACGCCGCTCCGCGCGCGAAGCACGATGCGTGGTGCGCGACCGTGCCGCACACGCTGGGCAATCCGCTCTATCACTGGTCGCACCTCGAGCTGAAACGCTACTTCGGTCTCGATCTCATCATCAACCCCGCGAGCGCCGACGCCATCTGGCGCGA
>Ga0163144_10003292_pt1 | contig 36845 bp, 27 predicted proteins | sample OliLak19BULKMAT1_FD_123175 | JGI IMG/M metagenome (GOLD analysis project Ga0163144, IMG submission 123175) | Freshwater microbial mat bacterial communities from Lake Vanda, McMurdo Dry Valleys, Antarctica - Oligotrophic Lake LV.19.BULKMAT1 | ecosystem: Environmental > Aquatic > Freshwater >...
CAACACCACCGGATTGCGCGCGATGGATTACCGTTTCGTCGATGCCCTCACCGATCCTGTCGACGAGGCTGATCCATTCCACACCGAGCAGCTCGTGCGCTTCGCTCCGACCGCATGGGCCTACGCCGCGCCAACAGCATCGCCCGCCCCAGCTCCACCACCTTCACTCACGCGCGATCACGTCACCTTTGGTTCATTTAATAATTTCTCCAAGATCACTGATGAAATGCTGCGCCTGTGGTCGCGCCTGCTCACGAATGCGCCCCGCTCACGCCTGCTGTTGAAATCAACCGGCCTCGCCGATACCGCCATCGTCGCCCAGATTCGCACCCGGCTGCAATCGGCCGGATTGCCCGCCGAACGCGTCGAGCTAGCGGGTTTCACCAACACCACGGCCGAACATCTGACCGCGTATTCCCAAATCGACATCGCCCTCGACACCTTTCCCTACAACGGCACCACCACCACCTGTGAAGCGCTCTGGATGGGCGTGCCGGTGGTGACGATGCAAGGCGATCGCCACGCCGCCCGCGTCGGCGCGAGTTTGCTTCAAGCTGTCGGGCATCCAGAATTAATCGCCCTCACGCCGGAGGACTATCTCGCGACCGCCACGCAACTCGCCGCCGATGCCGCCCGCTTGACCGCGCTGCGCCAAAATCTGCGCGCGGACATGCAGCGTTCAGTTTTAATGGATCACCCCGGCCAAGCCGCGCGTTTCGGCACCGCGCTGCGCGAGTGCTGGCGAAATGGGTGCACCAAGAAATCGTAGCCGGCAAGATTGCGAAAACAGGAACAAGCGTTCTGTTGTGGGCGGGGTGCCCACCTTGTCCGCCATAGCCTTGGCGACGGAGGAACCCCGCTGGAACCATGCCTCGCCGGGTGAGGGCACCCGGCCCACAATTCAAACGAGTAGCGCTTTAATGCAGGGCCGCTGCTTGCGGCGGCCTATGGCGTATAGCCGTGGCCGGCGCATCGGCCTTCGCCAAGGCTCAGACAGCCTGACCCCAGCCCGTGGAGCGAGCGGTAACGAGGAAACGAGCTGAGCCTGCCACGGCACCAACCGGATGAACGGTATCGAGGTGGAGCGCGACCTCCGGGCGCGCTGAGTGCTGGCTCACGTTGCCAAACCCGCCCGGAGGTCGGGTTCCACCTCGGCAGAGGCACGCGCGGTGAATCTTGTGACCCGTGCCACTTCTCCCTCACGTCAGGCTCCGCGCTCTCCGCGCCGTTGCTGCCCGGCTGGCAGCCCGGCATTTGTCCGGGCCGGTCGCCCGGCAAACCGCCCTCCGCGTTAATTGTATTTCATCCCAAATCGCGGCGCCGTTGAGCTCACTCTCATTCCTTGGGATCAGGATGTCTGAGACTACATTCTCCCCCCTCCGACGCCCACCCACTGCAGGCTCCTACAAAAAAATACGAACGTAGCGAATTCCCCCTGCCCCCCTCACGCCGATTTCTTCAACAGCGTATCGCGCACCCAGGCGATCACCGGCGGCAATCCTTCAGCGAGCGGAGTCGGTGAAAACGCCGGCAGCAAACGGCGCAGCTTTTCAATCGAGAGGCACTTCGAGCGCGCGCCGACATACTTGCTGGTGTCGTACTGGATCGCCGCCGGATCGTAGCCGACCTCGGCGCAGATCAACCCGGCGAAATCCCGGATGGAGTGCTCGGTGCCACTGCCGAGATTCACGATCTCGTTGTCCACCTGATCGGTGAGCTGCAGCGCCGTGCGGACAAAATCGCCGACGTGGATGAGCTCGCGCCGCTGATGACCGTCGCCCCACAACGTCACCGGCGCGCCTTCCTGCGGGCCGAGCAGAATCTTGCGGATGAGATCGAAAATAAAATGTAGCTGGCGTCCATCGGCATGGTAACCTGGCCCGTAAAGCGTCGAGGGCACGAGCGTCAGATGTTTCAAGCCGTATTGCTGAGCGAGCGAACGCTGGCCGACGAACATCATCCGCTTCGTCATCGCGTAAGTGAACAGGCTCTCGATGGGTTGACCATCGAGGTAATGCGCCTCCGTCAACGGCAGCTCCGGCGAATACGCGCAACTGGTGCCCATGCTGACGAGCTTCGCCTGCGGCTGAAATTCCGCCCACCACGCGAGCACCGAAGTATTGAGGCACTGGTTGCGCACCCATTGCTCGCCCGGATGGCGCAGGCAGAAATCGCCGGCCTGCGTCCACGCAGCGAGATGGAAGATGCGGTCGAAACGTTCGCGGTTCCACGGATCGAGCGCGCCTTCGTGCAACAAATTGCATTCGCGCGAACTCGGAGCGACGACCGTGTGGCCGCCCTTTTTCAAAGCGTCCTGCAAATGCCGTCCGAGAAATCCGCCGCCGCCAGTGACAAATATTTTCATAGCGTCAGACTTCGCGCGGGTTCACGGGGAAATAAAATTCCACACCACTCGCGATCAGATCGCGGTTTCGCTCGAGGATTTCCTGCTTAAAATTCCACGCGAGCACGTAATAAACATCCGGCTGCTCCGTCAGTTCCTGTTCGATGCTCACCGGAATGTGGCTGCCGGGAGCGATCAGGCCGCGCCGATGCGTATTCCGCTCGGTCAGGCATTCGATCAAGTCGGGTTGAATCCCATAATAATTCAACAGCGTGTTGCCCTTCACCGGGGCTCCGAGGCCGTAAACCCGTTTGCCGTCGGTGCGACACTGGCGGAGGTAGGCGAGGTTTGCGGTTTTGTTTTTCGCGATCCGCTCCTGGAACGCGTGATACCACGGCAAAGTATTCGCGCCCGTCTCATCTTCCGCCAAACCCAACGCTTCGAGGCGCGCCGTCGGTTTGGCCCGGGCGAGGTGCGTGGCATGAGCGATGATGGAGCCGCCGTGGATCGGCGAAAGTTCCGCATCGAACAACGCGAGGCCGTGACGCCGCAACAATTTGTCGATCGTCCGCACATTATAATAGAGCAGATGTTCGTGGTAAATCTGGTCGAAGGCATCGTTCTCCACGACGCGTTTCATATAGAGAAACTGGATGACAAATACGCCGTCGTCCGCGAGACAGAGCCGGATGCCGTCGGTGACGGAGTGCAATTCCTCGAGATGAAAGAACACGCCGGACGCGTTGATCACCTCGAATTTCCGGCCGATCTCCCGCGCCGTCTCGACGTTGAAGAACGCCCGCTTGGTGGTGAGCCCCGCCTGGTTGGCCAGTTCCGAGGGCAAACCGGCCGGCTCCACGCCGAGAATATCGTAACCGAGCTCGCGGTATTGCCGGAGCTGCGTGCCATCGTTCGAGCCGATGTCGAGCATGGCCTTTTTCGGGCGCGACGCGAAATAGCGCTGATCCACCTCGGTGGCCACTTTCCGAAAATGATCGCCGAGCGTTTTGGTCGTGCCCGAGAGATAAGTATGTTCGGTGAACATCGTTTCCTTGGGCACCGTGTAATCGAGCTGGGCCGTGCCGCACGACGCGCAGAGCACCACGCACAACGGATAGGTGGGTTCGTGGCCGACATCGGCGGGCTTGAGGAAATGGTTGGCCCACGGTTGAACCCCGAGATCAACGGCGGTATCGAGGCGGGTGGAATCACAGACGCGGCAGATCATGGGAGGAACGGGGTCAATCCACGCAGCACAAATCGGGCGCCGGCAAAAAACGCAGGCACCGAGCCGGGGGTGGCGGCTTCGCCAGAATGGAAATGCTTCATAGCGGGCAGAAATTCGATGACTGGGAGTAGTCACCGTGCCCCTCGCTATCGACACCAAACCAAGGTGATTAACAAATATTTTCCGCTTCGTCCTAAAATTCCGCCACGATGTACCGATTACTTGAGCAATGCCTACCGCAACTCTCCCCTCCCGGCCCAAGCGCGCCGTGGTTCGTACCAGCCACGTACCCCACACCAAAAATATTCTCCCGCGCCACTCTGGATCGCCCTTCGCTCCTTCCGCTTCATCCGCTTCCTCTGCCACCACCGGCCGCGACACGATGGTGATTTCCCGCGCGCCCATCCGCGTCAGTTTTCTCGGCGGCGGCTCCGATTTTCCCGATCATTTTCAACACCATGGCGGTTCCGTCCTCTGCACCGCCATCAACCGCTACGCCTACGTCACCGTCCAGCCGTTCCTGGAAGAATACTTCGATCACAAGATCCGCCTCGCCTACCGCCGCAGCGAAGCCGTCAACACCACGGAGGAAATCCAACATCCGGCCATCCGCGCCGCTCTGGAAAAACTCGGCCTGACCTCCGGCCTCGAGATGCACGTGATGGCGGATATGCCCGCGCGCACCGGGCTCGGTTCATCGTCCAGCTTCGTGGTCGCCATGCTCCAGGCACTGCACGCCCACTGCGGACGCTTCCGCTCCGCCCGCGACCTCGCCGATGAAGCGATTGAAATCGAACGCGTGATTCTCAAGGAAGCCGGCGGCTGGCAGGACCAGATCATCGCGGCCCACGGCGGTTTCAGCCACATCACTTTTGGCAAACACGGCAGCTATCACGCCACGCAGGTGCCGCTCACTGCGGAACGAATCCAAGCGCTCGAAGATCACATGCTGCTCGTTTACACCGAGATTCAACGCGACAGCTTTTCCGTGCTCGGCCAGAAGTGCCCGACTAACGCAGCCGACAAATCCAAGATTCTCTGCCAGATGTCCGATCTCGCCAATCTCGGCGTCGATTACCTCGCCTCCGACCGTCCCATCGCCCGCTTCGGTGAACTGATGCACGCGGGCTGGGAACTGAAAAAGAAAGCCGGCTCGGTCACCTTGCCGCAAATCGACAAATGGTACCAAGCCGGACTCAACGCGGGCGCAAAAGGCGGCAAATTACTCGGCGCCGGCCAAGGTGGATTTCTCCTCTTCATCGCCGAGCCGCGTTACCACGAGGCGATTCGCAAAGCCCTCGGGGCCCGTCCCGCCGTCCGCGTGCGCGTCAACGCCCCCGGTGCGCAGATTATTTTTTCGCAGCGCTGAGTTATCCATGCAGTCGAAAGCGGATAGTCGAGAGAGCCGAACCAATCCCGTGAGGAGCAATCCGCTCTCGCAAGGCCTTCGGCTGGTTTTCCCGGATTCCGTACTCTCAACTCTCAACTCTTGACTATCAACCGCCCCCGGTTCTGACCCATGCGCCACGTCCACCTCTGCGACCCCCAGCTGCAAAACGCCGGCGGACACTACCTGAACCACGACGCCCAACTCGTCCGCGAGCTCCAGCAACGCGGCCTGCCCGTGACGATCTACGCCCGCCGCGGCTGCACCGTCACCTGCGAAGGACTGACGCCCGAGCCGGTTTTTTCCCACGATATTTTTCAGGAAGCCGCGAGCGACCCGCAGGTCTGGGCCATCGAGAATTTCAACACCATCAACCAGGCCTTCCTCGCCGATCTCCTGCAAATCAGCCCCGAGCGCTTCTCCTCCGACGATCTGGTTTACTTTCCCAATCTCCTCCAGAATCAGATGCACGCCGTGGCCATGTGGCTCGGCCGCCTGCCGCCCGAGCGGCGGCCCACGGTCGCGATCATGCTGCGCTACCTGAACCATGCGATGGACTACGTGCAGGCGCGCGCCAACAAGGAGCTGATCGCGCTCTACTATCGCTACGCCGCGCGCGCGCTTTATTCCGTGCAGCCGCGCACCATCATTTGCGCCGATACCCGCGAACTCGCCCTCGCTTACCAGAAGATCATGGCCGTGCCCGTCCTCGAGTTGCCCAACCCGATGGATGTCTCCGCGCTGCTCACCGATTCCGCGACCCGCGCCCCGTCCGCCCGCCCCACGATCGTCTATCAGGGCCACACGAGTCCGTTGCGCGGCCTGCATTTTCTGCCCGAGATCATCGAGCACTGCGCCAAACTTCAGCCGCGCCCGCGCTTCGTCATCCAAGTGCAAAGCCGCGAAGCCGCCCTGAGCAGCCAACTCGGTCCCGCCCTCGAACGCCTCGACCGCCTGGCGGGAGACGATGTCCGTATCGTCAACGGCGTCCTCTCGCCCACGGAATATTTTTCTCTCCTCGGCGAGGCCGATATCGTTTTGCTCCCCTACTCGCCCACGTTTTACGGCCACGGCTCCTCGGGCGTTTTTACCGAGGCGGCGTCACTGGGCAAGGTGATCGTCGTATCACCCGGCACCGTGCCCGCCCGCCAAGGCCGCGAATTCAATCTCGGGGTCGTCACCGCCGAGAAGTGGACCCCCGCCGCGATGGCCGAAGCCGTCGCCGCCACGCTGCGCGACCTGCCCGCGCTTCAAACCAGAGCAACCGCCGCCGCCCCAAAATTCCGCACTGAACAATGCGCAAAGATTCTCTGGCAAAAACTATTCGCCGCCGTCCAAACCGTTTCCAAGCCCCGCCCGAATCAAGCCGCGGCGTGAGCGAGATCGGCAAACGTACGACATCGAGCCGCAGGGCCGCCTTCTGCGGGAGAGGTGGTCGCCGATTCTTGTCGGGCCGTAGCCCGGCGAAGGCTGATCCACATCGGCGATAGAGCGTCGGCGCACAACCCGAATGGACTGTATCGAGGTGGAGCGTGATACATCCGTGATAGGCAGCGCGCTTGTCGCGCTATTCTGCTGGCCAGCAGAACGAGGCCAACTCGCAACCTACGGGTGCATCAACCGCGTCGCGCCGGCCGCCCATCGCAGCTTTATCGTTTGGCGGCAAAATTTTCCGCGTTTCTGAATCTTTTTTCTCAGCCCGCACGCATCAGAATATTCGGACAAAATATATCCCGTTTATTAAGTTAATCCTGATTGAGTTACGCAACCCCGACGCACCATGGCCTGCTCATTGCATTAATCGGCAGAGTCATGTCATCCCCTGCCATCACGTCGGCGACCAAACCGGTCGCCACTGCCCCGCCTATCGCTCAACCGATAATCGATCTCGTCGCGGCGTGGCGCACCACCGTCCACACCGTCGTCCACGCGATCCTGCGCTCCAGCCCCGCCGCACCCAAGAAGATCGATTTGGGTTTCCCGACGCCGTCTCCAGAAGCGTACGGCCTGCCGCCCCTTTCGCCACACCCTGATCACGTCACCCGCGCCAGCCCCACTCCGGATTTCATCGCCAAGTACGCGCGCACGCTCGATGCCGTCTGGCAGAATCACGACTGGAGCGACGTCGTGCTCCTCGTCGAAACCTTGCAGCGCTGCTGGCGGGAAAACCGCCAACTGTTTCTCTGCGGCAATGGCGGTAGCGCCGCCAACGCCATCCACCTCGCCAATGATTTTCTTTACGGTGTCGATAAGACCACCGGCCACGGCCTGCGCGTCACCGCCCTACCCGCCAATGGCGCGGTGCTGACCGCCCTCGCCAACGACATCGCGTACGAGGATATTTATTCCCAGCAACTCACCGTGCTCGCGCAACCCGGCGATGTCCTCCTCGCGTTTTCCGGCAGTGGCAATTCCCCCAACATCCTCAAAGCCCTCGTCCGCGCGCGCGAATTGAACGTCACCAGTTTCGCGATCCTCGGTTTCACCGGTGGCCACGCGCTGAAGCTGGCGGATCACCCGATCTATTTTCCCGCCCACGACATGCAGGTCTCCGAAGATCTGCAAATGATGGTCGGTCACATGGCCATGCAATATCTCTCCAAAAACGGCCGCTAAGTTTTCTCCCATGAATGAAAAAAACGCCCTTCTTGAGCAGCAGTCCCCTGCGGAATCGGAAAATCAAACTGGTCCGGTCGCGGCCGGACCAAAGGCGATGCATCCGGTCACGTTGGATTTATCTACCGGCAAATCCCGCTCACCCCTGAAGGAAAAGAGCCGGCACCAGCCGCACGCCAAGATACTGCCATTTGAACTCGCCCCCTCCATCCTCGCGAAACTGCGCGACCAAGGCCAGGTGATCGTCCAATGCCACGGCACTTTCGACATGGTCCACCCCGGACACATCGTTCATTTCGAGGAGGCAAAGGCCTTGGGCGATATTCTCGTCGTCACCATTACCGGAGAAAAATTCGTCAACAAGGGTCCGGGTCGCCCCTACTTTAACGACCAGCTCCGCTCCCGCTGGCTCGCCGCCCTCGGCTGCATCGACTACGTGATCGTGGTCCCTTTCCCGGCCGCCGTCGAAGCGATAAAGTGCGTGCATCCGCACTTCTACTGCAAGGGCCGCGAATACGAAAAACAGAACAATGACGTCACGGGAAATATCCAGGATGACGTCGAAACCGTCCGTCAGCTCGGCGGCGCGATGCGCTATGTCGGCACGATGGTCTTCAGCTCGACCCGGATGTTGAACGAACACTTCGATCCGTATCCACCCGAGGTGAAAAATTTCTGCCGCATGGTCGCAGGAGAGTGCACGCCCAATCAGTTCCGCGATATCGTGGACGGATTCAAACAGCTGCGCGTACTGGTGATCGGAGACATTATTTTTGACCGCTACACCACGCTCGAGGTGCAGGGTCTCACCTCCAAGAATCGCATCCTGTCCGGCCGCTACGTGGAGGATGACATGCAGGCCGGCGGCGCGCTCGCCGTTTACCGGCACCTCCGCGAATTCACAACCAACGTAAAGCTCATCGGTCTCACCGGCACAGAACCGTGGCTGGAAAGCACCCTCGCCAATTTCATCGCCCCGGACGCCGCGGAGATCGTGCGCTCACCCGATTTCACGACCGTGGTGAAGCAACGCTTTGTCGAACCCCGCACCGAGGGCAAGGAGCTGACCAAACTTTTCTCCGTCAACTTCATCAACAAACGCGCGCCCCACGAACCGCTGCAAAACGAACTACTCGAACGCATCGCCGGCAACATCGCCCACTACGACCTGATCCTTGTCATGGATTTCGGACACGGCGTGATGGAAGACTCCGTGCGCAACTACGTGCAGGAAAAACGGTGTTTCCTCTCCGTGAATTGTCAGACAAACAGCAATAATCACGGTTTCAATATCATCAACCGCCGCTATCGCCGGGCCGATGCCTTCACGCTCGATCAAACCGAAATCTGCCTCGCCGCCGGCCGCCGCGAACTCGATTATGGCCGCGAACTCACCCGCCTCGCCACCCATCTCGGCAGCAGCTATGCTTGGCTGACCCGCGGAGCCCACGAAACCCTCGGCCGCAATTGCGTGAAGGACATCACGTCCTGTCCGCCACTGGAACGCACCATCGTCGATGCACTCGGGGCGGGCGATGCGTTTTGCGCCGTCGCCTCTCTCGCCGCCGCCTACCGCGTGCCGCTCAATGTCGCGACATTCATGGGTCAGCTCGCCGGCGCGCAAGCCGTCAAAATCGTTGGCAATGCCGACTCCATCAAAAAAGCCCGTCTGCTCAAAGGCGGCATGTCGATGCTCGCCTTTTAAAAATCCCTTTCACCCCCACCTCTTTCTTTGCCCATGAAATGCATCGTTACCGGCGCCGCTGGATTTATCGGCAGTCATCTCTGTGACCGCTTGCTGGCCGCTGGCCACGAGGTGCTCGGGATCGACGATTTTTCCACCGGCCGCGAATCCAACCTGCATGGCGCCCGCACTTCGCCGCAATTTTCCCTGCTCTTTAAAAGCGTCACTGAATTGAAGGCCGCCGACCTGGTCGGCAAAAAAGTCGACTGGGTTTTCCATCTCGCCGGTCGCGCCGACCTCATTCCTTCGATCCAAAACCCCGAGGATTATTTCCGCGTCAACGTCGAGGGCACGTTCCGCCTGCTGGAAGTCGCCCGCGCTGTCGGAGCGCGTCAATTCCTCTATGCCGCGAGTTCCACCTGCTACGGCATCGCCGATGTCGTGCCCACGCCGGAAACTTTTCCCTGCGTGCCGCGCCATCCGTACGGGCTGACCAAGTTTCTCGGCGAGCAACTCGTGATGCACTGGTCGCTCGTGTACAAAATCTCGGCGATCTCTCTCCGCATGTTCAATGTCTATGGCCCGCGCAGCCGCACCACCGGCGCTTACGGCGCGGTCTTTGGCGTTTTTCTGAAACAGAAACTCGCCCAACAACCTTACACCGTCGTTGGCGATGGCCGGCAGACCCGCGATTTCACCTATGTCACCGATGTCGCCGCCGCCTTCGTGAAGGCCGCCGAGTCCGGCCTCGGTGGTGAAATCATGAACATCGGCTCGGGCCACACCTACAGCATCAACCGCCTCGTCGAACTACTGGGCGGCCCCGTCACCTTTGTCCCCAAGCGCCCGGGCGAACCCGACAGCACTTTCGCCGACACGACTAAAATCCAAGCACGCATCGGCTGGAAACCCACGGTGACGCTCGAGGTCGGCGTGAAAAACATGCTGGCCGTGATCGATGACTGGCGCGACGCGCCACTCTGGAACCGCGAGACCATCGCAACCGCCACGCAGGACTGGTTCAAGTATCTAAGTTAAATCCCATCTCATTTTTCTCCCGTGAATCCTAAAATCAAAACTGTTCTCGTCACCGGTGGCGCCGGCTACGTTGGCTCCGTGCTGACACCGCTTCTGCTCAAGGAAGGTTACCACGTCCGCGTGCTCGACCTGTTCATCTATGGCGAAGAGGTCCTCGACGAGGTAAAGGACCATGCCAACCTCGAACTTTTCCGAGGCGATCTCCGCGATCAGGCCTTGCTCAAGCGCGCCCTCGCCGGCTGCGACGCGGTCATCCACCTCGCCTGCATTTCCAATGATCCCAGTTTCGAGCTCGATGCCGCACTGGCCCGCTCGATCAACTACGATGCGTTCATGCCCCTGGTCGATATCGCAAAGGACAGCGGCGTGAAACGTTTCATCTATGCCTCCTCTTCCAGCGTTTACGGCATCCGTGAGGAACTGAACGTCACCGAAGAACTCGAGCTCAAGCCGCTCACCGATTACTCCAAGTACAAGGCGATGTGCGAAGACGAACTGATGAAGCGCCGCTCGCCCGGTTTCACTGTCCTGACTCTGCGCCCCGCCACTGTCTGCGGCTATTCGCCGCGTCTCCGGCTCGATCTTTCCGTCAACATCCTGACCAATCACGCCGTCAACAAAGGCAAGATCACCGTCTTCGGCGGCGGACAGCTCCGGCCCAATTTCCATGTGCGCGATTGCGCCGAACTCTACATCAAGAGCCTCGCCTGGCCGGATACGGAGATCGACGGCAAGATCTACAATGCGGGTTACCAAAACCTCTCCATCTCCGCGATTGCTGAAGTCGTGCGCAACGTGGTCGGTAACAATGTCGCGATCGAAGCCACTCCCTCGAACGATAATCGTTCGTACCACATCTCTTCCGACAAAATCAAACGCGAGCTCGGCTACGTACCACGCCACACGATCGAGGACGCCGTACGCGAACTCAAAGCCGCCTTCACCAAGGGCGCCGTGCCGAATCCGATGACCGACTCCCGTTATTACAACATCAAGCGCATGCAGGAAATTCGGCTCAAGTGAATCCTTACCCGCTCAACTCCGTCGATCTCGCCCACCTCCAACTGCTCTCGCGGGAAGTGCGCTTGCAACTGATCTCGATGTCGCATCGCGCCCAAAGCGCGCATCTCGGCGGCGCGTTGTCTTGCGTCGATTTGCTCGTCGCCCTCTACGGCACGCGACTGAACATTAATCCGCAACAGCCGGACGATCCCCTGCGCGACCGACTCGTGTTCAGCAAAGGCCACGCCGTCAGCGCACTCTACACCATTCTGGCGCGCCACGGTTTTTTTCCCGTCGAAGAACTTCAGCACTACAACGAAGAAGGCTCCCGTCTGCCCGAGCAACCCTCGCCGCACTGCGTGCCCGGCGTGGAATGGGCCACCGGCTCCCTCGGCCACGGTCTCGGCGTCGGCATCGGCATGGCGCTCGCCAGCCACATTCAAGAAAAACCTTACAACGTCTACGTCGTCATGAGCGACGGCGAATGTCAGGAAGGCTCCGTCTGGGAAGGCGCGATGCTCGCCCCGCGTCTCCAACTCGGCAACCTCACCGCTCTCGTCGATTTCAACAAATGGCAGGCCACCGGTCGCAGCAATGAAGTGATGGCGATGGAGTCGTTGAAAGCGAAATGGGAAGCCTTTGGTTGGATCACGCGCGAAGTCGACGGCCACAACCTCACTGAAATTACCGAGGCGCTCCACGCTCCACGACCCGCCCATGTCCCTCTCGCCATCGTCGCCCACACCGTGAAAGGCAAAGGCGCGTCCTTCATCGAGGACGATAACAACTGGCACTATCGTTCGCCCACCAGCGACGAAGTCGAACAAGCCCGGCTCGAACTCGCCCTGCCATGAGAAACGCCTTCGCCGAAGAAATCACCCGACTGGGCTCCGCCGATCCGCGGTTGGTCATGCTCAGCGCCGATATTGGCAACCGGCTGTTCGACAAATTCAAGGCAATGCATCCGACCCGCTTCTACAACTGCGGCGTCGCCGAGGCCAACATGATCAGCCTCGCCGCCGGTCTCGCGAGCTGCGGCCTACGCCCGGTCTGCTACACGATCACACCTTTCATCACCGCGCGCTGCTTCGAGCAGATCCGCGTGGATATTTGCTACCACCAAATGCCCGTGATGATTGTCGGCACCGGCTCCGGACTTTCGTACGCCGGACTCGGCGCCACGCATCACTCGCTCGAAGACATGGCGTTGCTGCGCTCGTTGCCCGGCATGCGCGTGCTCGCGCCATCCGACTCGATGGAGTTGCGCTCGTGCCTGCGCACCGCCTTCGCAGGTGAGGGCGCGACTTACATTCGCATTGGAAAAAAGGGCGAGCCCGTGCTCTGCGCCGAGCCACCCGGTTTTACCTTCGGCACCTGGCGGCAAGTTCGCACTGGCGCAGAAGTCGCGCTGCTTTCTACCGGCAACATGCTGCCTTCCGCTCTCGCCACCGCCGATTTGCTGGCCGCCCATGGCATCACTCCCACCGTCTATAGCTGCGCCAGCGTCAAACCCCTCGACACCGCCACGCTCGCCCGAGTTTTCGCAGAATGCGAAACCGTCGTCACGCTGGAAGAGCACGGCTTGATCGGCGGCTTCGGTTCCGCCGTCGCCGAATGGCTGGTTGACCGCGAACTCCCGCCCAAAGCGCGCCTGCTTCGTTTTGGCACCGGTGATCATTTTCTCCACCACCCCGGCGAGCAGGAGCATGCCCGCCAGGCTTACGGCCTCACTCCCGCAGCGATCGCGCAGGCGGTCCAGGCCACCCTCACTCCTGCGTACTGATTTTCAACCCCACCCCGCCATGCGCATCGGCATCGATCTCGACAACACCATCATCAGCTACGACGCCGTCTTCCACTTCGCCGCGCTGGGGCATGGCTTGATATCGCCGCACGTGCCCGCCCGAAAAACCGCCGTCAAACACTACATCCAAAAACGCCATGGCGAAGACGCCTGGACGCGACTCCAGGCCGAAGCTTACGGTCCGCTGCTCGAATACGCCCAACCCTTCGACGGCGTGATGAATTTCTTCCAGCACTGCCGCACTGCGCAAATTCCCATCTGCATCCTTAGCCACAAGAGCTGTCGTCCCGCCTTGGGCGAACCGTACGATCTGCGTGCCGCTGCACTCGCCTGGCTAGAAACCCAAGGCTGGTTTTCCTCTTCCGGCGCGGGCCTCACCCCCACCGATGTGGAATTTCACGATACCCGTGCCGAGAAGATCCAAGCGATCGCCCGGTGGGGTTGCGACGTTTTCATCGACGATCTGCCTGAAGTTCTGGCCGACTCTGGCTTCCCTTCCCGCGCAACCAGAATCCTCTTCGACCCGGATCAAAGTCATCCCCACCACCCCGAATGGAAACACGCCTGTACTTGGGCTGCGATCAAGGCGGAAACTTTCACCCCCGTTGCCGCATGAATGCCCCCCTGCTCACCGAAACTGAAGACTGCGCCGCCCATCTGCTCGACCTCGCCGAATTCGACAGCGATTCATTCTCCCTGTCTCCACTCACCGGCGGCCGCAACAACCGGGTCTTCCGCCTCGATAGTTCCGCCGGCCTGCATCTGCTGAAAATATATTTCCATCACCCGGAGGACCCGCGTGATCGCCTGGCCCACGAGATCGCCTTCTTGCGCCACCTCGAACGCTCCGGTTGCACCCTGGCACCGCATCTCTTTGCCTGCGTCCCCGCGACCCACAGTGCCCTGCTGGAGTTCGTAGCAGGCCGGCCACTCACGCTGCCCGAGATTGACAATGAAAGCATCGACCAAGCCGCCCAGTTTTATCTCATCGCCAACACAGACCGGAGCAGCCCCGCCGCCCGCGAACTGCCCGCCGCTTCCGAGGCCTGCTTCTCCATTGCCGAACATCTGGCGGCCACCCAACGCCGCATCGAGCGTCTGGCCCAAATCATGTTGAACGACGATCTGGATTTCGCCGCCGATCTGTTTGCCCGCAAGGATATCGCCGAGGTCTGGCAAAGCGTGCGCGCCAACATCATGACCGAATGGCCACTCCGCACTGAACGCGAAGCCGTGCTCCCGCGATCTGAACGCTGTCTCTCTCCCTCGGATTTTGGTTTTCACAACGCCCTGCGCGAACCCAGCGGACGTCTGCGCTTCTTGGATTTCGAGTATGCCGGTTGGGACGATCCCGCCAAATTGGTCTGCGATTTCGCCAATCAACCTGACCGCCTGCTCCGCCACAGCTTGAGCAACCGTATCGCCGACGTGGTTATCGCGGCCCACGCGAATCCCGGGGAACTCTACCGCCGCATCACCGCGCTGCGTCCGCTCTATCAGGTCAAATGGGCCTGCATCTGTCTCAATGATTTTCTCCCAGCCGGTCGCACCCGTCACCAATTCACCGAGGGTCAATCGACCGACAACCGCCTCCGCCGCGAAAACCAGCTATCCCGCGCCCGAGTCATGCTCGCCCGCGCCACTTCATTGGTTTCTGAAAACTCCACCGATTAAACCACCAATCCCATGGGACAACTCCGCAACTTCGTCACGCCACTCCATCGCGCCAGCAAGCGCGACTGCCTCGCCCGCATGAACGACCACAAGGTCGCATGCATGCTGAAGGCCAAAGAATACGAGGCCGACTACTGGGACGGCGACCGCCGTCATGGCTACGGCGGCTACAAATATCTCGCCGGCCGCTGGAAGCCAGTGGCTCAAGCTCTCATCGATACGTACCAGCTTAAAGCCGGTTCGCGCGTCCTCGATGTCGGCTGCGGCAAGGCCTTTCTCCTGCACGAAATGCAGTTGATCGAACCCGGCCTCGAACTCGTGGGCTTCGATGTCTCCAAGCATGGCCTCGCTTCGGCTCTACCCGAATTCAAAGGCAATCTCTTCCGCTATCGCGCGCAGGATGCGTATCCGTTCGGTGACAAAAGTTTCGATTTGGTCATCTCGCTCGGCTGCCTGCACAACCTCCGCATCTTCGAATTGAAAACCGCCCTCGCCGAAATCGAGCGGGTCGGCCAGACCGGCTACGTGATGCTGGAGAGTTACCGGAGCGAGTTGGAACTCTTCAATCTCCAGTGCTGGGCGCTCACCTGCGAATCGTTTTTCGACAACGCCGAATGGATCTGGCTCTACCAGCACTTCGGTTACTCCGGTGACTACGAGTTCATCTATTTCGAATGAAAGCCGCCCTGTTCAACCACCGCCCCTATCGTGGCACGGGTCTCCCGCCCCGTAAGCTGCGACTCCATGGGTCAGGAGACCCATGCCACTTTCCCTGCGAATGAAAGCCGCCATCCTCACTGAAAACAGCCAGCCGCTGACCCTCGCCGACCTGCGTATGCCGGACGCGTTGTCGTTCGGCCAGGTTCACGTAAAAATTCACTACAGCGGCATCTGTGGCGCGCAGATCAACGAGATCGACGGAGCCAAAGGTCCGGATAAATTTCTCCCGCATTTATTGGGTCATGAAGGCTCGGGCACCGTGCAACGCATCGGCGCCGGCGTGAAGACCGTGAAACCGGGCGACCGCGTCGTGCTGCACTGGCGCCCCAGCGAAGGCCTACAATGCGACGCGCCCAAGTACGATTGGAACGGCCGCACCGTCAACGCCGGCTGGGTCACCACCTTCAACGACGAGGCGATCATCTCGGAAAATCGCCTCACCGTAATTCCCGCAGACTTTGATCTCCGTCTCGCTCCTCTCTTCGGCTGCGCCGTCACCACCGCCGTAGGCGTCATCAACCACGATGCCCAGCTCAAGATCGGCCAATCCGTCGTCGTGATCGGCGTCGGTGGCGTGGGCCTCAACATCGTGCAAGCCGCCAATATGGTCTGCGCCTGCCCGATCATCGGCGTCGATGTGAGCGACAACAAAGTGGCCATGGCCCGGCAATGGGGCGCGGACCATGCGTTCAATTCCAAAACTACGCCCGACTATCTCGACCGCATCCGCGCGATCATCGGTCCTCAGGGCGCCGATGTCGTGATCGACACCACTGGCAATGCGCGCGTCATCGAAGCCGCCTACGATCTCACCCATCCCGATGGCCGCACCATTCTCGTCGGCGTGCCACGCCAAGGCGACAAGGTTTCCATCTACACGCTGCCGCTCCATTTCAAAAAAGTCCTCAAAGGTTCCCACGGCGGCAGCTCGGCCCCCGACATAGAAATCCCCCGGCTCATCCGCCTGCTCGGTTGTGGCCGCATGAAGCTCGACGGACTCATCACTCACGAATTCCCGCTCGCCGACATCAACGAGGCGCTGCGCCTCTTCCGCACCGGTGAAGCCGGCCGCATCCTCATCAACATGGGCAACGCGCCCTGGACCGCCGCCGCCTGATTACACCATGAGCCGCGCACCACACTTTCTCCTCCTGGGAGCCTCCGGCCTGATCGGCAGGAATCTGCGCAACAGTTTGTCTCCGCACGATGCCCTGATGACCTATCACGCGAACCCCTTCCCCGGTGGCGTGCCCTTCGATCCGCTTACCCAGCGCATCAAGTCCCTCGGTCGCGGCGTCAAGGCGTGCACCCATGCGCTGATACTCTTCGCGGACAGCAAACCTGATTCCTGTTTCGCCAACCCCGACCGCACGCAAGCGATCAATGTCGATTGCCTCCAGCCACTCGCCTCCGATCTGCTCGATTGCGGAATTGCCCCGGTTTTCATTTCTACGGAATTCGTCTTCGATGGCGCACGGGGCAACTACCGGGAGGATGATCCCACCTATCCCATTTTAGTTTACGGCCGGCAAAAACTCGCGGCGGAGCAACAGCTCGCCGCGCTTGACCCTTCGATCCTGATTTTGCGACTGGCGAAATGCTTCGGCTCCGATCCGGCTGACGGCACCCTCTTCACTCATTGGCTGGCCCAGCTCAATCGCGGGGTCACCCATCTGGCTTGCGCAAGCGATCAGATTTTTTCGCCGTTGCATGCCGGGGAAGCGGCGTGGGCGATGCTTGCGGCGGCAACGGCCGGCCTCACCGGAATTTTTCATCTCGCCGGCCCTCAGGCGTATTCACGTCTCGCTCTCTTGGAGCTGCTGTTGAACGAAGTCCGCCGACACACGCCGGTGGAACTGACCGTGCACCCCTGCTACCTGCGGGATTTCAAACTGCCCGAGCCGCGTCCCCTCGATGTTTCGCTCTCCACTGAAAAACTCCGCGCCACCGGTTGCCTGCAAACCGCCCCGCTCGCGGACCACTGCACCGCGCTCGTCGCGCAATGGCTGGAGACCGTCCCCCTGCTGCGATGAACTGCCTCACTACTCATCCCGTCTGGCCAGTGCCTTGTCGCGAAGATTTCACGGCCCGCACCCCAAGTTTTATGGCCACGGCTCCGGTGATCTGCATCGGACCGGACCTATTGCAGGCGATCGAGACTCACGCCGATCTAACCGGAAAAAATGTCCGCTTCTGTCTGCACCCTGATGCCGAATGCGGTTTGCAGGAAATGATCATCTTGCAGCATGCCGACCAGTTTTTCCCGCCAAAGCAGCATCCGCACAAAGCAAAGTCCTTCCAAGTCCTGACCGGAGAACTCGCGGTCTTCACCTTCAGCGTCACCGGTGAAATCAGCGGAGCCCATCACTTGGCCGCCGGTGAAACAATCCTGTGCCGAATCGGACCGGGAATTTTTCATGCCGATATTCCGCTGACGCCACGCACCATCCATCTTGAAACCACGACCGGTCCTTTCCATCGGGAGTCCGACCGGATCATGGCCGCCTGGGCTCCGGCAGCCCAGGATCACGCCGCCTGTCGCGATTTCCGCGAGCACCTGCTCCGCAAACTTTCCCCCACCGGAGGCACGCCATGCATGTCCTCCTAACGGGTGCCACCGGCAATTCAGGCCGCCATCTGCTCACGGCTTTGCTGGCCGGCGGCCATCGCGTCACGGCGGTCCAACGCATCGCCCACGACGCGCTGCCCGGTCCGGATCTTGGGTCCGACCGTCTCCGCTGGGTGCGGCAGGATCTCGCGCAAGGCACAGGCGCACTGCCTCTTGACTATGACGTCGTGATTCACACCGCCGCGCACGCCCCGCCGCGCGCGGTCAGCGCCGCCGCCCATGTGACGCACAACATCATCGCCACCCGGAATCTCGTCGAGCACGCCGCCCGCCGCGCCGGCCGGCGATTTATTTTTCTCTCCAGCATTTCAGTGCTTGGCCGCATCAGCGTGCCCGAGGTGGACGAGACGACCGCCAGTCAGTCGCCCGGCTCATACGGCCTGTCGAAACTCGTCGGAGAACAACTCCTCGCCGAAGCCGGTCCGCGACTCGCGGCCGTTTCCCTCCGTCTGCCCGGCATCGTCGGCACCGGTGGCGTGGGCCCGTGGATCGAGCACATTTATGGCGACATCCGGGCGCAACGATCCTTCCGCGTACATTCGCTGGATCATCCCTTCAATAATTTCATCCCCATCACCGATCTCGCTGCGTTTACGCTCCAGCTGATGGACCGGCTGCAACCCGGCCATGATGTGCTTACCTTGGCAGCGGTCGAACCGCTGCCACTCCACCGCGTCATCGAAGAATTCGCCCTCGCCTCAGGAGTCGAGGCCAAGCCCGTCGTGCTTCCGGCTACGCAGCCGGCCTTCACGATTTCATCCCAGCGGGCCATCACGTGCTATGGTTACGCGCCGCTTTCGGTCTATGCCGCCATCGCGCGTCTCACCGGCACCACCGTCCCCTCCCTTTCACCCGCATCGTTCATCCCCTCATTTTCCCAATGAAAAAAGCCCTGATCATCGGCGGCGGTTTCGCCGGCTGCACCACTGCCCATCAACTCGCCCTCCAGGGTGGCTGGGATGTCACCCTCGTCGAACACGCCCCCTTTCTCGGTGCTGGCGTGCTTACGCGTTTCTACGGCGGCCATCCCTACACGTTTGGCCCGCGTCATTTTTTAACGAAGAACGAGGCGGTCTATGAGTTCCTCCATCGCTACATCCCCCTTCGCCGTTGCCCGGACCACCAGTTCCTCACCTACATCGAACGCGATAACCAGTTCTACAATTTCCCCATTCACCGCGACGACATCGCCAAGATGCCAGATCGCGCCAAGGTGGAAGATGAACTCAAGGTCGTCCACGGTGCCGCCGAATCGCGGAATCTCGAAGAGTATTGGATCCGCTCCGTCGGTCCCACGCTCTATTCGAAATACATCGATACCTATTCGAAGAAAATGTGGCGCGTGTCGGACAACAAGGAAATCGACACCTTCAACTGGTCGCCCAAAGGCGTCGCGCTGAAGGAAGGCCCGCGCGCAGCGTGGGACACCGCGATCTCCGCTTACCCGTATGCCTTGAACGGCTACAACGACTACTTCGGTCTCTCCACCGCCCAAGCGAATGTTCTGCTCTCCACCACCATCGACACCTTCGACATTCCCGCGAAACGCGTCCGCTGGGGCGGCGAGTGGCGGTCGTTCGACATTATCGTGAACACCATTTCCCCCGACCTGCTTTTCGAGCAGGCGCATGGGGAGCTCCCGTTCATCGGCCGGGATTTTCACAAGATCGTGCTCCCGATGGAACACAGTTTTCCCGAGCACGTTTATTTCCTCTACTACGCCAACGACGAACAATTCACCCGTCTCGTGGAGTATAAAAAGTTCACCCATCATAAGTCGCCCACGACGCTCGTCGGCATGGAAATCCCCTCGATGAACGGCAAGCACTACCCCGTCCCGATCCAGGCGGAGCTCGCCCGCGCCAAACGTTACTTCGATCTCATGCCCGAAGGCGTATTCTCCATCGGACGCGCCGGCAGCTACCGCTACGACGTCGATATAGACGATTGCATCGAACAGGCCATGGCCACTCTGGAAAAACTTAAATAACCGCCCCCATGCTTTCCGTCCAAACTTATGACCGCCGCGAACAGGAATGCGCCGACGAACTGCCCAACCGCGTCGTCGAAATGGTCAACCCCGTTGTCTTCGCCTCCGAAGGCTATCCCATGCGCGTGCGCCACGAGAAAGTCCTCTGGCGCTATGTCGATGTGATGCACGAGACGCGCTTCGCCATGGATTTCGCCGGGTTGCACGACAACGGCCTCACTGCACCGGAATTCACGTGGTTGAAAAACGCCGCCACGATCACCTGCGAGCACACCCGCGCCGCCTTTGGTCGCCCGCTCACCGTGCGCGGCAGCTTGCTGCGCGCACTGCATGTCTTCCGTTCGATCACCGACATCACGGGTGCTCGCCCCTTGAGGGTCTTCGAAGCCGGCCCGGGTTCGGGTCCACTCGGCTGCCTCTTCATCCAGCGTGGCTGGGGCTACGCTGCCACCGACATCACCCAGGCATTTTATCTCCACCAAAGCCATCTCTGGGACCGCGCCTGCGGTGGCAAGCTCATCGAGCTTGCCGACCCCGCCACCCAATGGGACGGCCAGATCGAACCCGGCCAGCCGGTACATATTCCGTGGTGGGAATTCTTCCGCATGCTCGACCGCCCCATCCCGCAGGTCGACGTCGTCACGAGCAACCATGCGCTGGCCGAAATGCACCCCAACAGTCTCGCCTTTACGCTCCGTCTCGCCCGCGAGATGATGCGCACCGGCGGCGGCCCCAAGCTTTTCATCTTCGAGGGCTGGGGTTGGGAAAAACTCCAGACCCGCGACAAAGTCTTCGAGGCATTCAACAAAGCCGGCTTCTCCCTCGTCCACACCGACGACCAAGTGACGGTTTTCGCCCCGCGCGACGTACTCACGGATCCGGGCTCATCCATTCTGCCCGATGGCCTGATCCAACCCCTCGTGCAAATCGGCAATACGATCCAGCTTCCCGGTAACACGCTGTCGAACCGCATCGTTGATGCGCGCACGCGCCGCAAGGCGCAGTTATCCGTGCGTCTCCCGCAGGTGGAAACATTCTATCGCGAACTCCTCGGCTCCGACGATCTCCGCACAGCCGACGAACGTTTCCTCGAGCACATCGGACGTAACTACCAATGACCAAGCACGAGAAAATTTGCACCCGCCTCGTCGAGCTACTCCTGCAGGTGCCACCCGCCGCCCGCGCAGGTTTTGCCCGGCAGCACTTGCAGCCACGCTACGCCGCCATCTCCCAGTATTTTCAATCCCTGCCTCCGGCGCAGCGTGCGCGCACCGTGCTGTTCGTCTCCATTCAACCGCACAGCCGGGAGACCCGCCTCGCCGACGCCGCCCGTCTGGCCGGCTGGGACTGCCTGTTGCTCCATCAGGCACCCTGCCGCTACGAAGCCTCGCGCCACTTTCACTTTCACGCCCAGATCGAGGACATCCTCCAGCTCGTGCTCGCCTGCTGGCTCTTTCCCGGCGCGCTCGTGCACCTCTTCGCCCTCCGTGGCGACCACGCCCTCCTGCTCTGCGCCACCAAACAAAAACCGGTCGTTGTGGATTTCTACGACACCTGCTCCGGCTTTCTCGCCGCGAACCCCGAGGAAAAATTTACTGAGCAGCAGGCGCTGGCCCGCGCGGACGGCATCACCATGCGCGACCTCCGGGTGAAATACCTCCAGCGCCTCCACGGTTACAAACTTCCGCCCGAACGGGTCTTCATCCACGATCCGCCGCCCGAACGACTCGACGATCCGTCGCCGATCATACGTCCGCCAGACGATCCCATCCGCGTCGTCTCCGTCGGCTGGGCCGACAGCGACGAACATAGTTTCCTGCGGATTTCCCGCGCCTTCTGCGCCGCCGGCATCCACGTGCATCTGTTCCTGAATCCCCATCAGGACGCGAATCACCGCGACATCGTCCCTTACCGGCAGTTGCATTCGGAAAATCCCTGCTTTCATCTCGAGCCTCCGTTGTACGGCACCGACTACATCCGCCAGATCCGCAGCTACGACTTCGGCCTAGCGATCTCGGAACGCTTCATCTTCGATGAACCCTCCACGTTCTACACGCCCGATTATTTGCGCGGCTGCGGTTCGTCGCGACTGACCGATTTCATCCAGCTCGGTCTTGGCGTCATCGTCTCGCCGCAGTTTCGCTTCCAGCATTACTGGGCAAAACGCTACGCGCAAACGACGGTGCCCGCCACGCGCGAACTGCTGGCCGATCCGCAGAAATTCCTCCGCGCCGCTCTCGCCGCCAAGCGCGCGCGCTTCCTCGCGCCCATCACGGTGCAAGGGGTCTCCCACCGTCTCGGCCGTTTCTACGAACGCGTCGCCGCCCGCATCCCCGCCTCCGCCCAGCCAATTCCCAAGGTCGCCCTCCCCATAGCCTGAATCCCCCTGCTCCGAACATGAACGCCATCGTCTCCTCACGTCTTGCCCATTACGAGCTGCTCAGTTCACTCGGCACCATTTTATTGGCGCGAGGCCGGCCGAAGGGTTCACGCACCAGATCTAACCACAAATCCCTTCTGCTCTAAACCAACCTTCTCCTACTATGAGTATCTCCGCATTAATGATTGAATGGGTGAGTCGATTAAACAAGAACGGCATCATCGGTCAAGGCATGGACATGCTTGAACTCGGACCGCAGGACATTTCTTCCACTCGCACCGTCGTGCGAAATGTCGACGCCCGCCATGTCACCAATGTCGACGCTGCCGTCCACCGGATTTTTCCCCAACCGGACAGCGATCAGCCAGCCAAAGGATCGCAAGAGTTCTTCTATTCGCTCTTTGGCCTCGGCCCCTATTCCTCCGCCGATTATTTCGATCCCAGCGCCCGTTTCCGTCTCGACCTGAACCGCCCTTGCCAAGCCCTGCAGCAATTCCAAGTCGTCACTAATTTCGGCACCTCCGAACACGTCTTCAACGTCGGCCAATCCTTCGCCACCACCCACGAGTTTCTCGCCGATAACGGGGTCGCCTTGTTCGTGCTGCCAACCTTCGGCCACATCGACCACGGCTTCTACAACATCCATCCGACCCTCTATCAGGACATGGCGCTGGCGAACAACTACACCATCGAAGACTTTCTCTATATCGACAATTTCGGCGTCCGCAACCGGCTGCTCGAAAGAGGCGGGGCAACCCCGTTCGATTTCGACGCGTTACCCATTAAACTAAAAAAACAACGGACGAAAAAAGCCTACGAGGAAGAATGCGCCCTGACCCGCGAGGTCACTTTCCGGTTTGTGGAAAACTTCTGCAATCCGCTGACCAAAGAACACGGCTGGGAATTTCCTCCCATTATTTTCGACTACTGCTTCGTGGCCATGCGCAAGAATCCCCAACCCAACCGCACCGGCTTCGTCATCCCAGCGCAGGGAATCTACGGCTGATTCGCTTCTCCTGTACCTGTGCCTCGTTACTTGCAACGAAAGAGCCCCCACCGAATAGCCCATCCTGCTCTGCTCAGATTCTCATCAATTTCCGTCATCTGTGCTCACCCTCGTATTTCCTGTCCATCCTTTCCCATGAATACATCCATTACAGCCCAAACAATCCAATGAACACCGCCGTCCAATGCCTGATGCAAGAATACGAAAGCGCCGTCTCTCGAGGAGACCTCGCAAGCGCCTGCCATTTGCTTACCCAGGTTATTGCCCAGACCGGTGACCAATCCAACCTGCTTTCCGCCTTGGGCACTATACTTCTCACCTTGGGCAGAAACGACGAAGCCGAAGAAGCCGCCTGGCGCTCGATTGCCGTGGACCGCAATCATGAGGATACCCTGAAATTGCTCGGGCGCATCCATGTCCGCGCCGGCCGGCCTCAACCCGCACTCCAACAATTGCCCGGCACGTGTTACTCAAAATTTTCCCTGCCCCTGGACTATCCACCTTCCCGCCGCCTGACCCAGCGTTGGGGTTATGATGCCCCCGCTCACGCCGGCCTGTCCGCGATGTTTGCCAAGAACAGTGAAAACTACAAAAACACCGTCACCGAGTTGCGGACACTTGTCCCGCATTTCGAAAAGATCCGCCCGGATTTTTCCGGCGAAACCGCCCCGGAAGCCGGTTGGGTCGGCCCAGCGATTAACGCCCTCGATCTCGCCCTGCTCTACTACTTTGTCTGGAAGCATCGCCCCGCCACCTACCTCGAAATTGGTTCCGGTGCCACCACCTGCTTTGCCCGCCGCGCTGTGCAAGATCACGGCTTGAACACCCACATCATCTCGATCGATCCCGAGCCCCGCGCCGCCATCGACCGAATCTGCGACGCGGTTATTCGCGACGGTTTGGAAACCCTGCCCAACCTCCAAGTCTTCGCCGATCTTCAGCCGGGCGACATCGTCTTCCTCGACGGCAGCCACCGCTGTTTCATGAATTCAGATGTCACCGTGTTTTTCATGGACGTGCTGCCATTGTTGAAGCCGGGCGTCATCGTCCACATCCACGACATCGTCCTGCCGTTTGATTATCCCGAGTGGGCCAAGAACTGGTACTGGAATGAGCAATATGTCCTGGCGGCCTATCTCCTCGGCATGGGCGACCGAGTGAAGGTACTGATGCCCTCCCAATATTTGAGCGCAACCGCCGGCATCAAAGAATGCTTGCAACCGCCGCTACTAACCGGCGTCGGCGATCCCGGACTCTGGCTCGACGGCGGCTCTTTCTGGTTCACGCACGTGTGAGCGCGGGCTGGGAGCTATGATGCGACCGATTTCCTGCTAATCGCGCGAATTAACGCCCATGTCGGGACGGGTAATCGAACACTGTCCTTCTCAATATCGCGCTTTCCCGTGATCATCAGCCCTACAAACTCCATCGTTATTGTCGCCTAAAAACAGCCGTTGAAACCACGGATTTCACAAATGCTCACGGATTTTCAAGCAACTAAAGAATCCACCGTTTCGCCCAACAAGTGAATTGAGTTGATTCGGGATTTCCCTGTGGAATTTTTCTGTATCCGTGGAGATCCGAGAAATCCGTGGTCAAATCGTTCTGTTGTCTTGCGCCATTGGGAATCATTCGCGGCTATTCGAGTGATTCGCGGGCACGTGAATTGATCGGCGGACTGCGGTCCGTCGGGAGACGGACCCTCCCAAAAGCGGGAACAGGCGACAGGCGGTCGCTCTACCAGCAGTAGTACGTTTTGCTCTCGATCTTGAATTCGTAGCCAAACTTTTTGAGGTACGCGGTCAATTTTCCGTGATCGAAAACCCCCGCGCCGTCGGGATGAAATTCGATCACCAGTTTCGGCTTATGCGCACCGATGGTTTTCTCCAGCCCTGCCAACACCAGAAACTCCGCTCCTTCCACATCGATTTTGATCAGCGTGGGCCGGATCTTGTGCTCCGCGACAAAATCATCCGCGACGATGGTTTTGACCGTCACCGCCTTCTGTTTCAGCCCGGAGAAGCTCCGGTCCAGCGTCGCTTCGCTCAGGTGGCTGCCTTCGCGCCGGACATCGCCTTCCTGAATATCACAGAAGGTGGCTTCACCATTCTGATTAGAAACGGCCGCCTCGGTTACAGTCACCTGCTGGAGTTCGTTCAGTGCCAGCACGCGGCGCAGATCGGAGGCGATGCGGGCACTGGGCTCGAACGCGAAGACGCGGCCCTTGGCTCCCACCTTCGCGCCCATCATCGTGGCGAAGATGCCCAGGTTTGAACCGATATCGAGCACATCGTCGCCCGGCTGCAATCTCTCCCGCACCCAGACGTAGTGCTCGGTCTCCGCCAGAAAGGAAGGAATGGCGGCGACGGGGGTTTTCACCGTGTGCCAGAGAAAGCGCAGCAGGTCGCCCGGCATCCACACCAGATCGCCATTCATCTCGATCAGGCACGGCACTTGTTCCCGCCGGAGACCAAGCGGCAGACTACGGTCGTCGGGGCTGATCATTTTCTCGTAAAGCTCCGCGTACTTGCCCACGCACCGACCTCTTTCGATCAGGGCGTGGAGCGCACTCAAGTGATAGCGCGCCCCTTTGTGATTCGGGTTGGCGGCCAGCACGGCGTTGAACAATGCGGCAGCGTGGTTGACCACGCCGTTTTCCAAATAGAAATGCGCGAGGAAATTCAAGGACTCCAAATCCTGCGGCTGTCCCTTGAGAATCTCCGCATAGTGCACGGCCGCATCCTGCGCCTTGCCCTCAATAAAAGCATTCCGCGCGAGCTTGCGCCGGACATCGTGATTCGACGGCGGCGGGGAACCGGACGGTTTCTGAAATTTACCGTGAGGGAAGACTGGCGCGGATGGCATCATGAGAGTTGGAATTGCTCAGGGCAAAAATTAATATTCGAGGCCGGCTATGCTTTGGTTCAGGCCACGGCGCTCAGCGGCCGGCGGTTTTCCCGGGCCACCAGCTCGGTTTGAATCGCGGCGTGCTGCGTATTTTCGACCGCAGAGCTTTTTGCCACGGTCGCAGCATACCAGCGATCAACTACATAATTGGTTCCATTGCGGACAATCTTGTACGCTTGCGGCTGATACTCGCTCAGCTGGCCCAGGCGAATCCGGTCAGTCATGAATTCGATGACCTCCTCCACCCGGCCGTAATCCACCTGGTTGCTGACCTGCGCCATGTCGTAGTTCCACCACTGCAGGCTGAGCAATTGGTCGATGATACCCTGGGAAAAACGCATTTTCACCACCCGCGCCGGCACTCCGCCAACCACGGCGTACGGCGGCACGTCCTTCGTCACAACCGCCCCGGCGGCAATAATCGCCCCATCCCCAATTGTCACTCCCCCCATGATCAGGACTCGTTTCCCAATCCAGACGTCATTGCCTATCTTCACATGAGGCGAGGCTATCGCTCGCGGTATTTTTTCAGGCAGACTAAAAGAACGGGTGCCCATGATTCTGCGATAGGGTTCATACTGGCTCAGCTTCGCAGTGCTATCAGCGGGATCATTCATGAAAGGATGAGTGGACAGGCCGTGCGTATAGTGCTGGCCGGGGCCACAGCAGAGATTGTCTGCAATCGAGCAAAAGCGTCCGATCCGGGTATTGGAAAATTCACAGCGATACTGCATGTAGGTGAAAGCACCGACCCGGCAGTCCCCGGTGAAGTAATTATCTACCGAAAGATTGACCGGCGCCTCATAGATGAGAGTGTCAAAACTCGGCGGGCGGTGACAGGCCAATCCGTAATCCTGCAGTGTTTTCGTCATGGTGAATGGATTTTGTCAGGCCACGGCGGTAAGCGGGCTGCGACTTTCCCGCGCCGTCAGTTCGCCGTTGATCGCGGTCGCCAGCGTGACGAGCCGGCCGGCATACGCGGCATTGCCGCTGGCTTGCGCGGTGTGCGCCGCGCGTTGCACGGTGTCGAGCACCTTGCGATCCAGCTCCGCGCTGTGACGTTTCACCGCCTCGGCGGGTGCCGGATAAGTCAGCAACCGGGCGGCCAATTCCATGGCCTTGGTTCGTTCTAGATTGTGCGCGGCAAGTGATCCGAGTCCGTCCAACGCATCGCCCAGTTCTCCGGCGAGCGGGGTAATGAGCTCCGCCAATATGGTGCATAGACCGGCAAAATTCCGGTCGAACAAAGTAAGATTGCCCGGCGATCTGCCCTGCGTCCCATCCAACAGTAACCGGCACAGCGCCGGCCCGGCTCCGACGGCATTGGAGATGGGCGTCTCCTTGCCCTCGATTTGGTCGTGAAAGAATTGGGCCAGCACACCGAGATCCCGGACGAGTTCGATTTTACCCACCTTACGGAACTGCTCCGCCTGCTGGCGCAAGACGGTCACCAACCGTTGGGGATCGGTGGCGGCAGGAACCTCTTCTTTGGACCGCGCCGCTTCTCCTGCGCCCCCGCTGACACAAACAACGGCTACAGCCTCCTTGGTCTGCATCCAGAGAGCACGCTCGCCGGGTACAAATTTTTCGGTCAGGCCCTTGGCTTCCCAGGGGTAGGCATGCTGCTCAAAGCGGTTGTCGTTCACGATCGCCCAGCTCAATTGCCCGGGCAAATTCAGCCAAGATTCAACCGACTGCGCGGCGGACTGCGCCAAGTGTTGCACGCGTTTCTGCGCGCGCACACCAGACCGGGGCGTAGCCGTAGTCAGCCAATCGAGTTCGCGATAACCTTGCAGCGTCTGCGCCAGTGCATTCGCGACCTGATCCAGCTTTCGTCCGGGCAGTCGCCCGGCGGCCACGGTGGCCACAGCCAAAGCATATTCAATATCCGTGCTGATATGACCGCAATAGGACTTCCGGTAACCCACCGCTTTGCTGAGCAAAGTGATCGCATCCTCAGCTGGACGCCGGGCCAACGCATACTCCACCCCGGCCTCACTGCGATGCAGATACCATGCGCGCAAATCCTCCACTTCCGCGCGCGGACTAGCTGTAGTGCGCTCCTCGGGATAATTCAAAAACACGCCCAACGTCTGGGGCAGAGTCTTGCTGCGGATGAAAGGTAGCACGCGGTTCTTGAACTCGGTATCGCCGGCCGCACCGAAGCTCTCATCGTAGTAGCCGCAGCGTTCATGAATGCTCTTACGGTACATGCCGCCGACCCAGCTGAGATAGCACGTCTCCAGATAAACCAAATCCTGCTCGTACGGAATGCGCTGATAAATCATCACGTCGCGCAACAGCGTGCCCTGCGGATTGACTTCGGTGATGACTGAATTGCCCTGCACCCAATCGAGCGAGGCATCGACATCGAGTTCGCCCGCGAGAATGGAAAGGCAATCGGGCCGGACCATTTCGTCGACGCCGAGAAAGGAAAGATACGGTGCGCGGGCGAGCAAAATGCCGCGATTCCACGCCTTCTGGATGGTCTCGCGCTCCGTCGTCCGGACGTACACCGCCCGAACACCCAACGCTCCTCCAACCTGTTTGAACACCGCGTGTTCATCCGTGGGCGAATGACTGTCGACGAACACCAGTTCCGCCAAGCCATTCATCACCCACTCGTGCTGGCTGAGCATGCGGAGAAAAGCAGCAAGTTTGTTCGCCGCTTTGTAGAGGGAAACGATAATGCTGACCTTTGGCTGCCGTTCCAGCCGGCCGTCCTCGACGAATTCAAAAGGCCGGTCGGGAATCTGGCGATGCCCGTCACGGGCCACAGCCAGCAACGTGCGACCGCGTGCAAGGCGCTCATCCGCAGGACCGTAAAGTGCGACCACCGTCTGCTCTTCGTGGCTAAAGCCGTTTTCCAGCAAAATGCTCCGCACCCACGGCAGCATCCCAAACCGGTCTTCGCCCAACGCGCGCATGACCCGGATTTCATAGGTGGCCGCCACAAAATCATTGCCTCTCACCCGTTCCAACCGCGCCAGTTCCGCCCAAGTTCGCGCGCGGTCCAGCCGGCTGCTCCGGGTAATCTCGGCGGCCATGCCTACCTTCCGGTCAATTTCTTGCGGAGTCCCCTCGGGCAAATAGTACAGCTGCCGTTGGTGGAACCACGTCCCCGGTTCCGGGAGTTGTCCGGGAGATTTCACTCCGTCCTGCAGGTTGCGCAGGACTTCATTCGCCTTCACCCCCATGGTAACGATGCGGTGGTGCGCCGGCGTCCGGAATTTTCGATTGAAAATTTCGGCCCGATCATAGAGTTGCTGCGCCTGTTTCCCTAAAAAGTTTTCCCCGCTGCCACCTTGTTCATAAATTTGCGCCAGATCGGGACCGATGATTTCCGGGCGGGCTTTTTCGAGCGCCTGCGCCAGGTCCTCCCGGTGCCGGTCGTAGCCTTGCATTAATATTTTCAGCGCCGACGCCGAGGTATCAAGCTGAACAACCCTGAGGGTGGTGAAAGGAACTTCCGGATACGTCTCCCGCAAAAACCGACACACGCCAGCATGTTCCGATACCGCGACTGGACAACCCGCATAAAGGGATTCCAACGCGGTGAGATTAAACGTGTCCATGCGCGAGGGCAGCACCGTGATGCCCCGCCCGGCATAAATTTCAGCCATCTCTCCCTTCGTCATGCAGTCATGCAACTGCACTGGCAGACCGCGCCGGGCCGCCATTCGTTGCAGGTGAACACTGGAATGCACGCCCTGCGCATCGATGACGCCGGGGCCGATGAGCCGAGCCATTTGGTAGGAACCGGTCGGCAGCCAGGTCAGCAGTTCCAGAAAAAGATCGGGGCCCTTGAATCCCTCGGTTCGTCCAATGAAGTTGAGTGAAAGAGCCGTGTCCGCACGGTTCCATTTCACGGGCTTCGGCGGAAGCACGAATCGCAACGGATTGAGATAATGCCCGGCCTGCCCGCCGATGGCTTGCCAGTGTTCGAGATAATCCCGGCTGATGCCGTAACGGATATCGGCCGTGCGATATTGCCACTGCTCGCGCTGGTCCACGCAGATCTCCAACAAATCCTGATTGCCCCAGTTCACCCGTTGCGTTTCCGACAGGTTGCCATGCATGGCGAGCACCACCTTGCACCGGTCGAGCCCGTGCCGACGCAAGGCCGGGCCCATCATGTAGCCGAAAAATTTGTAGTCGGGAACATCCACCACGTCGATGGGCAGATGGGCGGCCGCAGCCGCAAAATTGGCCGCTGAAGCGTAATCCATCTGCGCCCAGATCGGCTGATCAAGGCCGGGAAATTCACCGCTGGGATTCCGGACAGGATAGGTGATCTTAAACGGAATTAGCTTCGCATTGGCCGGACGAACCGTGGACGCCTCCTCCTTCACGCCGAAATAATAGAACGTTATCCGGGGATTTGTTTCGATCAGCCGTCGATAGACGGTCTGGCCACCGCCCACGGATTTGAACAAATCGAATTCCAACAACAAAACATTCATGAACGGAAAATTCCCGCAGGATGAACGGCGCACGGCAAAAGAACCCGCGCGGTGGGCTGGTGCTCAAATAGCCCAGCCAGTGTATCCGGGCTCGCGGTGGAGGAGACCGGCACGGCGTCCACTCCGGGCAGCTCACTGAAATTGGTCCGCAGGAAATTCAAATACAGTTCAGGGGAGCGCGAATAGTTGAGCCGCATACGCGTGTAATGCAGTTTCTCAGCCCGGGAAAATACGCACCTTGCTAATCATTGATAGATAACTTCATGAATTATTTTTTTAAGCAGGCGGCCGCAGCGCAGGTCGGCCATCGCCTTGGTTGAGACGGGCAGAGGCACATTTTTCCCTGCGAAACCGGCTGGAGCGAGGAGCGTGGGTGGGCATCGGTCTCCGCACCGACGCTCTGTCGCCGATGTGGAAATCGGCGACCACCATTCAGGAGGTATGCATGGGTGCAGGAATTAGCCCGACCCGACCAGACATTTTAACGTGGAGGGCTGTTTGCCGGGCGACGGGCCCGGACAAATGCCGGGCTGCCAGCCGGGCAGCACGCGAGAGAGGTCGTCCATCCTCCGGTCTAATCAGTATCCCGCAGCGCAGGCCGCAGGGCAGACCACGTGCGTGCAGCAGCACACAACAGGGAATGTAGGGCCGCTGCTTGCGGCGGCCGGTTGGCGGTTATCCTTGGCCGACGCCCTACAGGGGAACTGTTTCCTCGGTGGTCGTCCATCCTCCGGTCTACTCATTATTCCGATCCAAAAATTGTTCTAGAGATAGGCCCCGGCGCGCGGATCATTGGGCGCGAGCTTTTGTGCGACCCCCGCAGCCTCCCGCGCCAGATCCTCGACGCCCACGGCCTTCGCGAGTTCCGCGAGCATTAACCAGCCTTCGAGTTGCTGATCATCCATGCGCAAACTGGCTTCCAGCGCTTGAATCGCCTCACTCGTGCGGCCATCCGCCTTCAAGGCATGGGCGAGATCGAGCCAGAGATCGGGTTGGTTATCCACGCTCTGGATCGCCGCGAGCAGATAACTGACCGCCCGGCCTTGCCGACCGGTTTCGAGCAGCACGCGTCCGAGCGCATGGCGGGCAGTCGCATCAGTGGGAGTTGCCCGCAGGATTATCCGCGCTTGGGCCGCCGGATCATTTGAAATATTTTTCGTCCCGATCGGGACCGAAGCGGCCTGCACCGGAACAGGATTGGCGCGAAACGCCTTGCGACCGACCGCTGCCATTTCGTCGTAAGCCGTCTCCAGCAAATCGCCCATGGCCTCACTCGCCGCCAAGGTATCGAGAAACACCGGCATTGATGCCATGCGGGCTTGGGTCCGCTCGCGCAGCGCTGCGCGACTGACCGAATCCGTCGCCAGTTGCAGCGCGATGGCGTGATATTCCTGTGCACTGCCCGCGATCATTTCCGGCAGATCAAGCGAACGTAGCAGCGCTCCACCCATGCGCGACCGCATGGTTTTGCCATCCCACGTCACCACGGGCAGGCCGAGTTCCAACGGATCGACCAGCGAGTTCACGCCGCCGAAAGGAAAGGTATCGAGATAAATATCACCCAGTCCGAGCAGCATCTTCACCTCCGTCCGCGAAGGGAACGACGTGGTGGAAATCACCAGCCGCGCATGATCGACGCCATGACGCTTGAGCACGGCTTCGAACTCGGCTTGGAAACGCTTGATCGGATAATTCGAGGTCCAGTTCGGATTGAACGGATGCACCAGCAGAAATGAGCCCGGCACGGCCGCGAGCAACCGCGCCCACTGGTGCTGCATCTCGGGAATGATTTTAAAATAATTCGCGGCGGACACAAACAGGACGACGTCCTGCGGAATGCCGCAATCCTCCCGCGTACACGAGCTCTGCGGTTCCTGGCGGTCGGCCTCGTAATTGAAAGCGTGCGTAGGTCCGGGCAACAAGCCCAGGCGTTCGCTGAATTGCGCTGGAGCGCCGGCGGTTTCCGTGAGCGTGCCGGAAACATACAGATCGCACTCCGGCATGCCGGACGTGATACAGGAGGAATTGTTGACCACCTGCAGCGGCGCGACCCGGTGCAGCGCGAGGCGCGTGACCTCGTTGCACACGGCCGTGACGTTGGTGCCGAAAACCACAACATCGAGCGCTGCGGCGCGGAGCATCGAGAGCTGGCCCTCGATATCCTCGGGCAGCACAAAATAATCCGCCGCTTTGCTCCGGCAATATTCCTCCAATGGGCCTCCGCCCGTCTTGTGGCTGAAAAGAATCACCTCGAAGCGCTCGGGATCGAGCAGCTCGAAGGTCGGCAACGTGGTGTAGGTTTCCGTCTGCGATCCAAAATGGCGGTTCACGAAACCAACGCGCAAGCGCCGGCCCTCGCGCGGCACCGGCATGGCCTCGTGGTGATCCCCGGGTTGGCCAATAGCACGCAGATACAACTCGGCGCGCAACTCGGCGTGCCGGCGCAAATCTCCGGTGCAAAAATACAACGGAATTACCGAAGCCTGCGTCACGTACGCGCCGAGCACTTCGGCCTCGGCGTTCACGCCCGGGCCGCGTTTCATCCAGCGCACGAGTTCTTCCAAGCGGCGCAATGTGTGCGCGGCATAAGTCTCCGCGTGTCCGATTTCACTAAAACCCTGCGGCGCGGCGAACAGCCACCCGACGTAATCGGCCTGCATCCATTCCGGCACTTCCATGAGCAGCGGGGCAGCCGGCCATTGCCAGGCTGGGGTGAGCAGCATGGCGGCGAGCAAGCCCGTCCAACCCTTCGCGGCGATTTCCCCGGCGCGGATAATATCTTCGGATTCAGCGACGCGATCATGCACACCTGACCGGGACATTTCCTGCACGAGCTGCCGCGCATCGTAAGCGAGCGTGGACTGGATTTCTTTCTTGGGAAAACGGGTAATCGCCAAACTCGCGGCCCGTCGGGCGGAGAGCAGATCCTTCCATAAGCGCGGGCTCGCCGGCTCTTCCAAATAGTGGGTCAAAACGGTGCGCAGTTGATCAAAAATCGCGGCGGTTTCATCGAGCGGACTGCGGCTTTTCTCGGGGTTCTCCACGAGAAACGGATCGGAAGACAAGAGCGAGGACGGGGTATAGAGTGATGGCATGCCCCTCTCACGCAGCTTTCAGGCCCGGAGCGCACAAGATCGCCTTAGTGCCTGATAACAAATTTAATAAAATATTTTTCTGCGGGCGCCCCACCCTTCACTTTCCGCTCCGACCGAAACAGCGCATCAAGGTGGCAACTTTTTCCCAGCCCAACGCCCACCAGACCGCACCCGTTCAACGCTTATTGAGCCAACCGGCCGCCGCAAGCAGCGGCCCTACATTCCCTGTTGCGTGCTGCTGCACGCACGGGGTCTGTCCTGCGGCCTGCGCCGCGGCCCTACAAAAAAACCATTAAGCACCAACCGGCACAAACCGACCAAACCCTCCGCCGAGAGCCAGCGGGCACGTATTCGCTCGAAACAGCGCCGGTCCCTTCACCCGCACTTCATCGAAGGCCAGCTCCATCAACTCGCCAAACGCCTGGCTCGTCGCCTTTGAATCGAGAAATACCGGAGCGCGCTCCATCTGCAGGCGCACCCGTGCGCCGCAACTTTCGCGATAGACCGCATCGGTCGCCAACATCACCGCCAGCGCTTGATAACCAGCCACCGAACTCGCGACCAATTCGCCCATGCCGAGCGAATGCAGCAGCGAGGCACCGGTTCGCGAACGCAGCGTGTCGCCCGCGCAGGTCACCACCGGCAGCCCAAGGGCAAGCGGCTCCACCAACGAATCCACTCCGCTAAAGGGAAAAGAATCGAGATACACGTCGCCCAAACCGACGAAACTTTGCACGTCGTCGCGCGAGGGAAAATCCACCGTCGAAGCCACGAGGCGCGAGTGATCGACGCCTTCGTCCCGCAATATCCGTTCAAACTCCGCATGAAAATGCGTGATCGCCTGAGTCGATGGCGGGTTCGGATAAAACGGATGCAACAACAGATAGGAACCCGGCGTCGCCGCGAGCACCCGGGCCCACACCTGCTGCACTTCGGGAATGATTTTCCGGAAATTCGCGGTGGCCACAAACACGATCGCATCCTCGGGCAGACCGAAATCCGCGCGGGTGCACACGACCTGCGCCTCCTCGCGATCCGCCTCGAAATTAAACGTGTGCGTCGGCCCGGGCAACAAACCGAGCCGTTCAGAAAATTGCGCGGCCATTCCCTCCGGGTTGGCCAGCGCTCCAGTCACATAGAGGTCTATTTCGGGCAGACCGGAAGTCACGCAGGAGGCATGATGCACGACCTGCAAGGGCGCGACGCGATGCAGCGCGAGCCGCGTCACCACATTGCATTCTGCCGTGACGTTCGTGCTGAACAACACCACGTCCAACGCGGATTTCCTCAGCAACGCCAACTGGTCCTTGAGGTCCGCCGGCAGCACGATCAGGTCGGCGCACTTTTGCCGGCAATATTCCTCCAAGCGGCTGAAATCGCTCACGTACGTAAACAACACGACCTCAAAGCGCTCCGGATCGAGTTGTTCGAACAGCGGCAGTGTCGCGTAGACTTCCGGGTTTGGTTCAAAATGCCGGCGGACGATTCCGATCCGCAGCCGTCGCCCGGCCCGCAGTTTGAGTGGAGCCCGATAGTGATCATCGCGCCGGCCCATGACGCGTCGGAGCAGTTCACCGCGCAGTTCCGCGTGACGCCGCAGATTTTCCGGACCGAAGCACGCCGGCAGCAGCGAGCAATGGCTCGCGTACGCCCCGAGCACTTTCAGTTCTTCTTTCGCCTCGGGCGCCCGATTCATCCAGCGCTTCAGTTCTTCCAACCGGCGCAGCGTATGCGCGGTATAGTGCTCCGCCTGGCCGGGCGCGGAAAAACTTTGCGGCGCGGCAAACAGCCAGCGCACGTAATCGGGACGCAACCAGTCCGGGACTTCCATCAGCAACGGCGCAGCCGGCCACTGCCAGGCCGGCACCAGCAACATCGCCGCCAGCAAACCCGGCCAATCCTTGCGGAGAAAAATTTCAGCCTGCGCGAGATCTGCCGCCGCGACCGCGTGATCGTGTACGCCCGATTTCGCCATTTCGCGCACGAGTTCATGCACCTCATGGATGAACGGCGCAGCGCTTGGCCGGCGCGGCAAGCGGGCGATCATCGCACTGGCGTCACGCCGCACCGCCTGCAGCCGCGTCCACCGTTCGGTCTCGTCCGGCATTTCCAAAAAATAGCCGAGCGCGCTGCGCACCAGATCCAAAGCCGAGGAACACTCGGCTGCCGGGCCCGGAGAAAAGTCGTGTCCGGCTTCCCCACCCGGCAGATCGGACAACAACGTCAGTGACGGAACAGGAGGAACGGACATCATTTGAATAATTGGTTTAACGAAGGTTCAGCGGACTCGGTTCACACGTTTTTCAGCGGGGAACGGCCGATCATGCGATAGCCTTTGATCAGCTCAGGAATGCCGATATCCAGTCCGCGCTTCGCCTCGAAGCCGGCTTCGCGCAGGCGTTGGTTGGACACGATGTAATTTCGTTTGTCCGGATCGCTGCCTACTTCGCCGTAGTGGACATAGAAATTTGGGACGAACTTCTTCACGGCCTCGGCCAGCTCGGCCTTGGAAAGATTCGCGCTATCGAGCCCCACATTGTACGGCTTGCCAATCATCCGGGTGGAGTGGACCACGCAGTGCAGCATGCAGTCCGCCACGTCGCGGACGTGGACGAAATTGCGTTTAAAATCCTTTTCGAAAATCACCATGTAGCCATCCGTGACCGCCGCATAAACAAAGTGATTCACGAGCAAATCAATCCGCATCCGGGGCGACATCCCGAACACCGTCGCGAGCCGCAGCGTGATCGTATTGGGGGAATTCAGCAGTTCAATCTCGGCCTGACACTTGGTCTGGCCATAAATGGAAATAGGATCCAACGGCGTTTCTTCCGTGCAGAATGAATTGCCCGATTTGATGCCGTAGCCGCTGTTCGTG
>Ga0163144_10003294_pt1 | contig 36843 bp, 36 predicted proteins | sample OliLak19BULKMAT1_FD_123175 | JGI IMG/M metagenome (GOLD analysis project Ga0163144, IMG submission 123175) | Freshwater microbial mat bacterial communities from Lake Vanda, McMurdo Dry Valleys, Antarctica - Oligotrophic Lake LV.19.BULKMAT1 | ecosystem: Environmental > Aquatic > Freshwater >...
GAACAGCTTCGTTTTCGGCAGCCCGACCTTGGCGTCGATGGTCACGTTGCCAGCCTTGGCCAAGGCCGCGAGCCGACTGCGCGAAAATTCCGGCAACATTTGCGCTAAAACCTGGTCCAACCGGCTGCCCGATAGCGAAACTGGCACTTTCAAGGTGACGGTTTCGGCTTTGACCTCGGGTGGGGATTGGAGGTCGCATGGGCTATAATCTTCCTCTTCAATTTCGACTGGCATCCTCAGAGTATGACACGAACTTTTTTGGCTGCGCTCTCTCTCGCGCTCGCAAGCACATTACTCGCCGGTTGCGGATTTTTCGGCGACAAGCTGGACCCGAAGAAGAACTGGACTGTCGAGGAATTCTACAAGAATGCCCGCGAAGAACTGGACTCGGGCAATTACGCTGGCGCCGTCAAGGCCTACGAGGCGCTGGAAGCCAAATACCCTTTTGGCCGTTATGCGCAGCAGTCGCAGCTTGATATCGCCTATGCCTACTACAAGGAAGGCGAAACCGCACAGGCGGTCGCGGCTGCAGATCGTTTCCTGAAACTTCATCCGAATCATATCGCCGCTGACTACGCGCTCTACATAAAGGGGCTGGCGTACTTCAAGGCGGACCTTGGATTGTTCGGTGCATTACTGAACCTTGACCCTGCGGAACGTGATCCGAAGGCATTGAGAGAGTCGTTTGAAGTCTTCAAGGAACTCGTTACCCGATTTCCTGACAGCAAGTACGGCGATGATTCTCGTAGTCGAATGAGTTTTCTGGTTAATGCGTTGGCTAAGCACGATGTTGCCGTGGCACGCTACTATTTGAGCCGCGGCGTCTATCTGGCGGCGGCAAATCGCGCTCAAAATGTGTTTCAGCGCTATCCTCAGGCGCCCGCCAATGAGGAGGCGTTGGTTATTTCAATACAGGCTTACGAGCAGATGGGATTACCGGAACTTGCGAACAGTTCACGCCGCGTCCTGGAGAAAAACTTCCCGAAGAACGATATGGTTGGCAAAGCGCCTGGTGCCACCAAATCTTGGTGGAAACTCTGGTAGGAAGCCGCGCAGCGAATCGCCAGCTTCAGGCCCTGATTCGGACCAAAAACGACACTGCATCCGTGCCGTTCAGCGAACACCGCTGCGATTGGTCTTAACTATCCACCGCAAGCAAGGACAGTAGTTGCTCTTGCGCATTTCGCCGCACCGCTTTGGTCCCTCGCGCCGGGCGCTTGCGTGTGTAGCCTCCGTCTGCGTCCATTTCCCACGCTTGCTGGTTATCAGTCAGATATGGTTTCAGGCCCTCACTGATAACCCGCCGCTTTAGCTTTGCATCCTCAACCGGAAAACAGAGTTCGATGCGTCGAAAGAAATTGCGATCCATCCAGTCGGCACTGGAGAGCCAAACCCGTTCGTCGCCACCATTGCGAAAATAGTAAATTCGCGAGTGCTCCAGAAACCGGCCAACAATGGAGTACACGCGGATGTTTTCAGAAAGCCCCGCAACACCCGGACGCAAAGTGCAAACACCACGCACGATCAGATCGATTTTGACGCCCGCACTTGAGGCCCGATAAAGCGCTTCGATTACTTCCGACTCAAGCAATGAATTCATCTTTGCGATAATGTGACCGCGTATGCCGGATTTTCCGCCGTGCTTGCTGTTGCCCGCTATTTTGATTTCGTTATCGATGGCTGCCAGCATGCCCGTATGCAGGGAAAATGGTGCCTGCAAGACACGCGTCAATCTGGTTGCTTTGCCCAAGCCGGTCAATTGAACGAACACGTGGTTTACGTCAGCGCAGATATCGTCGTTGGACGTCATCAAGCCAAAATCCGTATATAGCTTTGCCGTGCGTGCATGGTAGTTGCCAGTGCCCAAGTGAACGTAGCGCCTGAGCACTGGCCGCAGCCCTTCCACCTGTTCGCGGCGCACGACTAGCGCCATTTTCGAATGTGTTTTGTGGCCGACCACGCCATACACCACATGCGCGCCCACATCCTCGAGGCGCGAGGCCCAATTGAGGTTCGCTTCTTCGTCAAACCGTGCCATCAATTCCACGACAACGGTGACCTCCTTGCCGTACTTTGCGGCATCAATAAGCGTTTCCATGATGACCGAATCGGTACCCGTCCGGTAAACCGTTAGCTTGATCGCCACAACTTGCGGGTCATGGGCGGCCTGTTGAATAAACTCGATAACGGGAGAAAAACTCTGAAAGGGGTGATGCAGCAGGATGTCCTGCTTCTTGAGCACTTCGAAGAAATCCTTGCCCTTGGCGACCTTGCCGATCCCCCTCGACAACCCAGGTGCAAATACCGGAAATTTGAGCTCAGGCCGCGATACCTGATCAGGCACGCTCATCAAACGCACCAGGTTCACCGGCCCATTCACGCGGTAAACATCGACCTCATCGAGCTCGAACTGCGTGGCGAGAAACTGCAAAGTTTCTTCGGAGCAATTGTCGGCGATCTCAAGCCTTACAGCGTCCCCGAGATGCCGTTGAGGCAATTCGCCCTGCAATGCCAGGCGCAAATTCTTGACCTCTTCCTCATCGACAAATAGATCCGAATTGCGAGTCAGGCGGAACTGGTAGCAGCCCAGCACTTCCATGCCCGAGAAGAGCTCACCGACATGCTGATGCAGAACAGACGTCAGAAAGATGAAATCGTCCTCCCCCTCAGCGACCTCCGCTGGCAGCTTGATCACGCGTGGCAGCATTCTCGGTGCTTGCACAATGGCGCGTTGCGAATCGCGCCCAAACGCATCGCGACCGGTCAACTCTACGGCGAAGTTGAGACTTTTATTAAATACGCGCGGAAATGGATGTGCAGGGTCGAGCCCAATGGGCGTCAGAACAGGCATCATTTCACGGAAGAAATAGTCCTTCACCCAAGCCTGCTGCCGGGCACTCCACTGCGCGCGCCGCAGGAAGCGAATGCCCTCGGCGGCAAGTGTCGGAAAAATCTCATCGTTCAACAGTGCATATTGCTGCGCCACCATCGTGTGCGCGGCCTGCGCGATCAGTCTGAAAGTCTCTTTCGCGGTTTTGCCATCGGCACTGCGATTGCTGGTGCCGAGCTTGATCTGCTCCTTGAGACCCGCCACGCGAATCTCAAAAAATTCATCGAGGTTCGACGACACGATCGTCAGAAACTTGAGCCGCTCCAAGGGTGGAATCTTGCGGTCTTCTGCCTGAGCAAGGACACGTCTATTGAATGCCAGCAGTTGAATCTCGCGGTTCAAAAATAACTCACTCGGCTTTGGCCGGCCTGCAGGTCTCGTCACCATCGGTGCATGTTTTGGTTTGGTCTTTTGTCTGGAATCGTGCTTTGATTTTGTGGTCATAGTATCGACAGCGTATTACGTTTTTGTGAACAGGGCCAGTGGCAACTTTCGTGTGACATACTCCACTCAACCACGAATTACGCTTCCAGCCAAATGCCCCACCACACTCTTGCCGCCGTTGACCTCGGATCAAACAGCTTCCACCTGCAAATCAGTCGCGTAGTGGATGATCAGCTTTACCCGCTTGATGCGCTAAAGGAAACGGTGCGTCTCGGCGCCGGCGTGACTCCTGACAAGTTGATCGAACCCGAAACCGCAGCACGGGCCTTGGCCGCACTGAGGCTGTTCGCTGAGCGCCTGCGCGGCCTGCCGAATGATGCCGTGCGAGTCGTTGGCACCAACGCATTGCGTGTCGCAAAAAACGCCAGTGCCTTTGTCAAGGAAGCAGAGGCCGTGCTGGGATACCCCATCGAAATTATTGCTGGGCGCGAAGAAGCGCGACTAATTTATATAGGTGTGGCGAATAGCCTGCCGCCATCAAATCATCAGCGACTGGTGGTTGATATTGGTGGCGGCTCGACAGAGTTCATCGTTGGTCATCGCCTGAAGCCCAAATTGGTTGAAAGTCTGTACATGGGCTGCGTCACCTTTTCAGAGCGGTATTTTCCGGGCGGCATAATGGACAAACGCGCCTTTAGAGAAGCGCAAATGGCCGCACGCAAAGAAATAGAGCAGATTGCCGCGCGCTTTCACAAGGAGGGCTGGAAGGAAGCCTACGGTTCCAGCGGCACAGCCAAGGCGCTGGGGATCATTCTTGCTGAGAATAGCATTACGACAGAGGGCATTAGCCTCGAAGGGCTCGAATGGCTGCGCGATAAGGCCGTCAAAGCCGGGGGCTTCAAGTCACTCGAACTGCCCGGCATGAAGGGCGACCGACTGCCAGTGCTTCCAGGTGGACTGGCCATTATGTTGACCATATTCGAGGAACTGCACCTGCAGCGAATGTCGGTCGCCAATACCGCGTTACGCGATGGCGTCTTGCAGGATTTGCTTGGGCGTGCTCATCACGACGATATTCGGGACGCGACGGTTGAAGCGATGTCAAAGCGCTATCACGTCGATCAGACACAAGCCGCGCGCGTAAAACAATTGGCATTGAGCTTGTTCGAACGCATCGACGAATCACCGGACGCGGAAATGGCGTTCCAGCGTCGACAAAGGTTGGTATGGGCTTGCCGATTGCACGAAATCGGTATCGACATTGCGCAGGCCGGCTTTCACAAGCACTCTGCATATGTCATCACCTATGCCGACATGCCTGGCTTCTCAAAGCGCGAACAAGCAACTCTCGCCAAGCTCGTGCTTGCACAGCGAGGCAGGCTCGCCAAGGTTGCAGCAGATTTGCCAAGCGAAGCGTCTTTTGCGGCAAAAGTCTTGTGTATTCGAATCGCGGTACTGCTTTCGCGTAGCCGACGCAACGTGGATTTCAAGCGCGTCGGGCTAGCCAAGATAAACAAGGACTTTCGGCTATCGGTGGACGCTGTCTGGCTAGACGCCAACAGCCTGACAGATTATCAGTTGCGCCAGGAAGCGCAGGAATGGGCAAGCGTGGGACTGAGACTGGAAATCGTCCCGACCGTCACTTAACCTTGCTCTTCCACCATATCGGGCGTCATCATCGCCACCAGAGTTGCCTGAGTCTCGCCTTTTTGAGGCGAGAGTCGAAACCACCAAATCGCCCCCTTCTTCACCGAGAAGTAGCCGTCAACGCCATTTGCGAGGCGCGCTGCCACCATGCCCAGCGTCGGCTGATGGCCGACCACGATGATGTTTCGTTCGCTGTGGGGCCAGTTCGCCGCTCGAAAAATCGCATCGGCTGGTGCGTCCGGCGCAATGGAAACGACCGTGTCCACAGGCATGCCAAGTGCGGCAGCGGTCTGCTGCGCACGCACGGCCGGGCTGGCAACGACCCGCCATTCACTCGCCCGTCGCGATTGCTTGCCCAGCCGCGGAACCAGCCAGCGCGCCATACGGTCCGCCTGTCTCTCACCCCGCGTGGAAAGAGGGCGCGCGAGATCACTTGGGGCGAGATCTTCGGCTTCTGCGTGCCGCCAGAGAATGATATCCATCCGCCTATTCCGCACCGGCTGCGGGTGGCACCACTGGCGTTTGGCGCGTGGTCAGGTAGATGCCGGCAAAAATAAGTGCAATGCCAACAAGATGGAACCAGAACATACGTTCTCCCAGAAACAGCCACGCCAACAGAGACACAAAAACCGGCATCAAATGTACGAACAAGCCGGCAACGTTCGCCCCCACCTCTTCCACACCGCGATTCCAGAAAATATAGCCGACGAACGACGGGAATAACCCCAGATACAGCAGCGCCGCCACCACGCCGAATGACCATTGTATGGCCTTTCCACTCGCGATTTCCCATCCATAAACCGGCGTCATAGCGATCAATCCAATTGAGGCACAGACCGCCAGTAGCGCAAGCCCAGGGACGCCATCTGGCCGCCATTTCAGCAGCAAGGTGTAGAGCGCCCAAAGCATCATTGAGCCAAGGACAATCAGGTCTCCGCGGTTGAATTGCAGGGTGCCGAGTGCCTCAGGATGGCCTTTCGACAAAATGGTCAGCACACCGGCGAGCGAAACGGCAATGCCCAACAATTGCTTCGACGACACGCTTTGCCTGAAGAACAGCACACCGAGCAAGATGATGAGAACGGGTATTGCCGAATTGAGCATCACGCCGTTGGTCGCGGTCGTGTATTGCAGGCCAACATACGAAAGCAGGTTATGGAAACCCGTACCGATCAAGCCAAGCGCAAGAACTATCTTGCGTTGTTGCCAAAGGGTAGCCCGGTGCCGCAGGATTTGCGGCAGTGCAAAGGGCAGCATGGCTATCAGGGCGATGGCCCATCGCCACCATGCCAGCGCCACCGGGGGTATCTCGCCATCGCTCACGAAAGCACGTCCAATCACCCAGTTGCCAGACCAAAACAGCGCGGTCAACGAGAGCAGTACGTAGGGAGAGATCGCGAATCTGTTGCGAAGCATTTAGTGGGGACAGGGCACAAAAAAACCCGCTGGCACAAGCGGGTTTTAGAGGAACATTATTCTTGACGTAACGCGATGGAGTCAGCGAACGCTATAGGTACAAAACCGCCGGAAAAACGGCCACTGCCAGGACGATCAATATCCACTCGACATTGCAGCGTTTCAGATGCCCGGTGTAGTAGAGAATTATGCAGAATATCGCGAATAGATAAAATGCAGCCAGTAACATTGTTTTACCTCCGATGGACTTTCATAGCGCGCTAACATGTCGCTTGTATTAACGCTAAGTTACCACACAATCACCGGATTTTCATTCTCTCTCCCAGCGCGAAAGCCTAGACCGCATCCTCCCCCGTCTCGCCGGTGCGAATCCTGACAACCTGACTCACGTCAGTCACAAATATTTTGCCGTCGCCAATCTTTCCGGTGCGCGCCGCCTTGATGATCACGTCAATGGCCTTGTCCACCATCGCATCCGCCAGAATGACTTCGACTTTGACTTTTGGCAGAAAGTCGACCGTGTACTCAGCCCCACGATATAGCTCGGTGTGGCCCTTTTGCCGGCCAAAGCCCTTTACTTCAGTCACTGTCAGGCCGGTGCATCCGACTTCCGACAATGCTTCCCGCACTTCATCGAGTTTGAATGGCTTGATGATCGCTTCTATCTTTTTCATTCTTTTTCCTCGTTATTTGGCGACGTACTTCGATGTTATCGGATAGCGCCAATCTTTGCCGAATCCTCTGCGCGTGATCTTCGCGCCGACCGGACTTTGACGGCGTTTGTATTCATTGATCCGCAACAGTCGCGTAACGCGCGTCACGTCCGCATCCAGAAATCCCATGCCAACAATCTCGGACGGCGACCTATCCTGTTCCATAAACAATTCGACGATCTGGTCGAGCGTATCGTAGGGTGGCAACGAATCCTGGTCCTTCTGGTCGGGTCGTAGCTCGGCGCTGGGCGGGCGTGTGATGACACGCTCGGGAATCACGCGAGAGACGCAATTGCGAAACGTACAGAGTTTGTATACGAGCGTCTTCGACACATCCTTCAGAATCGCGAAGCCACCAGCCATATCGCCGTAAAGCGTCGAATAGCCTACCGCCATTTCGCTCTTGTTGCCGGTCGTCACCACCATCGCGCCAAATTTATTGGAGAGCGCCATTAGCAACGTGCCGCGCACACGCGCCTGAATGTTCTCCTCGGTCGTGTCGGCTTTCGTCCCGTCAAATTCCCCTGCGAGCGAGGTCTTGAATGCCTCGAACATCGGCGTGACGCCAATCTCGGAATATCGTATGCCCTGAATCTGCATCATTTCGCGGGAATCATCGAGCGAAATCTGCGCCGTGAATTCGGACGGCATCATCACCGCATGCACACGCTCTCGTCCCAGCGCGTCCACGGCGATCGCCAGCGTCAATGCCGAATCAACACCGCCGGACAGCCCCAGCAACACCCCCGGGAAACCATTTTTGTTCACGTAATCGCGCAATGCCACGACCAGCGCACGATAAACGCTCGCCTCAACCGACAAGGCGGGATGTATGGCACCGTTGATGACGCCATCGCTAAATTCCACGAGTCCCAGTGTCTCTTCAAATTCGCGCTCCTGATAACCAACCGTGCCATCAGCATTGATGCCGAACGAGGCACCATCGAACAGCAACTCGTCTTGGCCGCCCGTCCAGTGTGCGTAAAGAATCGGCAAGCCACTTTCCTGCACACGCGCGCGAACGACGTCGTAGCGCGTTTCGAGTTTTTTGAAGTCATACGGTGAAGCGTTCGGCACCACAATCAATTGCGCACCTGCTGCTTTGGCAGCTGCTACCGGCTCAGCGAACCAGACATCCTCGCAAATCAGCACCGCAATCTTGACGCCTTCGTGCTCGAATACGAACGGCTCATCACCGGTATCGAAATAGCGCTTCTCGTCGAATACCTGATAATTTGGCAGCCGCTGCTTTAGATAGGTGCCTGTCACGCGGCCATCTTCAAGCAGTGACGCGGCGTTGTAGAGTTTGCCGTTTCTGACTTGCGGGTGGCCGACAATGATTTTGATACCGGATACTTTCGGCGCCATCTCCGCGAGCGCAGCCGCACACGCGAGACGGAAGTCACGGCGGAACAGCAAATCCTCCGGCGGGTAGCCGCACAGCGCCAGTTCGGGTGTGACCAGCAACGTGGCACCCGCCGCCTTGGCACGCTCGGCGTAGTCCAGGATGCGCTCCGCATTGCCGGTGAGATCACCAAGCATGGGATTGAGTTGGGCGATGGCAATTTTCATGGGTGCATTGTTGTAAATATCATTGTCACGAAGTTGGGCGACTTCTTGAGGTTAAGATTGATGATCAATTATAAGGTTCGATCCAAGATAGCCTGAACATGCGCGAGTACGAACTCAAAATCCTCGATTCCCTCATCGACATCTCGCCCGCTGAGTGGGACAGCTTGACCGAGGACAATCCCACCATCTGCCACGCCTATCTGCAATCGATGATAGACGCTGGCTGCACGACGGCCAAATCAGGCTGGTTACCGCAATTTCTCACCCTGTGGCGCGATATCGATGCCCAGCAAACGCTGTGCGGCGCAGTGCCGCTTTACGTGAAAAGCCACTCATATGGGGAATACGTATTCGACTGGGCCTGGGCCGAGGCCTATCAGCGGCACGGGCTTGAATACTATCCAAAGTTGCTGGCAGCGGTACCGTTCACCCCTTGCTCTGGCGGGCGATTGCTGGCGAGAACATCGGTGGATGGAAAAATCCTCGTCGATGGCCTGATCAATCTCGCCAGGCAAAGCGATGTGTCTTCGCTGCATGTGTTGTTTCCAAACGCTGAGGATCGTCAACTTTTGGCTGATGCTGGAATGATGCCGCGCACGTCCATCCAGTTTCATTGGCAAAACGCGGGCTACAAGACATTTGACGACTTTCTCGCAACCATGAGTCACGACAAGCGCAAGAAGGTAAAGCAGGAGCGGCGCAAGGTCAGCGAGGCGGGCATCACGTTCAAACGACTGATCGGCGCTGACGTTACCAGCAAAGACTGGGATTTTTTTGTCGAGTGCTACAACCACACCTATCAGGCGCATTTTTCCACGCCCTATCTGAATCGAAACTTTTTCGGGTTGATCGGCGAGCGCATGCCGGAAAACATCTTGCTCATTGTTGCCGAACGCGAAGGCCAACCTGTTGCCAGCGCACTCAACCTATTCAGCAAACACACGCTCTACGGCCGCTACTGGGGCGGTCTGGAGTTTCATTCGGGTCTGCACTTTGAAACCTGCTATTACCAGGCGCTGGCGTTTTGCATTGAACGCGGCATCCAGGTCTTTGAAGGCGGCGCACAGGGAGAGCACAAGCTCGCGCGCGGTTTTCTGCCGGTGAAGTGTCATTCGGCACATTGGCTGAAACATCCACAATTCGCCAAGGCAGTGGAGGATTTTCTGCGTCGCGAATCGGGCGGGATCGAGCGGCATGTGAATGAACTGTCGGAAAGCAGCCCTTTCAAGTCAAATTGATAGACTCTAGCACTGGCGAGCGTTTCCAGACGTTTCCGCTCCGAAAACCTTATGGATAGGCGATCTACGTTTCCTTGTCCGGTATTACTTCCATGCTTCCCCAAACGCTTTCCAGTGCGCGGCTCCTGCATTCGTCTTCAAGAATTCCCGTGCAACCGTGACCTCCGTCTCGTACGCCGACTTGCTCAAACTCCCGCGCAGCAGCTGAAAGCGCAAAAACACAAGGTAGGTATTCATCACATCGGTCTCGCAATAGTCGCGGATATTCTGCAACTCGCCCCGCTGATACGCGCCCCAGACTTGTGAGCCGTCCATGCCGAGTTTGCCGGGGAAGCCGCAGAGTTGTGCCATCTGATCCAATGCGGCGCTGGCACGTGGCTGGTACATCGCCAGCAAATCCATCAGATCGAGATGGCGCATGTGGTAGCGGCTGATGTAGTTGTTCCATTTGAAATCGCGATCATCCTCGCCCATGTCCCAGAATTTCGGCGCGGCAAGGCCATGAATCAGCGCACGGTAGTTGAGCACGGGCAAATCGAAGCCACCGCCGTTCCACGACACGAGTTGCGGCGTGTAGCGCTCGAGTCCGTCAAAAAAGCGCTGGATGATGGTCGGCTCGTCGTCGTCGAGCTTGCCGATGGACCACACCCGCAAGCCTTCATCGGTACGCAACACACAGGAAATCGCGGCAACCCGATGCAGATGATGTTGCAGGAAATCACTGCCTGTTGCCTGGCGCCGCCGCTGGAACGCCAGTTCTGCAACGGCCTCGTCGCTCATGGCAACGTCGATGTCGTAAAGCGTGCGCAGGCCGACTACATCGGGGATGGTTTCGATATCGAATACGAGGATGGGGGTCATTAGGGCTCTATCTTGCTAAGTAGTGTTGGTGCAGATCTTCCATGTTCACCTCTTGTGCTGGCTGCGACAACATTACCTTGCCGCTCTGCATCAGGTAAACACGGTCGGCAATTTTTACCGCACCTTGTGTATTTTGCTTCACCAGCACAATGGTGCGGCCGTTGGCTTTCAATTTCGCAAGTGTAGCGAACATTTCCTGCACGATCACCGGCGCCAGCCCCAGCGACGGCTCGCCGATCAGCAGGATTCTCGGGTTGGACATCAAGCCACGCCCCACCATCAGCATCTGCGCTTTTACGAAACCGGTAACACAGGGGATCGCGTTGATCATTGAAAGGGTGTAGCGAGTAACGTGACGGCACTGATAGATCACCAAGCTGAATGGCTGAATTCCGTCAAGGAAGTCCCGCAAGCAATATCGGTACGAATTGAGCCGCGCGATTAATGGCCCGCGTCCTTGTCTTCGCCTTCGCCCCTACTTCTTCACCCACATCCCACCCGCATTTCGATGAAACCACCCCGCAGGCATACGCGCAATCCAGCGCTTGCTAAATGTACTGCGTAGATTGGACTCCCATTCCGGGCGAAGATTGGCGCGGGCAATTTCACGATAGAGCGTGGCGCGATCTTTGTTTTCCTCAATGATCAGGCTGTCTAGCATCAGGCGTGCGTTCGCGTCGATTGATGCGGCGTCGCGCCGGGCGATTGCGCCATCGTGAGTCAATCCGATCGTCCCGGAGTCAAGATGCGGTTTCAACTGCAGGAAGCGATTGGCCATGCTCTTTTGCAGCAGCATGATCGCAGGCGTGTTGATATCGAATTCGAGCTCTTCCTGCGCCGATGCGAACTGGGCGGCAATCAGAAGCGCCCCGGATAACAACAGGATTCGCGCGGACGAAAAAACGGGCCTCATGATTTTTTTGCGTCGGATTTGGCAAGCTCGGGCTTCGCTGCGGCTGGCCAAATGTCATCGATCACCTTGTTAGCCGCTTTTTCAGCCGACTTGGCAGGAAAAAAAAGCGTGGAAACACAGCCAGTCATCGTGAGCGCGGCGGCAAGCGCGGCGGCAGCAAGTCGTGTTTTTCTGGTTTTCATTTTTTGTCTTGATCCAACGATACGTTTTTAACGATCTCAATTGAACGTGTGTGGCGGACATCCGTTTACGCTACGCAGGAAATACACCCGTCGAAAGGTAACGGTCCCCACGATCACAGACAATTTGCACGACAACCGCGTTTTCGGTTTCTTTGGCGATTTTCACTGCTGCCGCGAGACCGCCGCCTGAGGAGATACCGGCGAAAATGCCTTCCTCACGCGCCAGACGTCGCGCCATCTCTTCACTTTCAAACTGGGTCACTTCGAGTATTCGGTCGATACGGGGCCGCTCAAAAATCTTCGGCAAATAAGCTTCGGGCCATTTGCGGATACCAGGCACGTTTGAGCCGTCGGCAGGCTGCACGCCGATGATCTGTATCGCAGGATTTTTCTCTTTCAGGAACCGCGATACACCCATGATGGTGCCGGTGGTGCCCATGGTGGCGACGAAATGGGTAATCTTCCCAGCGGTATCGCGCCAGATTTCTGGCCCGGTCCTGAGGTAGTGGGCGAGCGGATTATCCGGGTTGGCGAATTGATCGAGAATCAGACCACCGCGCTCACGCTGCATCTCAACCGCAGTATCGCGGGCGCCTTCCATGCCGATTTTCTGCGGCGTCAATATCAGTTCCGCACCAAAGGCACGCATCGTCTGGCGGCGCTCGATGCTGAGATGTTCGGGCATGAGGATCACCATCTTGTAGCCTTTGATGGCAGCCGCCATTGCCAACGCGATGCCGGTGTTGCCACTGGTGGCTTCGATAAGTGTGTCGCCCGGCTTGATCTCGCCGCGCGCTTCGGCGCCTGAAATCATCGACATCGCGGGCCGGTCTTTCACAGAACCGGCGGGATTGTTTCCTTCGAGCTTGGAAAGGATGACAGTCGACGAATGCACACCGTCGTTCTTCGGAATGCGCTGGAGCTTCACCAGTGGCGTATTGCCGACACAGGATTCAATAGTCTGGTTCATGATCGAAATTTACCGCGATTGCAAAATGGTGGGGAAGCTTGCGATGAAATCTTTCACAAAGCCTCTGAGGTAGGTGCCCCGCCGGGTAGCTAGCTTGGTGGTGCGCTCCGGGAACAGCTTACTACCGTCGAGTGCCACCAGATCAATATCGCGCTCAGTGTCCATCGCCACACTGGCAATAATGCCAATGCCAAGTCCTTGCCTGACATACGTCTTGATCACATCGGTGTCGATGGCGGTGAGGACGATATTGACCTCGATCCTGGCGTTGGCGAAGGTTTCGTCCAGCGCGGTGCGGCCCGTAAACGCTGCGTCGTAGGTGACAATGGGGTAGCGCGCAATTTTTGCCAGCGTCAGTCGCTTTTCAGTCGCGAGTGGATGGTCTTTGGGGACCACGACGCAGTGGTACCAGCGATACAAGGGTTGGGTGATGAGCTCCGGATAGCGATCCAGCGTTTCCGTCGCGATTGCTATATCGGCGTCGCCTGCGATGACACGCTCGGCCAGTTCGCGCGGACTTCCTTGCTGAATTGACAGCCGCACATCGGGATACTTGAGGATAAAGGCCTTGATCGCGGGCGGCAATATGTAACGAGCCTGCATATGCGTGGCGGCGATGGTCAGCGTGCCTTCGTCGGCCTTCACGAATTCTTGGCCAACGCGTTTGATGTTTTCTACTTCCGCCCAGAGCCGTTCGGAGTACTCCAACACACTCACGCCTGCAGGCGTAAGCGCCGTCAAACGCTTTCCCTGCCGCACGAAAATCTCTACGCCAAGTTCACCCTCCAGCTCTCGCACCTGGCGCGAAACGCCAGGCTGCGAGGTGTGCAGGGCCTCGGCGGCGGCGGAGAGGTTCAACTTGTGCCGCGCAATCTCTCGCACATAGCGGATTTGCAGGAGATTCATTCGGAAATGATATAACAAAAAGAGATGATTATTGATTATATAGGCATGGATGCGATTATACGATGTTGCGGAGTTTCGGCAAACTCTAGCGTTGGCGGGCTTCTTGGCGTATTTTTGTGCTGGACGCCGCGTCAGATGGCGATCTACCCAAGGGGCATTTCTCATACGATTTCGGTAGAAACGCGACCGCCTATATCGCATCGTGCCAAAACAGTGGCCGAAAAAAAGCCCCGCATCGCGGGGCTTTTTTGACTTTCAACCAGCTGAACCAAATTATTTCTTTGGCGCGTCAGTTTTTGGTGCATCAGCCTTTGGTGCGTCAGCTTTCTTTGCGTCGTCTTTCTTGACCGGCTTGTCAGTCTTCTTGTCATCTGCAGGTTTCGCGGCTTTATCAGCTTTAGCTTGCTTGGCAGCGTCAGCTTTTGCCTTCTTTTCTTCTGCTTCTTTAGCAGCTTTGTCAGCCTTTTCGTTCTTTGCGGCTTCGGCTTTGGCTTTCTTCTCGTCAGCTTTAGCTTTCTTGTCTGCTGCGTCTTTCGCGGCTGCATCTTTCGCGGCAGGCGCAGCTTCTTTTACGTCAGCTTTCTTTGCATCGGCAGCAACAGCTTTGTCTGCTTTCTTTGCTGGAGCTGCATCTTTTGCGGCAGCGGCAGCAGCAGCAGGTGCAGCGGCGGCAGCGGCGGCTGGTGCGGCAGCTTTTGCAGCAGCAGGCGCGGCGGCGGCAGCGGCAGCAGGTGCAGCAGCCTTAGCGGCTGCGGCGGCAGCGGCGGCGGCAGGTGCAGCGGTAGCTTTAGCGTCAGGCTTGGCATCCGCTTTCTTTTCAACAACAGCAGTGGTTTTGCCTGTCAGTGTTGCATCAGCGCCCATGGTTTTCAGCGTGCCTTCGCCAATACCTGGAACCTTGTCAACATCGGCCATCGCTTTGAAAGGGCCATTCTTGGTGCGGTAGTCGATGATTGCTTGTGCTTTGACTTCGCCGATACCCTTAAGTGTAGTCAGCTCTTCCTTTGTTGCGGTGTTCAGATTGACGGCAGCAAACGCGATGGAGACCGACGCGAAAAACGCGAAGATCGTGGCGAGGATTTTCTTCATAAATACTCCATGAGTGAGTGAGTGAGTGAGATAAAACAGTGTTGCCCCGACTGCCTCACGTTGGAAAGCGTGCCGCTTCGGTGCGATTCTTTTTTGCGTTTATCGCTGATCGTTACAACCCGTTACACGAACCGCGCTCTCTAAAACGGGCATCTGGTCAAGTGGTTGACAGAGTTGACGCGGCCGCCAACACAAGAGATATCTTTCTCTTTCAGTTGCGTCCACGTGAGAGGAAATGCGTATTGGCCCCCGACTGCGCAAAAACATTTGCTACACTTGCGATTGAGGAGTTCCCGTCAAGCGCAAATCCAGCAAACTTGTTGATTATATGAAACGTTTTCAGATAACGCTAGGATGCGCGTGGCATTTTTCCGCGTCTACGAATGACCAACGCAGTGCGATAGCTCACGCATGATCGGCGGCAATCCAGGGAATATAGCGGGCCACACCTTCCTCCACAGTCAGGAAATGTTCGCTGTAGCCTGCGGAGCGCAGGTTGGCAAGATTGGCTTCTGTAAAACTCTGGTACTTACCCTTGAGCGCTTCTGGAAACGCGACGTACTCGATCAGACGCTCAGCCTTCATTTCATCGATGGTTAGCGGAGATTTTCCATCGAGCGCGCGGCACGCGTTGAGACTGGCAACCGCCATATCGTTAAATGTCTGGCTGCGGCCGGTGCCAAGATTGAAAATGCCTGAGACACTTTCATTGTCCAGGAAAAACAGGTTTACCTTGACTACGTCCTCGATCGAAACAAAGTCCCTGCGCTGTTCGCCATCGGCGTAGCCGTCGCTGCCTTCAAATACCTTGATTTTGCCGTGCGCACGATACTGGTTAAAGAAATGGTAAGCCACGGAGGCCATTCGGCCTTTGTGCGACTCGCGCGGTCCGTAGACATTGAAATAGCGAAACCCGGCAACTTGCGCACTCGTATTTGCCAGCCGCGGTCGCACGTGTTGATCGAAAAGGAATTTTGAATAGCCATAGACGTTCAAGGGCGCCTCGCACTCACGCGTCTCCGCGAATACCTTGCCGCCGCCGTAAACCGCGGCAGAGGACGCATAAAGAAAAGGCACCGCCTCTTCCTGGCACCACTCCAACAAGGAAAGCGAATAGCGGTAATTGTTATCCATCATGTAGCGACCGTCGGTCTCCATCGTGTCTGAGCAGGCGCCTTGATGCAATATCGCCTCGATGTCACCGCCCAGCTCACCGGATTCAACAACGTCCAGAAAATCCTTCTTGTCGACGTATTCAGCGATTTCGCAATCGACGAGGTTCTTGAATTTGTCCGCCTTGGCAAGGTTGTCGACGGCGACAATATCGGAAATGCCACGCGCGTTGAGAGCCTTGACGATATTGCTGCCGATAAATCCGGCTGCGCCGGTAACGATGATGGTCATATTGGTTTCTAACTGTTTCTCAAAAAAAATCAGCCGAGCGATGCAATCAACTCTTCTCTCGACACGGTGGCCGTGCCGAGTTTGCCGACGACTACGCCGGCCGCGCGATTGGCAATGCGCACCGCATCTTGCATATTGGCGCCCGCCGCCATCATCAGTCCCAGTGTCGCGATAACGGTATCGCCGGCACCGGAAACATCGTAAACCTCTTGAGCCTGGGTCGGCTCATGCATTGCGCCTCTTTCCGAGAATAGCGACATACCCTCTTCTGACCGCGTCACCAGAAGTGCCTCCAGGTCAAGTTCAACCCGGAGCTTTTCAGCGCGTTTGGCGAGGTCTGACTCATCCGTCCACCGCCCTGCAACCTGCCTGAACTCGCCACGGTTCGGCGTAAGCAGCGTGGCGCCGCGATAGCGACTGAAATCGTCGCCTTTCGGATCAACCAGAATGCGTTTGCCGTGCGCCTTTGCAGCGCTAATCATCTTGGATACATGGGTCAAGCCACCCTTGCCGTAATCCGACAGGATGATGAGGTCAACATCATCCACGAGAGATTCAAAGTCGTCGAGCTTGTCTTCGAGCACTTCGCGCGAAGGCGGCGTTTCGAAATCGATGCGCAATAGCTGCTGCTGACGGCCGATGACGCGAAGCTTCACCGTCGTGGGCAGTTGGGCATCTTTGTGGAACATGGTCGTCACTTGCTCTCGTTCGAGCAACGCTGCCAGAGTGCGTCCAGCTTCATCGTCGCCTACGACGGAAAGCAGCGTTGCCTTGCCGCCCAGCGACGCTATATTACGTGCAACGTTGGCGGCACCTCCAGGTCGTTCCTCGGTGCGCTGTACATGCACTACCGGTACGGGTGCTTCCGGTGAGATGCGCGTGACATCGCCAAACCAATAGCGGTCCAGCATGACATCGCCAACGACGAGCACGCGTGCGCGCGTGCAATCTGGGAGAGTGAGTTTTGCCATAGTTGACTAGAAGGATTGTGCGCGGCCGATAGGGTAGTACTCCAACCCCTGCTCCCGCATGGCATCCGGCTCATATAAATTGCGTCCATCAAAAACCAACGGTGATTTGAGAGCGGCTTTGATGGCAGCAAAGTCCGGTGCGCGAAAAGTCTTCCATTCGGTCACAATTGCAAGGGCGTCTGCACCGGTCAGCGCGTCCATCGGGCTATTGGCATAGCTGACGTTTCTGTTTTCAGCCAACAAGTGTTTTGCCTCCGGCATCGCGACCGGATCAAACGCGACGATTTTTGCGCCGCGCTTTACCAGGTCGTCAATCAACACCAGGCTGGGCGCTTCGCGCATGTCATCTGTATTGGGCTTGAAGGCAAGGCCCCAAATGGCAATCGTGCGTCCGGAAAGATCTTCGCCGAATCGCTTGACGATCTTTTGCGTCAACACATGTTTTTGCGCGTAGTTGACTCTCTCCACAGCATCGAGCAGCTTGAGATTCATGCCAGCTGCGGTAGCGGTGCGCTGCAAAGCCTGAACATCTTTCGGAAAACACGAGCCGCCATAGCCAATGCCGGGATAAAGAAAATGGTAGCCAATGCGCGGGTCTGAACCCATGCCTCGACGTACCGATTCAATGTCGGCACCAAGCAATTCGGCCAAAAGGGCCAGCTCATTCATGAACGAAATGCGCGTCGCGAGCATTGCATTCGCGGCGTACTTGGTCAGTTCGGCGGAGCGTACATCCATTACCATCAGGCGGTCATGGTTACGTTGAAATGGCGCGTAGAGCGCTCGCATCGCGTTGATGGCTTCGTCATTGTCGGCACCAATAACAATACGGTCGGGTCGCATGAAGTCTTCAACGGCCGCGCCTTCCTTGAGAAACTCTGGATTGGATACGACTGAAAACTTGATATCCTCACCACGCTGTTTCAACTCCCCTGCAATCGCCTCGCGCACTTTGTCGGCTGTTCCAACCGGCACCGTCGACTTGTCCATGATGATCTTCGGCGCGGTCATGAGTTTGCCCACGTTGCGCGCAGCGGCGACAACGTATTGCAAATCGGCGGAGCCATCTTCGCCGGGTGGCGTACCGACGGCAATGATCTGTATGTCGCCAAACTCGACACCGACAGTCACGTCAGTGGTAAATCGCAGCCGCCCCGCCGCGACATTGCTCGCGACCATTTCTTTCAGGCCAGGCTCATAAATGGGTATGCCACCGGTGTTCAACGTTTCGATTTTTCTTGCATCAACGTCAACACACAACACGTTGTTACCGACATCGGCCAAACACGCGCCGGTGACGAGACCGACATACCCGGTTCCTATGACTGTGATTTTCATTTATTGAGTCGTTGATTCTGGAAAAATTTGGCTACGCTGGCGCAATAACGTGGCATTGCGCGGCGATTTGCTGGTTGATGGCATGCAGCGTCGCGACTGGATCTTTGGACTGTGAAATGCTGCGTCCGATGACAAGATAATCGGCGCCCATGTTGATTGCGTCAAGCGGCGTTAGCACCCGCCTCTGATCCCCGGCGGCGTCGCCGACAAGGCGAATTCCCGGCGTGACCAGCAAAAACGCTGACCCGAAAGTCGCTTTCAAGTTTCTGGCTTCTTGCGCAGAACTAACAATTCCGTCTAGTCCGCAGGTCTTCGACAACGCGGCGAGACGCAGCACGTTGTCAGCCGCGCTGCCGTTGAAACCAATTTCGGTCATTTCGGCGTCGGACATGCTGGTCAGTACCGTGACACCAATCAGCAATGGTGCGTCACTCGCTGCATCGACTGCCTCGCGCGCGGCCAACATCATCCGGCTTCCTCCGCTGGCATGCACGTTCAACATCCACACGCCCTGTGCCGCCGCAATGCGACAAGCACCGGCCACGGTATTGGGAATGTCGTGGAATTTGAGATCCAGGAAAACATCAAATTGACGTTGAATCAATGCGTCGACAACCTGCGGACCGGCGGCAGTATGCAATTCCTTTCCGACCTTTACGCGGCAAACGGTGGGGTCCAAGCGCGCAGCCATGTCGAGTGCGCTCTTCGCATCCGGGTAATCGAGCGCAACGATGACGGGTTTGCTATTCAAGTTATCCCTTCCGTTTGCAATTTTGCCAAATGACGTTCTGCGCTGTCGTATTCGGCAGTTCGGCGCGGTGGAAATGTTTCCCAACCAGCGCAAGCCGGGCATTGCCAATAGAACTGCCTGGCTTTGAATCCACAGTTGGCGCAGAGATAGACTGCAAGTCTGCTGGAGTGTGTGTGAACCAGATCCTTCAGCACTTTGATGTCCGCCTTTCGATCTTCTGGCGCCGCAAGCAGTTCCGCTTCGAGCATCCGGTCAAGACCCACAAGGGTTGGATTTTGCCTTAAATCTTCCTTCACCAGTTCGTATGCTGCGATTGCGCCCTTGCTATCCAGCGTTGCATGAAAAATCGCATTGAACAAATCCAGAGCGGGGTGTTTTTTTTGTAAATTGCTCAGCTCTTTCAGGCCGAGTTCGGCGTCGCCGATTGACTCGAAGCTGACAAGCATCTGATCAGCGACCAACCCAAGATATGCCGGGTTTTGTTGCTCAATCTTGCGCCAGACAGCAATCGCTTGTCTGTGGTTTCCATCCGCAGCCAGCCATTCGCATTTCAGCAAATTGGCACGTACGCACTTTTCGTTTGCGGCCAACGCGGCATTCAGAAATTCTTGAGCTTTTTCAGCATCGCCTTTTTGATGTGCCTGGAGCGCAGATTCACAATAGTAATTGGCAATTTCCTTGCCGAATTGCGCGCTGGATCCGTCGGCCACTTTCATGCGCCCCGCCACTTCAATGGCTTTTTGCCAATCACGTTCCTGCACATAGATCTCAAGCAAAAGCGTCAGCGTCTGTAGCTGCTGTTTACTGCTCCCGGCGATCTTCGCAGCGAGATCGCAAAGGATGCGTTCAGCATGCTCAAGTAATCCCGCTTTTTGAAAATCCAGCGCTAGATCAAGCAAAGCGGCTGTGCGCTGTTCCGGAGGTAAATCCGCGCGCTCGGAGAGACTCTGGTGAATGCGAATTGCACGATCTACTTCACCGCGCTTGCGAAACAAGCTGCCTAGCGCAAACTGCAGTTCAACTGCCTCGGGTTGCTGCTTTGTAACTTCAATAAATGCCTCGATCGCCTTGTCCGGCTGATCCGCCATCAGGAAATTAAGTCCTTTGAAGTATGACTGTGGCAGAGCCCGCGACTCCGAAAGTAGTTGCTTGATGTCGACACGCGCCACCAGCCAGCCCATGCCAAAACAGGCCAAGGCTGCGAGAAAAAGCCATGGCAACCATTCAAACATTGTTTTCGTTACCCGATGGGGGCGGTAATACGGTGTTCGCCTCGTGCGCCTTGTGCTGGAGTGCACGATTGAGTTTGCGTACTTCCCGCTTGAGTTGAAATATCGTCATCAGCGAGGCCAGCAAACCAAGCAATAGCCCGCCGCCGAAAAAAGCCAGCAGGATTAGCACCAGTGGCGCCTTGAGGCTGGAATCCATATAGCCGTAAAGAATCACCGGTTCTGCGTTTCTGGCTGCGAACCAGACAATAAGCAGAATCACAATGATGCGTACGATCCAGATCAGAATTTGCATGGTCTTTCGCTCCCTTCTTGTTCGAAACGCCTGAAATACCAGCTCGATAAAATAAAAAAGCCAGATGCGTCACCACATCTGGCCAGTTCCTTTACTAACATCCTATTCGCCCGACTTGGTAACGTCTGCAGCTGCGTCGATGAGGTCAACGCGTTCGCGCAATTCCTTGCCAGCTTTGAAGTGCGGCACATATTTCTTCGGCACTTGCACTTTTTCACCGGTCTTTGGATTTCGCCCTGTACGAGGTGGACGATAATTCAACCCGAAACTGCCAAAGCCACGAATTTCAATCCGGTCACCGCTCGCAAGGGTGTGGGACATCGCATCCAGCATCGCCTTCACCGCCAGCTCGGCATCCTTGGGCGCTAGCTGGCTATGACGCGCGCTGAGGATTTCAATCAGTTCTGACTTGGTCATTGACTTCACGAGGCGGTTCCTGAAATCGTTAATACGATATGAAAGCTGGTGCGAGGCTGCAACACATCACAGCCCCGCAACCGCCTGATTTTCAGCGACTATTAATTGTCGCCCTGCTTCAGTTTGGCTTTGAGCAACGCGCCCAGATTAGTGGTACCCGCATTGGACGGCGAATCATCAACCATACGTTTCATCGCATCTTTCTCTTCAGCCGAATCCTTGGCTTTAATGGAAAGATTGATGTTGCGCGTCTTGCGATCTACGTTGACGATCACAGCTTCGATCTCGTCGCCTTCTTTCAGGTGCGTGCGGATGTCTTCGACGCGCTCGCGTGAAACTTCCGACGCACGCAGATAGGCTTCAATGTCGTCCGTTAGCGCAATCGTTGCGCCTTTGGCATCGATCGATTTCACTTTACCCTTGACCAGCGTGCCCTTGTCGTGGATCGCGGTGAAGTTGGTGAAAGGATCATCATCCAACTGCTTGATACCCAGCGAAATACGTTCGCGTTCCATGTCGATGGCCAACACAACGGCTTCGAGTTCGTCGCCCTTCTTGTAGTTCTTGACAGCCTCTTCGCCCGGGACATTCCAGGAGAGATCCGACAGGTGAACGAGACCATCGATATTGCCCGGCAAACCGATGAATACACCAAAATCGGTGATCGATTTGATCGTACCTTTGACTTTTTCGCCCTTCTTGTGGGACATCGAAAACTCTTCCCACGGATTTGCCATGCACTGTTTCATGCCCAGCGAAATGCGGCGACGCTCTTCGTCGATCTCTAGAATCATGACTTCGACTTCGTCACCCAGAGAGACGACTTTGGCTGGATGGACATTCTTGTTGGTCCAATCCATTTCGGAAACGTGCACCAGACCTTCGATACCGGCTTCGATTTCGATAAACGCGCCGTAGTCAGTCAGGTTGGTGACTTTGCCGAACAGACGCGTGCTTTGTGGATAACGACGTGACAGCCCCGTCCATGGGTCGTCGCCCAATTGCTTCATGCCGAGCGAAACGCGGTTCTTTTCCTGATCGAACTTGAGGATCTTGGCTTCGACTTCATCGCCAACATTCAACACTTCCGAAGGATGCTTGACACGACGCCATGCGAGATCAGTGATGTGCAACAAGCCATCGATACCGCCCAGATCCACAAACGCACCGTAGTCGGTGATGTTCTTGACGACGCCTTTAACCACGGCGCCTTCTTTCAGATTTGCCATCAGCGCGGCACGGTCTGCACCGGCAGATGCTTCCATCACGGCGCGACGCGAAACCACAACGTTGTTACGCTTGCGATCAAGCTTGATAACTTTGAATTCGAGTTCCTTGCCTTCGAACATCGATGTGTCTTTGACAGGACGTACATCGACCAATGAACCCGGCAGGAAGGCACGAATACCATTGACCATCACGGTCAGGCCGCCCTTCACTTTGCCGGAAACCATACCGGTGATGATCTCGCCCTTGTCCAGCGCCACATCCAGGTCGTGCCAGGCGGAAAGTTTCTTTGCGCGTTCGCGTGAAAGCTTGGTTGCACCGTGGCCGTCTTCGATGGCCTCGATTGCAACAGTGACAAAGTCGCCAACTTTAACTTCAAGTTCGCCTTTGTCATTCTTGAATTCTTCTACGGGGATCACGGACTCGGACTTCAAGCCGGCGTTGACCACCACGATATTACGATCAACGAGCACCACTTCAGCGGTGATCATTTCGCCAACGCGCATTTCCTGACGGGTCAGGCTTTCCTCAAACAGGGCGGCGAAGCTTTCCATGGAGGGCGGGGCAGATTTGGAGGGTTGGGCGGATGCGGACATAGGAGACTGCACTTTCGGGTTAAGCCACGGTCAGGCGACTGTGGCGGTTGATCAACGTCAATCCCTAGGGAGGATTAACAACGTACTGCACATTTGTCGTGGAAGCGCACATCAGAAAAAAACACCCTGATATCAAGCACCTACTGATTTTTGAGCCAGGCTGAGGATTTTAGCTACCGCTTCATCAGCGGAAATCCCAGTCGTATCAATTAGATAGGCATCCGGATAGTGCTTTAACGGCGCAATTGGACGGCTCATGTCTCGTTCGTCCCGCGCGAGCAATTCTTTCACAACGTCGTGCATTATCGCAGACATTCCTTTTTCTTTCAACTGCTTAGTGCGTCTTTCTGCCCTTGCCTCGGCGCTGGCGGTGAGGTAAATCTTAAGCGTCGCATCCGGAAAGACGACCGAGCCCATATCCCTGCCATCAGCGACCAATCCCGGCGCAATCCGGAAATCGCGTTGCAACTGCAATAAGGCGTCCCGCACCGGAGACAGGGCAGCCACACGCGAGGCATTTTGACTGGCGGCTTCGGTACGGATTTCGTCGCCGACATCGATTCCGTCCAGCAGGGTCTTGCCATTCTGAAACGCGACTTGCAAGCCGGCGGCGACGCGTGCCACTGCAGAGGAATCGGCCAGATCAACTCCCCGCCGAGCCGCTGCGAGCGCCGTAAGACGGTATAGCGAACCGCTATCCAGATAGTGAAAGCCCAGCCTCGCCGCAACCCGTTCGGCGACTGTGCCCTTGCCTGACGCGGTGGGGCCATCGATGGCCATAACGGGCACCGTCGAGTTATTCATGAGGCAATCTTCTTCAGTTCGTCAAAATACGTGGGAAAGGTTTTCGACACGCAGCCCGGATCATTGATGCGCACCGAAACCCCCGCCAGCGAGGCCAGCGAAAAGCACATCGCCATGCGATGATCGTCGTAGGTATCGATGGCGACACCTGATTTCAGTTCGACGGGCGGCGTCACACGAATGAAGTCCTCGCCCTCCTCTACCGTGGCACCCAGCTTTCGTAACTCGGTTGCCATCGCTGAGATCCGGTCCGTTTCCTTGACCCGCCAACTGGCGACATTACGAATCATCGTCGTACCCTCAGCGAACATTGCACAAATAGCAATCGTCATCGCCGCATCGGGAATGTGATTGAGGTCGGCGTCGATACCCTTCAATTTTCCGGAAGCCGGCGCGGAGGCCTCGATCCAGTCCTCACCCATGGACACAACGGCACCCATATCCGCAAGCACATTCACGAACCTGATGTCACCCTGAATACTCGCTTTGCCAACGCCTTTTACACGCACCGGGCCACCGGCAATTGCACCCGCCGCAAGAAAATACGATGCGCTTGACGCATCGCCTTCGACAGCGATGACGTGTCCCACAGGCGAACGATACGCGGCACTTCCCGGCACGACGAACGCCTGCCAGCCCTCGCGCTCGACATCCACGCCAAATCGCGCCATCAGGTTCAAGGTGATCTCGATATAGGGTTTCGAAATGAGCTCGCCCATGACTTCAACCCGCATCGGGCTTCCCGACTGGCGCGTCAGAATCGGCAATGACAGCAGCAACGCCGACAGAAACTGGCTTGAGACGTCGCCGCGCACTTGCACCCGATCACAATCGACATTCTTGCGGGCACGAATTTCCAGCGGGGGAAATCCGGGCTCGCCAAGATAGGCAATATCGGCGCCAAGCTGGCGCAACGCATCGACCAGATCTGCAATCGGCCGCTCGTGCATGCGCGGCACGCCGGTGAGCTCGAAGCGTCCGCCGATCGGCGTCTGAAGCGCGATGGCGGCGGTCAGCGGACGAAATGCGGTGCCGGCGTTGCCAAGGAATAGTTTTGCATCGGCAACAGAAAACGCATTGTCGCCGTCGACAAGGACTTCATCAAAGCCATCACCGCTATTGCCCAACCGAATCCCGGCGCCCAATTGGCGAAGCGCGTTGATCATCACCTCAGTGTCATCGGACTGCAGCAGCCCCCTCACGAGAGTCTGGTCCGGGCACAATGCCGCGAGCAGCAGTGTGCGATTGGATATGCTCTTTGAGCCGGGCAGCGTCACCGCGCCGTTGGCCCGGTGATATGGACCTACGTCCAGAAATTCAGCGCGTGCGCTCATGTTGCCTCATCGCGAAAACCGTCAAGTTCGCCCGCCATCCAGCGGTCCCGGGCGTGTTTGGCGCGCGTCATTAAGGACTCAAGTGCGTGACCATCGCTGGACACCAACGCCGCCTTCAAATTGGCAATGCTCGTTTCATGCGCGGTGAGCTCTCGCAGCAGGGCATCACGATTGTTGAGCGCAATATCGCGCCACATTTCCGGACTGGAACCTGCGATACGGGTGAAATCACGGAAACCGCTCGCCGCAAACGAAAAAAAAGTCTTCGCGTTTGGACGCGCGGCGAGTTCGTCAACCAGGGCAAAGGCAAGCAGATGCGGCAAATGGCTAACGGCGGCAAACACGGCATCGTGGGCTTCGGCCGTCATTTCAACCACGTGTGCCCCGCAGGCTTGCCAGAGCGAACGGACTCGCTCAATGGACGGGCCGGCGTTTTCGGGAAGCGGGGTAAGTACGACATTCTTGCCTTGAAACAGATCAGCATCGGACGCGCCCACACCCGCATGCTCGCGGCCCGCAATCGGGTGACCCGGCACGAACTGTGAAATTCTGTCACCCAGCACGGCGCGTGCGGCGGCAACCACATCCTGCTTGGTGCTCCCGGCATCGGTGATGACCGTTTCGCCAGTTAGAAAGGGAAATACGTCGGCGAGCACCAGAGGAATTTGTCGCACAGGTACCGCGAGCAGGATCACGTCGCACTGTGCTGCGGCTGCGGGTGACGCGGCTTCATCAATGACGCCCATCTCCTGCGCTACAGCCAGCGAGGCGGCGTCACGGTCGATGCCCATGATGTGCATGCTGGTGTCCGCGCGCCGCAATGCACGTGCAAATGAACCACCAATCAAGCCGACGCCGATAATTCCGATATTCATGTTTTAAGTTGTAACTCAAGCACTAGCGCGGGTTGCGGAGAACAAATGCCTGAAGAAGCCCGCCGATAATGGCTTCTATCAGTTCGAGGCGGGCTGCGCCATCGCGTGGTCGAGCGCCGCAAGAAAGCGCCGATTTTGCGCCTCGGTGCCGATTGTCACCCGCAGATAATCGGGCAAACCGTAACCCGCAATGGGACGCACGATCACGCCTTGTTTCAGCATTGATTCAAATACGCGCTTCGCGTTGTCTATTTTGAAGGTAATAAAATTACCGAACGCCGGGATGGTTGGCAGATTTCGCTTGGCAAACTCGGCCTTAAGCAGAGACAGTCCGGCGTCATTCACGCGGCGGCTCTCCCGAATGAACTCATCGTCGCCTAACGCCGCAACAGCCGCGACCATCGCCAAATGATTCACATTGAACGGCTGCCGAACACGATTCATCAAATCGATCAACTGTGGATGCGCCAACCCGAATCCGATTCGCAAGCCCGCCAAGCCGTACGCCTTGGACAAGGTATGCGAGATGATGACGTTCGGGAAGTCGGCGAGCCACGGCACGCTGTCGTAGACATCCGCATCATTGAGATACTCGCCGTAGGCCTCATCGAGCACCACCAGCACACGGGCAGGAACTAGCTTTAGGAATGCCTGTAGTTCGGCGCCGGGCGCGAATGTTCCGGTCGGATTATTTGGATTCGCCAGAAAAACCATCTTGGTGTCGGGCCGGATTGAAAGCAGCATCGCGCTCAAGTCGTTGCCAAAATCTTTTGCTGGCACCTCAATACCCGTCGCGCCAACCGCCTGTGTCGCCAACGGGTAAACCGCAAACGCGTGTTGCGAATAAACAGCAGAATCCCCCGCTTTCATGAACGTGCGCGCAGCCAGTTCGAGGATGTCATTGGAGCCGTTGCCAAGAATGATTTGCTCAGGCTGAACGGAGTATTTCTTTGAGATCGCTGCCTTCAACGTGAAACCGCCGCCATCCGGGTACATCGCCAAATCACCGAGCGCCGCTTGAACCGCTGCCATCGCCTTCGGGCTTGCACCCAACGGATTTTCGTTTGAAGCCAGCTTGACGATGTCGGCCTCCTGCATGCCGAGTTCGCGTGCAACATCCGAGATCGGCTTGCCGGGTTGGTACGCAGCAATGCTGCGAATGTAGTCTGGGGCCAGCGCGGCGAGCGCTTCAGGAGAAATTGGAGGGTTCATCATTCAATATGCAAAAAGCACTACGTGGGCCGCCCAAACAAATGCGGAATCAACTCTTCACATTGTTTGGGGAATAAAAGACTGGTCAAAGGACTGCGGCTGGATATGAGCCAAGCACCTTTACGTAGCCGGCGATGTTGCGCACTTCCGCAAGCGCCTCTACAACATTGGCATCGTCCTGATGACCATCGATATCAACAAAAAACAGATACTCCCACATCGCCACTTTCGACGGCCGGGATTCGAACTTGCTCATCGACACGCCGCGCGTCGCAAACGGTGTGAGCATTTCGTACACCGCGCCAGCGCGATTTGCGGCCGAGAGCACTAGCGAGGTTTTATCTTTGCCCGTTTTGGAAGGTTTGGGTTCGTAATTGCCAAGCACGAGGAAACGAGTGGTGTTATTGGGTTCATCTTCAATATTCGAGGCGAGCAGGGTCAAGCCGTAATGTTGCGCGGCCATCTCACCCGCAACAGCCGCAGACATCGGCTCAATCGCGGCCTTGCGCGCGGCCTCCGCGTTGGAAGATACCGCCACGCGTTCGGCGTGCGGCATGTTTGCGTTTAACCATTCGTGACACTGCGCCAATGATTGCCCGTGTGAGAACACTCGGTGAATGGCACTGAACTCTGATCGCGACCGTGCCATCAAATGGTGGTGAATGCGTAACAGCACTTCGCCGCAGGTCTTCAATGTCGTCTGCGGCATCAGGTCCAGTGAGCGTCCGACCGCGCCTTCGGTGGAATTTTCCACGGGCACGACGCCGAAGTCGGCGGCTCCCGATTCGACACTGCGGTAAACCTCGTCAATGGATGGCTGCGGAACAGTTTCGGCCCCTTCGCCAAATTGCTTCACCGCCGCGCGTTCACTGAACGTGCCCTGCGGCCCGAGGTAAGAAACGGTGACGGGCCGCTCCAGTGCCAGGCATGCCGACATGATTTCGCGGAACAGACGCGCCGCAACTTCATCCGGCAAGGGGCCTTCATTGATCTCGATGATGCGGCGCAATACTTCCGCCTCGCGTTCAGGGCGATAGGCTTGTCCTATCTTCAATGAACCGACTTTGCGAGCCAGCGTGGCGCGCGCGTTCAGCTTGGCAAGGATATCCACGTCCAACGCATCAATTTCAGATCGGAGTTTGGAAAGGTCGTCAGACATTGGAGTGAGATTCTGCCGCTATGAGGCGGCGCAGGAAACACCGACGTAATGAAGAATGCTACTTGCAAAACCAACGTAATTTTAACCGTTGCGCTGCGCAAAATCCCGCATGAATTCGGTCAGCGCCGCAACACCGGCTAACGGCATCGCGTTGTAGATCGAAGCGCGCATACCACCAATCGCCTTGTGCCCTTTCAACCCTGCCAGCCCAGCGGATTGACACCCCTCAAGGAACGATGCACTGAGCGCCTCATTGCCAAGAAAGAACGGCACGTTCATGCGCGAGCGATCATCGACGGCTACATCATTTCGATAGAAACCGTCTGAATTGTCTATGCAGCTATAAATCAGTTTCGCTTTTTCGATATTCACATCTTCCATGGCAGATAGCCCGCCTTGGGCCTTGAGCCACTTGAAAGTGAGACCAGCCAGATACACCGCAAACGTCGGCGGCGTGTTGAGCATCCATTCACTTGCAGCTTGTTGTGTGTAATCGAAAACGGAAGGCGTAAACGGATGTGCGCCGCCGAGCAAGTCCTTGCGGACGATGACAAATGTGAGCCCGGAAGGCCCGATATTTTTTTGCGCTCCACCGTAAACGCATCCGTACTTGGCGATATCCATTGGCCGCGACATGATGTGCGATGAGGCATCGGCCACCAGCGGCACGGCATCATTGACTTCGGGAGTCCAGAAATATTCAACGCCGTGGATCGTCTCGTTGGTACAAATGTGCCGGTACGCTGCTTCGCCGTCTGGTTTCCAAGCTGTCTGCTCAGGTACGTACGTGAAGTTCCTGTCCTCGCTCGAAGCGATCACATTCACCTGGCAATACTTGCCCGCTTCCTTAATCGCGCCGGCAGACCAATGGCCCGTGTTGACATAGTCCGCACGGCTTTTTCCGCGCAACAGGTTCAGTGGCACAAATGAAAATTCACCCTTGCCGCCGCCCTGTAGAAACAACACCTCGTAATTGCCAGGAATGGCCAGCAATTGGCGGAAGTCGGCTTCAACTTCGGCTGCGACCTCCATGAACACCTTGCCGCGGTGACTCATCTCCATCACCGACATGCCGGTACCGCGAAAATCGAGAAGCTCTTCCTGAGCCTGCGCCAACACTGGATAAGGTATTGCCGCAGGACCAGCCGCGAAGTTATAAACGCGAGCCATTATTTGGCGATGCTGGCGCTTGCGCCCTGGGAGGCCACCTCGATTTGCTGCGCCACATTCTTGGCAGCCGAATCCATAATCGCAGCCATTTGCGGAGCGAGAACTCCAATGATTTCAGACATGGTCTCCTGCATCATCATTGACATCGCCGTCAAAGCAGTCATGCCTCTTCCTCCTCATCCGACTCAACGATCTTCTGCAAACCGGATAATTTGGAGCCTTCGTCCAGATTGATCAGTGTCACTCCCTGAGTAGACCGACCCATTTCACGGATCTGCTTAACTTTCGTACGAATCAACACGCCACCCGTTGTAATCATCATGATTTCGTCTTCAGGACGCACCAAAATCGCGGCGACTACTTTCCCATTGCGTGAACTGGTCTGAATCGCGATCATGCCCTGCGTACCGCGACCATGGCGTGTGTACTCGACAATCGAGGTGCGCTTGCCATAGCCGCGCTCCGTCGCTGTCAACACGCTTTGCTGTTCGTCCTCGGCGACGAGCATCGCGATCACTTTGCCGCCCTTGGCCAAATTCATACCGCGTACGCCACGCGTATCACGACCGGTGCTACGAACGTCGCCCTCTTCAAAACGTACTGCCTTGCCTTCATTGGAAAACAACATGACGTCGCATTTGCCGTCGGTCTGCGCAACACCAATCAGGTTATCGCCATCATCGAGCGCAATGGCAATAATGCCTGCCTTGCGCGGATTGCTGAAGTCTGACAACGCCGTTTTCTTGACCACGCCACCGCTGGTTGCGAAAAACACGAACTTGTCTTCCGCAAAATTCTTTACTGGCAATACAGCGCTGATTTTTTCGTTTGGCTGCATCTGCAACAGATTGACGATTGGCTTGCCGCGCGACGCGCGTGAGCCCAGCGGAATTTCATAGACCTTCACCCAGTACACTCGCCCCTTGTTGGAGAAACACAGTACGTAGTCGTGGGTGTTGGCGATGAACAGTGTTTCGATGAAATCGTCTTCCTTCATCGCAGTTGCCTGCTTGCCACGTCCGCCACGCTTTTGGGCGCGGTAATCGGCGATAGGCTGATACTTGATGTAGCCGGTATGCGACATCGTCACCACCACCTCTTCGGCGGCGATCAGATCTTCCATCGACATTTCCTGAGCATTGGCGACGATCTCTGATCGGCGCTTGTCACCAAACTGCTGCTTCACTTCACCAAGTTCGGTGGAAATAATCAGGGAAACGCGGTCTGGCTTGCTCAGGATATCGAGCAGGTCGCTGATTTTCTCCATAACGTCTTTGTACTCGGCAACAATCTTGTCCTGCTCCAAGCCGGTCAGGCGCTGCAAACGCAACTCGAGAATTGCCTGCGCCTGCGCGTCCGAGAGCCGATAACCGTTATTCTGCAGGCCGAACTCCTTCGGAAGCCCCTCCGGACGGTATTGATCGGCCATTGCCCGCGTCAGCATTTCTTCGACCAGCTTGGAACGCCAAACTTTGGAAATCAACCCTTCTTTCGCGATTGCCGGCGTTTCAGAACGCTTGATCAACTCGATAATTTCGTCAACGTTTGAAAGTGCAACCGCCAAACCTTCCAGCACATGGCCGCGCTCGCGCGCTTTGCGCAACTCGAAAACGGTGCGCCGCGTAATTACCTCACGGCGATGTCGCAAGAATGCGGTAATGAACTGCTTCAAATTCAGCAACTGCGGCCGGTTGTCCACCAGCGCCACCATGTTCATGCCGAACGTATCCTGCATCTGTGTCATTTTGTAGAGATTGTTCAGCACAATCTCAGGGACTTCGCCGCGCTTCAACTCAATGACGGCGCGCATGCCGGACTTGTCGGATTCGTCACGAAGGTCGGAGATGCCCTCGAGTTTTTTGTCGCGCACCAGTTCGCCAATCTTGATCAGCAAATTGGCCTTGTTTACCTGATACGGAAGCTCATCGATGATGATCGCCTGACGGCTTCCCTTATCCAATGCCTCGAAGTGGGTGCGGGCGCGCATGATGCAGCGGCCACGACCGGTACGGTATCCCTCGCGGACGCCATCGAGTCCATAGATGATTCCAGCCGTCGGGAAATCCGGCGCTTTGACGATCGCGATCAACTCTTCGATATCTATCGCCGGGTTATCGAGCACCTTCAGGCAGGCGTCGATGATGTCCGACAGATTGTGCGGCGGGATGTTGGTGGCCATGCCAACGGCAATACCGGTTGACCCATTAACGAGCAAATTCGGGAATCGCGCCGGCAGGATTAGCGGCTCATTTTCACTGCCATCGTAATTGGGACCGAAGTCAACGGTTTCCTTATCCAGGTCCTCAAGCAACTGCTGGGCAATTTTGGACATGCGGATTTCGGTATAGCGCATTGCCGCAGCATTGTCGCCATCCACTGACCCAAAATTCCCTTGCCCGTCCACCAGCATGTATCGAAGGGAAAAATCTTGCGCCATGCGAACGATGGTGTCGTATACAGCAGTATCGCCGTGCGGGTGGTATTTGCCGATCACATCGCCAACGATGCGAGCGGATTTCTTGTACGGCTTGTTGTAATCGTTGGAAAGTTCGTGCATTGCGTACAGGACGCGGCGATGGACTGGTTTCAAGCCATCCCTCACATCCGGCAGTGCGCGACCGACGATGACACTTAGCGAATATTCAAGGAAGCTCTGACGCATCTCGGCTTCGATACTGACGGGGATGGTTTCTTTTGCGAATTGCGGTGTTGTTGGTTCAGTCACGTTGCGGCTCTCTCGGTTGCTGCTCTGCTAAGCACTTGATTTTAAATGAAATAAAACTGACTCAAACACTATAATTTAACACACCACTCGGCAGAAAACCACGATCAGACTTCAAACCACCACTTATCCGGTTAGATATGCCTGCGCATACACAACAAATTGTGCTTTAGTTTCAATAGTCGATTGCTGTTGCTATTGTGCAACTCCAAGGCTCGTGTTGTTGCAAAAACGCGAAGTGGAGGTTGTGTCTGGTAAATCGAATCGTGTATGATTTGGCCAGTTTCAGCAAAGCTCCGCCCCTTCAAATCGCAATGCATTGTTGCATCGCGACCAACGACAAAAAATTTTCACTTCTCCCGGGAGTACCAAATGAAGAGTTCCCTTATCGTAAATGCAGCCGGCATGGCAAGAATTTACGTGGCAGTAGCGGCTCTTGCCGCGTGCACGGCGTACGCCGAAGTAAAACCCGTCCTGACTGACTCAGCAGGCGTCCCGGTCCGCGACGCTTCAGGCGCTTGCGTGCAAACAAGCGGTATCCTGCACCCTGATTGCGGCGCCAAGAAAGCGGAACCAGCAAAACCTGCCGCCCCAGCAGCGCCGGCTGCACCAGCTGCTCCAGCTGCACCAGCTGCACCAGCTGCTGCCGCTGCCGCACCGTCGTCTGTGAAACAAGCAATTACCATTCAAGCAGAAGCGCTGTTTGACTTCGACAAGTCCGTGCTCAAGCCAGCCGGCAAGCAGTCAATCGATGATGCGGTCGCAAAAATGCAGAGAATTGATGTCCAGATGGTTATCGCGACCGGGCACACCGATTCCGTCGGTACTGATGCATACAATCAGAAGCTTTCTGACCGCCGTGCAACCTCAGTAAAAGAGTACATGGTGTCGAAGGGCGTTCCTGCGGCCAAGATCACCACGCTGGGCAAAGGTGAGACTCAACCGGTTGCCACGAACAAGACTGCCGAAGGCCGCGCAAAGAATCGTCGCGTCGACATCGAGTTCAAAGGTGTTTCCAAGTAGTAAATAGTTTCGAGCTTCACAAAAGCCCCGCGCTACGCGGGGCTTTTTGTTTGTACACTCAAATCGAAAATGAACTCGTACGCCAACTACCGTTGATTCAGGACTAAATGACAACAACCTACATGATTTCGCCACGCTGGCTTGTCCCGGTGGAGCCTAAGGGCACCGTCCTGGAAGACCATTCGCTTGTCGTTGACCAGGGCAAGATATTGGCATTGCTTCCGACTTCAGTCGCCCGCGGACGTTTTATTGGTGTTGCAGAGACTGTGTTACCGAGCCATGTACTCATCCCAGGACTGATAAACCTGCACACCCATGCAGCCATGACGCTCATGCGTGGGCTTGCAGACGACACCCCGCTGATGACTTGGCTCAACAATCATATCTGGCCGGCAGAGGTCAAACATCTTTCGGAGACGTACGTTTTTGATGGAACGGAGATGGCTACGGCCGAGATGATCCGATCTGGCACGACCTGTTTCGCGGATATGTATTTCTATCACGACGTTGCCGCACGGGCCGCATTGAAGTCGGGAATGCGTGCGGCCCTCGGGGGGGCGATTCTTGAATTCCCAACGCCATATGCGGCTGACGCCGAGGCATACATCGAAAAATGCCTTGCCCCTCGCGACGAGTTCGCCAATGATGCCCGTCTGAAATTGATGTTGGCGCCACACGCGCCATACACGGTGAGCGATAAAACCTTTGCGCGCATTTTCACTATCGCAGCAGAGGCGGATTTCCCGGTGATGATGCACATCCATGAGACCAAAGATGAGGTTGTTCAGGGTGAAAAGGAATTTGGCATTCGCCCCATCGCGCGATTGGAGAAATTGGGGTTACTTGGTCCGAACTTGATTGCCGTCCATTGCGTGCACTTGAACGCTTTGGAAATCGACTTGTACGCGAGACTCGGTGTAAATGTCGCCCATTGCCCTGCGTCCAATTTGAAGCTAGCGAGCGGCATCGCCCCTGTCAGCGCCATGTTGAAAGCTGGCATTAACGTCGGCATCGGTACTGACGGCGCTGCAAGTAACAACCGGCTGGATATGCTGGGTGAAACTCGACTCGCATCGCTGCTCCAAAAAGGCACAACTGGCGATGCTGCGGCATTGCCAGCCCACCAAAAACTGGAGATGGCAACCCTCAATGCCGCGAAAGCTCTGGGTTGGCAGGACGAAATTGGCTCTCTGGTGGAAGGAAAGGCTGCCGACATGACAGCAATCGATTTATCTTCTATTGAAACGCAACCCGTCTACGATCCGGTATCGCATATTTTTCACGCCGCCGGGCGCGAAAACGTAAGCCACGTATGGGTAAACGGGGAACTGTTGCTCGACAACCGTGTCCTTCTACGGCAAGACATCCACGAACTAAAAACGAAAGCAGCAATTTGGCAGCAACGCTTTGCTGAAAAACGCCAATGAACACCATGCCTGCAAATAGCAACGTCGACGAAGCCGAGCTCGCCAAATTCGGTGCGCTAGCGGCTCGCTGGTGGGATCCCCAAAGTGAATTCAAGCCGTTGCATGATATCAATCCGCTGCGACTAACGTGGATTGATAAACACGCAGGCCTCAGGGGCAAAAGCGTCATCGACATAGGCTGCGGCGGGGGCATACTCGCTGAAAGCATGGCTGGCATTGGCGCGTTCGTCACTGGCATCGACTTGTCTGAAAAGCCGCTGAAAGTCGCGCAGTTGCATTTGCTTGAAAGCGGCAAGTCAGTTACCTATCGACTGATATCGGCTGAGGAGATCGCCAGCGAACAGCCGGAGAGTTTTGACTGCGTAACCTGCATGGAGATGCTTGAACACGTTCCGGATCCCCAATCAACAGTACGGGCGGCAATGACACTCTGCAAGCCCGGGGGATGGGTTTTTTTTTCGACCTTGAACCGTAATCCGAAATCGTTTCTGTTCGCGATCATCGGTGCCGAGTATGTGTTGAATCTGCTACCAAAGGGGACGCACGAGTACCGACGTTTTATCACGCCAGCAGAACTGGCTACGATGTGCCGCAATGCCAGCCTAAACGTCACGGAATTCATCGGAATGACCTACAATCCGTTCAGCAAGATTTACTCGCTTAACGATGACGTAAGCGTGAATTACATCGCGGCTTGCCGCAAACCGGCCCGAATCGTACAGTCTCGAAGCTAAACCACCAAACCGCATGACCGACATGAATCGCCGACACTTTCTGTCCCTCGCTTCGGCCATGCCGTTATTTGGACTGCCCTCGGCGAATGGCCTGCAAGCGAGCACTGGCAGGCCACTCCAGCCACCGCCATTGCTAGTCCTGGTGTATTTGAAGGGCGGAAACGACGCCTACAATACGTTCGTACCGCTCGCCGACCCACTCTATCGCAAGCTTCGGCCAACCATTGGGATCCACCGCGACCAACTAGTCCCGTTTTCTTCCACTCACGGTTTCAATCCGTCCTTGAAGCCTCTGCTGCCGCTTTGGGAGAACAAGGAGATGGCGTTGCTGCAAGGCATCGGCCAGCAGGAAGTTACCAACCAGCACTATCGCGACCTTGAGACACAATTCACGGCAGCGAGCCCCGGCGAGTACTACACCGATGGCTGGGTTACAAGAGCCTTTAGCGCCAATGTCGACAACAGCATACTGGGCAGACTGACGCTCGATGCGCTCGCATTTGGCGATCTGGACATACGGGAAGCTGATCCGATGGGTCCGTTTCGCGGCAACAAGATTCGGGTCATCAATATGCAGCATCCCTCCGAATGGATCATCAGCCAGAAGGTAATCGGAACGCAACACCTTGAAAGCACGCCGGCACGTGCGCTCGCTGGCACCTTCGCGCAACCTGAACGGGTAACCTTGAAGACGGTATTTCCGGCAAACGAGTTTGGTGATGCGTTGAAGGCAACCGCTCAGCTCGCCGCTGCAGGCATGTCGCCGCCGGTTGTTCACATCACCCTGAATGCAGTCGATGCCGATCAACACCACGCTTTCGATACGCATTGGGATCAAAACAAATACCATGGCCCGGTGCTTACCAAGCTCGCTGAGGGTCTAGCCGCATTTCGCAATGCGATGCTTGAAATTGGCCAGTGGGATCGCACCCTGCTCGCGACCTACGATGAATTCGGACGTTCCCCAAAGGAAAACGAAAAGCAAGGAACCCACCACGGCTGGGCATCAACCCAAATGGTGCTCGGCGGAAAAGTAAAGGGCGGCCTGTTCGGCGAGCCCATGCCAGTGGTCAACGTATTCTCCATTGATGGTCCGCCGCCGGTGATCGACTATCGCGAGCTTTACACGACCATCATCGAGCGGTGGTGGCGCGGCAGTGCCGGGCACGTGTTTGAGCGCCGCTTCAAATCGCTGGATCTGCTCCGCTCCTAGTTGGTCTCAACACCTGAGCATTCTTCCGTGACCGCTGAAATTACCGGCAATACCGCTCCGATAAAGGCGATTTTGTTCGATCTTGATGGCACGTTTGCAGATACCGCGCCGGATATGGCTCGTGCGCTGAACGTCATACGCTTCCAGCGCGGCCTCCCGGC